>Ga0187784_10003067_pt1 | contig 13483 bp, 10 predicted proteins | sample 1015_SJ02_MP15_2_FD_132964 | JGI IMG/M metagenome (GOLD analysis project Ga0187784, IMG submission 132964) | Tropical peat soil microbial communities from peatlands in Department of Meta, Colombia - 1015_SJ02_MP15_20_MG | ecosystem: Environmental > Terrestrial > Soil > Wetlands > Peat | place...
GCTTTTTGGGGAAGCGTGGAGCGTCAAGGGCGGCAGGAAGCGCGGGCGCTCGGCTCGTGGCGGTGCTGCCGTCGAGCGTCATTGGAGCACAGTCGTTTCATATTGAATCGACCGTCGCTCTAAACTTTTGGTGGAGCATGATCTTTTCGGAAAACCGGTTTCCACCCCCGGATCAAGTCCGGGGCCAAGCTTTTCCGGATCATTGCTCTAGTTGCGAGGAAGCATGCCCGCCCCAAAACCTCCCGCCTTCGAGACCTTGAGCCTGCACGCCGGGCAGCACCCCGATCCGATCACCCGCTCGCGCGCCGTTCCCATCTATCAAACCACGTCCTATGTGTTCGACGATGCGGATCATGCCGCCGGCCTGTTCAATCTGGAGCGCGCCGGCCACATCTATACCCGCATTTCCAATCCGACGACGGCGGTGCTGGAAGAGCGGCTCGCGGCGCTCGAAGAGGGCGTCGGCGCGGTGTGCACCGCAAGCGGCATGGCGGCGATGCATCTTGCCATCGCCACGCTGCTGGGCGCCGGCGACCACATCGTCGCCTCGGCGTCGCTCTATGGCGGCAGCATCAATCTGCTCACCCACACCTTGCCGCGCTTCGGCGTTACCACGACCTTCGTCAAGCCGCGCGATCTCGACGGCTTGCGCGCCGCCATGCGGCCGAACACCCGGCTCGTGATCGCCGAGACCATCGGCAATCCCGGGCTGGAGGTGCTCGACATTTCCAGGGTGGCCGAGATCGCGCACGCCGCCGGTCTTCCGCTGCTCATCGACAATACGTTTGCGACGCCGTATCTGAGCCGGCCGCTGACGCTCGGCGCCGATATCGTCATGCACTCCGCCACCAAGTGGATCGGCGGCCACGGCATCGCCATCGGCGGCGTGATCGTCGACGGCGGCCGCTTCGACTGGCAGGCGTCGGGCAAATTCCCGACGCTGACCACGCCCTATGCCGGCTATCACGGCATCGTCTTTGCCGAGGAGTTCGGCCCGGCCGCTTTCATCATGCGGGCGCGCGCCGAGGGCTTGCGCGACTTCGGCGCCTGCCTGTCGCCGACCAATGCGTTTTATCTGTTGCAGGGCGTGGAAACGCTGCCGGTGCGCATGGAGCGCCACATGCAGAACACGGCGGCGGTGCTCGCCTTCCTGCAAAAAAATCCGGCGGTCGACTGGGTGCTGCATCCGTCGCTGCAAACGCATCCGGATCACACACTGGCGCAGCGTCTGTTGCCCAAGGGCGCCGGCTCGATCGTCAGCTTCGGCATCAAGGGCGGCCGCGCCGCCGGGCGCAAATTCATCGAAGCGGTGCGGCTCGCCAGCCACCTCGCCAATGTCGGCGACGCCAAGACGCTGGTGATCCACCCGGCGAGCACCACGCACCAGCAGATGGATGCGGCGGCGCTCGCGGCCGCCGGCGTCGGCGAGGAACTCATCCGCATTTCCGTCGGCCTGGAAGCCGCAAACGACATTCTCGACGATTTCGGACAGGCGCTGCGCGCCTCGCAAAAGGGTTGAACGATGAAGCTTATAGTCGACGGCAAAGAGACATTCGTCGGTACCGGCGGCCGCAAGTTCGATGCGGCGCTGCCGGTGATCGTTTTCCTCCACGGCGCCGGCTTCGATCATACGGTCTGGGCGCTGCTTGCCCGCGCTTTCGCGCATCACGGTTTCGGCGTGCTCGCTCCCGATTTTCCCGGGCACGGCCGTTCGGCGGGTTCGCCGCTTCCCTCCGTCGCTGCGCTCGCCGACTGGACGGCGGCGCTGATCGAGACCGCGGGCGTGCGCAGCGCCAGCCTCGTTGGTCACTCCATGGGATCGCTGGTAGCGCTGGAGACGGCGGTGCGCCATCCCGACAAAATCACCGCGCTCAACCTGATCGCAATCGCCGCGCCGATGCGGGTGTCGGACGATTTGCTCAATGCCGCGAAGGCGAACGATCATGCCGCCATCGACATGGTTTCGATCTGGGGCTACGGCCATCACGCCACGCTCGGCGGCTCGCCGGCCCCCGGCCTTTGGATGCTGGGCGGCGGGGAACGCCTGCTCGAACGCGCGCATGCCGGCGTGCTGTTCGCCGATCTTTCCGCCTGCAACGATTATCACGATGCGCTCGCCGCCGCCGGCAAGGTGACCGTCCCGTCGATCGTGATCCTCGGCAGCCGCGATCTGATGACGCCGCTCAAGGGCGGCAAGGCCATAGCCGCCGCCATCCCGGGCTGCCGCCTCGCGGTGCTTGAAGGCGCCGGCCACATGCTGATGAGTGAGCGCTCCGATGACGTGCTGGCGGCGCTGCGCCCGCATTGAAGCGATGGTGCCGTGCGGTTGCGAAGATCGGTGAAACGCGCATGCGTTTTGCTTGATTTGCGTCAACCTTGCGGTTTTCGCTTTCCGGCATAATTCCCGCGTCGGGTGAAGGAATGTCCGATGGCGGCGCGAACGCCTCTGGTCATGTGGTTCGAGGACTTGGCGCGCGGCGACGTCCCGCTCGTCGGCGGCAAGAATGCTTCGCTCGGCGAGATGCTGCGCCATCTGAGCAAACAGGGCGTGCGCGTCCCCGCCGGGTTTGCCACGACGGCGGATGCCTATTGGCGCTTCGTCGAAGCAAACAAGCTTCGCGAAACGATTGCCGCTTCGCTCGACGATTTCGCTCGCGGCAGGACGCCGCTCGCCGAAGCGGGAGCCGCCATCCGCTGCGCCTTTTTGCGCGGCGCGTGGCCGGCCGACGTTGCCGAATCCATCACCGCGTCGTACCGCGAACTTTGCCGGCGATCCGGCAAACCCGACGCGGACGTCGCGGTGCGCTCGAGCGCTACCGCCGAAGATTTGCCTGACGCGAGCTTCGCCGGCCAGCAGGAAACCTTCCTCAATATCCGCGGCGTGCCGGCGTTGCTCGACGGCTGCCGGCGCTGTTTCGCCTCCCTGTTCACCGATCGCGCCATCTCCTACCGGCAGGCCAAGGGCTTCGATCATCTGAAGGTGGCGCTGTCGATCGGCGTGCAGGACATGGTGCGCTCGGACCTCGGCGGCGCCGGCGTGATGTTCTCGATCGATACCGAAACCGGCTTCGACAAGGTCGTCGTCATCAACGCCGCATGGGGGCTCGGCGAGAACGTGGTGCAGGGCACCGTCGATCCCGACGAGTACCAGGTCTACAAGCCGCTGTTGTCCGACGCCTCGCTCACTCCGATCATCGAGAAGAGCATCGGCGAGAAGGCGCAGAAAATGATCTACGCCAGGGACGGCGATCGCCCCACGCGCAACGTGCCGACCTCCAAGGCCGAGCGCAGCGCGTTCGTGCTCGACGACCGCGAAATCCTGATGCTGGCGCGCTCCGCCTGCGCGATCGAAAGCCACTACGGCTGCCCGATGGACATGGAGTGGGCGAAGGACGGCGAGAGCGGCGAATTGTTCGTCGTGCAGGCGCGGCCCGAAACGGTGCAATCGCGCCGGCAGGCGAGCGCCTTCAAGTCGTATCGCGTCAAGTCGAAGGGGCGCACGCTGGCGACGGGTTTGAGCATCGGCGAAGCCGTCGCCACCGGGCGCGTTTGCCTGATCGAAAGCCCGCGTGATATCGGCCGCTTCGTCGACGGCGCCATCCTGGTTGCGCGCACCACCGATCCGGATTGGGTGCCGATCATGCGGCGCGCCGCCGCCATCGTGACCGATCACGGCGGGCGCACCTCGCATGCCGCCATCGTCAGCCGCGAGCTTGGCTTGCCGGCCGTCGTCGGCACCGGAAATGCGACGGCGGTGCTGCATGACGAGCAGGACGTGACGGTGTCCTGCGCCGAGGGCGACCAGGGTTTCATCTACGAGGGCTTTGCCGATTTCGAAGCCGAGGAACTTGATCTCGCCCATATTCCGAAGACGCGCACCCAGGTGATGCTCAATCTCGCCAATCCGGCGGCGGCGTTCCGCTGGTGGCGGATTCCCGCCGACGGCGTCGGGCTCGCCCGCATGGAGTTCGTCGTCAGCAATCACATCAAGATCCATCCGATGGCGCTGGTGCGCTACGACACGCTCGCCGACGAGAACGCCAAGCGCATAATCGCCGAACTCACCGAAGGATATCCGCAAAAGACCGACTATTTCGTCGAGCGCCTCGCCCGCGGCCTGGCGCGCATCGCCGCCGCCTATCATCCGCGTCCGGTGATCGTGCGCATGAGCGACTTCAAGACCAACGAATACGCCAACCTGATCGGCGGCGCCGCCTTCGAGCCGAGGGAGGAAAATCCGATGCTCGGCTTCCGCGGCGCCTCGCGCTACTACTCGCCGCGCTATCGCGAGGGCTTCGCGCTCGAATGTCGCGCGATCCGCCGCCTGCGCGAGGAGTTCGGATTCCGCAATGTGATCGTGATGATTCCGTTCTGCCGCTCGACCAAGGAGGCGGATCAGGTGCTCGCGGTCATGGCCGAGAACGGGCTCAAGCGCGGCGAGCGGGGATTGCAGGTCTACGTCATGTGCGAAATCCCCTCCAACGTCATTCTGGCGAAGACCTTCGCCGAGCGCTTCGACGGTTTCTCCATCGGCAGCAACGACCTCACCCAGTTGACGCTTGGCGTCGACCGCGATTCCGAGGGTCTTGCCGCGCTGTTCGACGAACAGGACGAGGCGGTGAAATGGATGATCGAGAACGTCATCCGCGAGGCGCATAAAGCCGGCGCCAAGGTCGGACTGTGCGGGCAGGCGCCGAGCGATCATCCGGAATTCGCCGAGTTTCTGGTGCGCTGCGGGATCGACTCCATATCGGTCAGTCCCGACAGTTTCATCGCGGTGAAGCGGCGCGTCGCCGCGACCGAAACAAGCAAAGCGCGCCGCCGCGCATGAACTCGCGAAGCCAGCATCGCAAGACGTCGAGCGCCGCCGCGAAGATATCCGCCGCTGGCGTCGGGCTGATCGGCGACATCGGGGCAACCAACGCGCGCTTCGCCTTGGTCCGCCCCGGCGGCAAAATCACGCCGGCGCGGGTCTATGCGTTGAACGACTACCCTTCGCTCGCGGACGCCGTCGATACCTATTTGACCGAAGAAGCGCCGCCGGCACGGCCGCAACGCGCCGTTCTTGCCGTCGCCTCGCCGGTGAGCGGCGATCAGGTCACGCTCACCAATCACGCGTGGACATTCTCGACCGCGGCGCTGCGGCGGCGGCTGAAGCTTCAGCGGCTGCGCGTGGTCAACGACTTCGCCGCCAATGCAGCGGCGATCCCGCGGCTCGCCGCGAAAGACCGCATCCAGGTCGGCCGCGGCGCGCCGGTCGCCGACGCCCCGCTCGGCGTCATCGGTCCCGGCACCGGGCTCGGCGTCAGCGCGCTGGTGCCGTCGCCCGGCGGCATCGTGAGCATCGCCGGCGAAGGCGGACACGTCACCATGACGCCGGCGACCGCGCAGGAAAGCGCGATCCTCGACCTCATGCGCGAGCGTTACGATCACGTCTCGGCCGAGCGCCTGTTGTCGGGCCCCGGCCTCGTCAATTTGTACAATACGCTCTGCGAGCTGCAGAAAGCGCCGGCCGCGCCGTTCACGCCCGCGCAGATCACCAGCCCGCGCATCTGGGAGACCGATCCGCGCAGCCGCGAGGCGACCGCGATCTTTTGTGCCATGCTCGGCACGGTCGCCGGCAATCTGGCGCTGACATTGGGCGCGCGCGGCGGCATTTACATCGCCGGCGGCATCGTCCCCCACATCGCAGCTTTTTTCGCGCAATCGGAGTTCCGCTCGCGGTTCGAGGCCAAGGGCCGCCTGCAGGATTATCTGGCGACGATTCCAACTTACGTCGTCACGCAGCCGCTGCTCGGCTTGCTCGGCGCTGCGGCGCTGCTCGACGGCGCCGACGAGGCGATCTGAAAAAGATCGAGCGCTTTGCATCATCTGGCGGCGGCCGCTCAAAGGGTTAGGTTCAAAGGCTGGGTTCAAAGGCCGGGTTCAAAGGGCCTGGACCTTGACGTCGCCGACCAGGCGCTCGACGTCTTCGCGCTGACACAGCTCCGTTCCCGGCAGGAGCAGCGCCGCCGATCCCCCGGCCATGCCGTAGCGGAAGGCGGTTTCCATGGCGTGCCCGCGGGCAAGGCTAAAGATCATCGCGCCGAGGAAGCTGTCGCCGGCGCCGACGACGCTCACCGGCTTGATCGGCAGCGCCGGCGCGGCAAGCGCCTCTTCGCGCGTCACCAGCAGCGCGCCCTGCTCGCCGAGCGTGAGCGCAACCACCTCGACCTGCCCGCGCTCGATGAGCGCGCGGCAAGCCTTGATCCGACCGGCCTGCGTGTCCGCCGCCGCGCCGGTCAGAATCCGGAATTCGTTCAAGCTCGGCTTGATGAGATAGACGCCGGCCCGCAGGGCGGCGCGCAACGGCGGCCCCGAGCTGTCGACGACGATCTTTCGCCCCGGATCCTTTGCCGCTTGCGTCACCCGGCCGAAGAAATCGTCGGGCACGCCCGGCGGCAGGCTGCCGCTGCACACGACGAAACGCGTCCGCCGTTCGAGCGTCGTGAACATGTTCAGGCAGGCGCGCCATTCGTGCTCTGTGAGCTGCGGCCCGGGAAGCACGAACCGGTATTGAGCGCCGGTGGAGCGCTCGGTGACCGTGAAATCCTCGCGCGTTTCGCCGTCGATCGGAATCGTCAATTCGGCGAGACCTTCGCGGTCGACCAGAAGCCGCAGCAACTGCCCGAGCGCGCCGCCGCTCGGATAGACGGCGGTGACGTCGGCGCCGAGCCGCTTCATCACGCGGGCGACGTTGATGCCGCCGCCGCCCGGGTCGCGGCGCTCGTCCGAAGACCGCAGCTTGTGGAACGGCGCCACGCGCTCGACCGAAACCGACAGATCGATCGCCGGATTCATGGTGAGCGTGACGACGTCTGCCATTCTTTGCTGCCTTGGTCTTGTCGCTTGGTCGCGGCGGCGGCGGGTCATGCCGCCAGTCTCACTCCCAGGCGTAGGCGACGAGAAGCATTCCGATGCGGCCGTTGCCCCACAGCGGCAGCACGAGGCGGGAATATCCACTGTCCGCGCCTGCGCCGGCGTCCGCCGCTTCATGCTGATAGTGCGTCGGCTTGCCGCTCTGCACCGCGGCGCTTGCCTGCGACGTCAAGAATTGCAGCGGCGCGCGCACCTCGATCTCGTCGAGGAATTTGCCGCCGAGCTCGCCGCCGTATCGTCGTTTAATGTCGTCGCCGACCACGTCGAAGCCGAAGCGAAAGCGCGCCGGGTTCTCGAAGGCGTCGATCAGCGCCAGTTGTCCGGCAAGCTCCGGCAGCGCCGTCAACTTGACGTCGTCCCAGAACGGCATCTGCGCTTCGTGCCGCTTGAGCCGCTGCCAGAAGGCGAGCACCCGGGCGAGGTCCGCCGGCAATCTGCGCGGCAGCGCGTAGGGTCCTTTTGTTGTTTTCAAGCGTCAAACTCCCAATAGATCGGCGAAAAAGTATCGATATTCGCCATTTGGTATCGCATCGGCGGCCCATCAACCAGTACGCAAGAAACCAGTAGCAAGGCCGCCGCCGACATTGAGCTACATCAAGGTGGCCCGGGGCGCCTTGCCGCATGGAGAAGGGTGCCGACGGGACGGCTTTTTCGAAAGGCGAACCCCACTTGCTGCAAATCGCACCGCCACCCGCGTTTGCGAAGTTCGCTTGGCTGAAGTCCGCCTGGCGCTTCGACATCCGTCGCCGCTGGGCCGCCGTGGCTTTGCTTGTGCTTGCGGTGGCCGCCGGCCTCGCCTGGTGGAGCATGCAACGCGCGGCGCCGGTGCAATACGTCGCCGTGCCGGTCGCCCGCGGCGCGGTCACCCATGTCGTCACCGCGACCGGAACCGTCAATCCGGTGCTCACCATCATCGTCGGGACCTACGTTTCCGGCGTCATTCAGAATCTGTACTGCGACTACAACACGCAAGTGCGAGCCGGGCAGGTCTGCGCCAAGATCGATCCGCGCCCCTACCAGGCGACGCTCGATCAATATGCCGGGCAGCTTCTGCGCGACGAGGCCGTGCGCGACAAGGACCGCGTCGACCTCGCGCGCTATCAACAGCTTGCCGCGCAGAACTCGATCGCGCGCCAGCAAGCCGAGGACCAGGCCTATGTGGTCAATCAGGATGAAGCGACGGTCAAGCTCGACCAGGCGCTCGTCGAAGGCGCCAAGCTCAATCTCGACTACACCGACATCGTCTCGCCGGTGGACGGTACCGTCGTATCCCGCAGCGTGACCGGCGGGCAGACCGTCGCCGCCAGCTTCCAGACGCCGACGCTGTTTCTCATCGCCACCGATCTCAAACAGATGGAGGTGGATACCAACACCAGTGAAGGCGACATGGGCGGCGTCAAAGAGGGCGACAAAGTCGCGTTCACGGTCGACGCCTACCCGCAGCGGGTCTTCCAAGGTCGCGTGACGCAGGTCCGCCAATCGCCGCAGACGGTGCAGAACGTCGTGACCTACGACGTCGTGGTCGGCGTCGACAACGGCGACTTGGCGCTGGTGCCGGGCATGACCGCCTCCACACAGATCATCGTCGATCAAAGGTCCGACGCATTGCGCGTGCCCAACCAGGCGCTGCGTTATGTGCCGGGCGGCCTGTCGGCGGTCGAGGCCGCCGCAGCGCGCAGCGCCACGGGCGGACAAGCGCGGGTCTGGGTATTGCGCGACGGCCGGCCGGCCTCGGTCAGCGTCGTTCCCGGTCTCAGCGACGACAACTTCACCGAGATCGTCAGCGGCGATCTGCATCCGGGCGATCGGGTCATTACCGCCGAAAGCCACGCCGGCGGCCCGTCCGCCGTGCCGCCGCCGCGCTTCTGACCCGGTGCCGCGATGGCGGACGAACACGCCGCAACGAGAGAGCCGGTCATCAGGGTCGAAGACGTGACCCGCACCTTCGTCGTCGGCGACGTCAAGGTCGAAGCGTTGCGCGGCGTCAGCCTGACGGTGCGGTCCGGCGAGTTCGTCGCCATCATGGGCTCCTCGGGTTCGGGCAAATCGACGCTGATGAATATCCTCGGCTGCCTCGACCGACCGACCGGCGGCCATTATTTGCTCGAGGGGGTCGATGTCGCGGCGCTGCGCGAACCGGACCTTGCCCGCATCCGCAGCGAACGCCTCGGCTTTGTGTTCCAGAGCTTCAACCTTCTGGCGCGCACCAGCGCCATCGAGAATGTGAGCTTGCCGCTCTACTACGCGGCGGCGGGCCCGAAAGCGCGCGCCGAGCGCATGCAGCGGGCGCGCGCCGCGCTGCGGCTGCTCGGCCTCGGCGAGCGCGAGCGCAACACGCCCGGCCAGCTCTCCGGCGGCCAGCAGCAGCGCGTCGCCATCGCGCGTGCGCTGATCAATCAGCCGCGCTTGCTGCTTGCCGACGAGCCGACCGGCAATCTCGATACGCGAACCTCGCACGAGATCATGGAAACGCTGCACGCGCTCAACCGCGAACAAGGCGTCACCATCGTGCTGGTGACGCATGAGGCCGACATCGCCGCCTATGCCGACCGCGTCGTGACCATGCGCGACGGCAAGATCGTCGCCGATGAGCGCGCGAGCAGACCGGCCGCCGCCGCCGGCGAAGCCGAGCGCCCGGCGTTTCCTCCACCGCCCGCGGCAGCCTCGATCCTTCCGACCGGCGGGTTTCTTGCCTTCGCGCTCATGGTTCTTGCCGCCGCGGCGCAGGCGATCGGGTGCAACAAGATGCGCTCGGCGCTGACCATGCTCGGCGTGTTCATCGGCGTCGCGGCGCTGATCGTCATGGTCGCCGTCGGCCGCGGCGCCAGCGAGGCGGTGCGCAAGCAGATCGAGAGCCTCGGCACCAACGTCGTCGTCATCCTGCCCGGCGCGCTGACCACCGGCGGCATCCGCGGCGGCTTCGGCAGCGCCTCGACGCTCACCGTCGCCGACGCCCGCGCCATTCGCCGCGAGGATCCCGCCGTGGCGCAAGTCGGTTATCTGATCCGCCAGCAGGGGCAGGTGCAGTACAGCAACCAGAATTGGACGACGAATATCCAGGGCGTAAGCGCCGTTTATCCGTCGATCACCAACTGGCAGATCGCCGCCGGCCGCGGCATCACCGCCGAGGACAACAACAAGGCCAACCTCGTCGTCGTCATCGGCCAGACGGTTTACCGCCAGCTGTTCTCCGCCGGCGAGAACCCGATCGGCGCCTATATCCAGGTCAAGAGCGTGCCGCTGCAGGTGATCGGCGTGCTGGCGGCCAAGGGCCAGTCGCCCTTCGGCACCGATCAGGACGACGTGGTGATGACGCCGTTCACCACCGCCGAGCGCAAGGTGCTCGGCGTCGCGGCGCCGACGCAACAGCAGACGCCGCTCAATTGGCCCTATCTGCCGCCGCCCAACCCGTACAATCTGCAGGCGCGGCTGACCGGCTACGCCAACCAGATCTTCGTGCAGGCGGTGAGCCAGCCGCTGGTGCAGACCGCCATCCGTCAAGCGAGCGACACGCTCATCCGCCGCCATCGCATCAAGCCCGGCGCCGTCAACGACTTCGACGTGCGCAACTTGAGCCAGTTCGTCGAAACCGCGGAAAGCTCGAGCCGCATCATGGCGCTGCTGCTGGCCGCCGTGGCGTCGATTTCGCTCATCGTCGGCGGTATCGGCATCATGAACATCCTGCTCGTCTCGGTGACCGAGCGCACGCGCGAGATCGGGCTGCGCATGGCGATCGGCGCGCGCCGCCTGCACGTGCTGCTGCAATTTCTCGCCGAAGCGATCTTTCTCAGCGTCAGCGGCGGCATTGCCGGCATCGTCATGGGCATCGTCGTGTCGGCGTCGATCTCCTTGCTGTTCCACTGGTCGGCGCCGGTGTCGCTCGCCGCGATCGTCGGCGGCTTTCTGTTTGCCGCGGCGGTCGGCGTGTTCTTCGGCTATTACCCGGCGCGCAAGGCGGCGCGCCTCGACCCGATCGATGCGCTGCGCTACGAATAAGGACCGCGCCGTCGACCCCATCAGCCGTCACTTCGGCGCCGAGCCGCGGCGGCAATGGCCGTATTCGGTGCGCACCTTGCCGGCTTCGTATTGCTGCCAGACGATCCCTAGCGACGAGCGGTCGATGCCGATGCTGATGTCGTCGCCGAGGCCGCTGATGGCGACGTTGCTGATCGAGATTTTGCCGAAACTGTAGCTGTGATCGCCTTCCTTGGTCCCTTCCTTGGCGGTCAGCGTCTTGGCGCTCTCGTCGAAGAGGACGACGAGCGGCCGGTTCTCCGAGCCTGGACGGCCTTCGGCGTCGGTCAAGACGCAATCGAGCCGTTGCGGTTCGGCGGCGCCGCCGCTCGCCCATGCCACGGCGAGCAGCAGCGCGCCGGCGATCGCCTCGACCGTGCGGATTTTTCGCCCGTTCATGTTCAATACCCCGCTGCGAGAGCGCCGCGCGTGCGCGGGTCGGCGGCGCCGACGAAGCCCGCGGGCGTGACCAGGATCGAGTTGGCCGAGGTCGGCAGTCGCCGCGCGACGACGCTGTCGCCGCGCGCTTTCAGCGTGGCGATAATATCGGCGGCGATCTCCGGCTCGGCGAAGACGTAATCGGGCAGCCACTGGTCGTGCACGCGCGGCGCCGACACCGCGCTTGCGATATCCATGCCGCGGTCGATCACGTCGACGACGACTTGCAGCACCGCGGTGATGATGAGGCTGCCGCCCGGAGAACCGGTGACGAGATAGGGCTTGCCGTCCTTCAACACGATAGTCGGCGTCATCGACGACAACGGCCGCTTGCCGGGGCCCGGCGCGTTGGCGGCGGAGCCGACGAGGCCGAAGGCGTTCGGCGCGCCGGGCTTGGCGGCGAAGTCGTCGAGCTCGTTGTTGAGGAGAACGCCGGTGCCGGCGGCGACAAGCCCGACGCCGTAGCTGAAATTGAGCGTATAGGTGTTGGACACGGCGTTGCCGAAGCGGTCGATGATGGAGAAATGCGTGGTGTTGCGGCCTTCCGGCTTCAGCGGGACGCCGGCGCGGATGGCGCTCGCCGGCGTCGCCTGCGCCGGATCGATGCTGGCGCGCCAGGCCGCCGCATAGCTTTTCGCCGTCAGCCGCTCAACGGGAACCTCGACGACGTCGGGATCGCCGAGAAACTGCGCGCGATCGGCATAGGCGCGCTTCATCGCCTCGATCATCAAAAACAGCGCCTGCGCCGCATCGTCGTGGGCGAGATCGTAGCCTTCGAGGATGTTGAGCATCTCGATCAATTCAACGCCGCCGGAGGAGGGCGGCGCCATCGAGACGATGTCGAAGCCGCGATAGCTGCCGCGCACCGGCGCGCGCTCGATGGCGCGATAGTTTTTCAGGTCGTCTTCGGTCATCACGCCGCCGGCCGCTTGCACCGCGGCGGCAATTTTTTGTGCGAGCGGACCCTCGTAGAACGCCTGCGGCCCGCCGCGCTCGACGGCTTGCAGCGTGTCGGCGAGCTCCTCCTGCACCAGACGGTCGCCGGGATTAAGCGCGGTGCCGTCGGGCTTGAGGAAGATCCGCGCCGAGGACGGCCAGCGCGCGAGCCGCGGCTGGTCGTCGGGTAGCGAATCCGCGGTGTCGTCGGCGACCGCGATGCCGTCGCGGGCGAGCGCAATCGCAGGCGCGATCAGCTCGGCGAGCGTGAAACGGCCGGAGCCGTATTTCTCTGCGGCGAGCGCGAGGCCCGCGACCGTGCCGGGCACGCCGATGGCGAGCGCGGAAGCACGCGACTTTTGCGGATCGGCATTGCCCTGCGCATCGAGGAACGATTGCGCATCGATCGCCGCCGGCGCCATCTCGCGATAATCGATTGTGGTGTCTTCGCCGCCGGCGCGGTGGATCACCATGAAGCCGCCGCCGCCGATGTTGCCGGCGCGCGGATAGGTCACCGCCATGGCGAAGCCGACGGCGACCGCGGCATCGATCGCGTTGCCGCCCTGGCGCAAGATGTCGGCGCCGATGCGCGCCGCGATCGCCTCTTGCGCCACCACCATGCCGTGCTCGGCGGTGACCGCGGGCGCGCGGCCGAGTTGCGGATCGAGCCGGCCTTCACCGCGCGCATGAGGCGGCAGCGCCAGCAGGCCGATGAGCGCGAGCATCGCGAATTTTCGGATCGAACCTTCGTTCATGACGCGACCTTACGCGACGGCATTGCTTGGCACCAACGGGTTTGGCTCGAAGTGGCTGGCCCGATGGCAAGCTAAGCGAGGTGGGTGGGTGGGGGTGAACTTTTTTGTCGCGTTTATGCGCGTCGAGCCTTTCACCCCACCCCGTCGCGCCGCTCCGCGTCGCGCCGACCCTCCCCCTCCAGGGGAGGGTGAAATGCATTTCCATTCTCGCGGCGCTTGCCGCTTTTTCTTCCCCTCTCCCCTTGCGGGAGAGGGTGGTCCGAGCCACGGGCGAGGACCGGGTGAGGGGTCAATTCCCCCGTCGCCGTACCCCTCACACCCGGCTCGTTGCGCGCTGTCGCTCGCAACTCGCCACCCTCTCCCGCAAGGGCAGAGGGAGGAAGGCGCCCCCTCCACCACACTTCGTGTGGTCCCCCTCCCCC
>Ga0187784_10003068_pt1 | contig 13478 bp, 9 predicted proteins | sample 1015_SJ02_MP15_2_FD_132964 | JGI IMG/M metagenome (GOLD analysis project Ga0187784, IMG submission 132964) | Tropical peat soil microbial communities from peatlands in Department of Meta, Colombia - 1015_SJ02_MP15_20_MG | ecosystem: Environmental > Terrestrial > Soil > Wetlands > Peat | place...
AAGTTTCCATCCCTCAGGAAACTTCCTGCCTTGGAGTTGGGAAAGCGTTCTGTCCCACTTGCTTATCAAAGACCATTTGATTCTGGGCAGGAGCACTTGCGCCTGCTTCGCTTTGGACCTGCCGGCAAGCGAGTCGATCCATGAGTATTTCCAGGATAGTAACGGAATTCTTAATTCTCCACCTAGGCTCTTCGCTAGTTCACTCGCTTCCTGAAACAAATCGAGCCGTTCTGGGTAGAAGAAATTCATCCAGTTTTGGAGATAGGTTACGCAGGCAGCTCTCGCACGTTCGTCGTCCTGAACTGAACGCACGTATTTGATGTGCAGCTTCATGGAGATCCATTGGGCCTCAAGCTTCCGGTTTGAGAATCCAATGTAGCTTAGGCTGCCAGCTCCCGCCTGACGGTAATAAACCTTTGCCTCCGGCACGAAACGTGTGCCTTCGCTGGCCAGAAGCACGCGGCAGAAAAACTCGCCATCGTCGTCTCCCAGGAGGCGTGTGTCCCAAGGCCCCGCCGTTTCCGCCAATTCACGGCTCACGAGCCACGTAGCCGTCTGCATGTAAGTGTTGTTCTCCATCTTGCGCATGAGCCATTCCGCGCGAGAGAGGTCGTGCCACAACGGGCCGGGGCGAAAATCAGCCCGATAAGGCCTGTGCATGAACAGGCCCCACGCACTCGAGATGAGGAGACGATTGTTCTTGTATCGCTCGACAACCTCCATCTGCTTTTCGGTTTTCTCTGGCGACATCAAATCGTCGGCGTCCAACCACTGGACATAATCGCCCTGACACATTGCGAACGCATTGTTGCGCGTCGCAGCGGCACCCTGGTTCTCTTGAGTGCACACTTTCAGGAAGTTCGATTCGAATTGTTTGGCAATGGCCAGCGTTTGGTCTTTGGAACCGTCATCGACGACGATAATTTCTTTGCGCGGCCAAGTTTGGGATACGGCACAGCGCAAACAATCTGCAATCCATTGCTCTGCATTGAACGCAGGAATGAGAATGGAAACCAAAGGCTTCATGCGGTTTATCTCCTGAGGGCTTCTTGGTAGACCTTCACGGTCAGGTCCGCGACGGCATCCCACGAGTGCACCCTTCGCGCGTATTCTCGAATCTCGGGCCGGCGGGTGCGCAGGTCCCGATAGAGATCACTGGCGAAATATTTCTCCAGCGTACAAGCTAGGTCGTCAACGTCACCCGGCCTGCACAAGAATCCGGTATCGCCTTCGACAATTTCCTCGCGAAACGATCCAACGTCAGTGGCCACTACGGGTAAACCATAGCTATACGCCAGGAAGAGCACGCCACTCTGAAAGATGTCCTTATACGGCAAAACCAAAACATCTGCCGCTTTGAGATAAAGCTCCATCTCGTCGTCGGGAATGAATTGAATTCTGGAGATGATCTTGCCAGGTTCGAAGTCTTTGTCGACCGTTTGATGGATTTCGTGCAGGTACGCCTCGGACCCTTTCTTCGGCTCGCCGGCGAGAATCAACCGGTAATCCGAGCGCTTGCCAATCAGCTGTCGAAAAGCAGCCAGCAGATATTCAATCCCTTTGTAGGGTCTAATCCGGCCGAAATAGAGAATGGCCTTGTCTTCTTCACGAAGCCCCAGTTTTCGCTTTGCCTGCGATGGGCTCAGATCCGTGTCCGGAAAGGCATTGTTGATCGGATGCCGGATTACAGTGACCGCGTGTTCGGCAACGCTAAAGTCTTCGCGGAGTTCGCTCTTCATCTTTTCGGTATGGACGAAAATGTGGTCGCAAAGTTGGTACTGAATTTTGAGAGTGATCCGGTTGACAAACGAATCTCTCGCGTCTCGCTTGGCCTGATTAACATTATGCGCCGTTAGCGCGACCGTCTTCCCCAACAGCTTGTAGTACAACATCAACAGAGTTCGGTCGAAGGCCTCGAACTTATTGTTCCACAAAATGTGAAGGATCTCAGCTTTGGTGCTCGCCGCATATTGAATCAGTCGGGCGTAGTAAGTGAAAAGCCTCGTCAGCTTGGCAATCAAGTTGACGTTCTCTCGCTGATTACCTCTTAGATTGAGAAAGCGCAGATTTGGAGTGGTGTGCAGTTCCGGACTGTCGATCTCATCGCTGCCGATGACCTCCAGACGCACACCTTTTGAGACCAGCGTCATCGCCAATTCGAACGCATAGGGCCTATCCTGACACCCGGTGAGCAGCCCGACTTCGATTTCAGGGGCGGTTGCCGCTGAAATAATTCTAGTGGCACTTATCTGAGTGACCCGGTTCCCTGTCTCGGCAAGATTTGTGGGCATTGTCGTAGCGGTTATCTGCGATTAGGCTGGTTTGTCTTCCAGAATACGTCGATGGATTTCTCGGGGCATTGTTTGAGGACCGCCGCAAATTGCGCGGCGTTCAGCCATTCCTTCATAACCAACCCGTTCTTGCAATCGGACGCAAAGTTAAACTTTCCCTCAGGGGCCAATACTTCCAGCAGTCGAAGGCACTCCAAACCTTCCGGCCTAAATTCAGGCAAATTAACCTCAAACGACAAGAACGGCACCGGCCTATTCAAACCTCGAAGTACACTTGCTTCATGACCCTCAACGTCAATCTTGATAAAGAACGGCAGTCCGTGCTCAACGATCATCTGTTCGAGGGTCGTTGTTTCCACAAGTTTACGCACGCCAAAATCGAGGTTGTTGTGAGTATGCTGGAACCTTGTCTTATCCTCTCTGAGTGTCACGACCCATTTGGAACTCAGCGTATTCAGGGCTGACCCGGGCCCGTCAACCCACATGGTCTCAGTCGCGTTGCGGTCACTCACGGCCTTGCCGACAATGACGACCGGCTTCGGACTTAGTCTGAACTTTAGGAATTTTTCTCGAAGTATGTCCTGATTAAGTTGATCCGGCTCCGCAGCAACAACTCGTGCGCCCAATTTCAAATAAATCTCCGTCTTGGTTCCATGGTTTGCCCCAATGTCAAAAACTAAGTCACGCGGATGGAATCCTTCGAGGAGGCTGCGGTAGAAACTTAGTTCTTTCCGCTTAGCTTCTATCAGCTGCCTATCGACGATTGTCCAATAGGCGTCATAGACAAATGATGCTTTCAATCTGTGACGAATGCCGACTCGCTCAGATATTGTTTTTAAGCGCTGCTTAAGGGTATGCATGAATATCTTCGACTTCCTCGAACACCGCAGACCACGCCTCGGAAATCACGCCAGAGGCAACTCGTTTGCCGCACCGACCCACTCAGATGTTCAAACTTGCGGGCACTTCCTTGCGTGACTGACTCGGTGATGGGCTGGAAGGACTCTCGACCGGCGATCGTGACGTTGATCGCCGCGGCAGCAAATCAGCCATCAAGCGTGTGGCGTGCAAGATGGGCGTCAGCCCACGGTGGAGCGCGACGACTGCACCTAAGTAAAGCGCAAAAAAGAGCAACGAATCAGAGACAAGCCGGGCAAAAGCACCAAGCGCGCCGACAGTGTTAGCAAACAGAGGCACGTAATGAACCAACAATGCCGTGGCGCAACCGGCTGCCAAAGAGGCCACGAAGAATCTCCAGATAACTTGAAAGACTGGTGCAATGCCGAAGCCAATCGGTTTTCCGGCATACCAAAAAGCCGGGATAATGAGAACGAAAAACGAGACAGTCCATGCCAATGCGATGCCAGATGGCCCCCAGCGCAGACCGATCAGGAATAGGCCGGCAGTGCAAAGAAACTCGATTACTCCCCATCGAAACCAGCGATCAGGTCGACCAATTGACACATGAAGCCAGCCATGTGTGTTGTAAAGCAACATCACTCCTATGCCGGGACCGAAGAAAGCGAAAATGTGGCCGGTTTCATTCCAACCCGGACCCAGCAAAAAACGAATCAGGTCTTTGCCAATTAGCGTGAAGTCAGCGCCGATGCCCATCCCTACAAGCGCTAAGACCGACATGCCCGATAGAAAATGCTTTTGATACTGGGCACGCTCCGAGCTGAATCGGCTGAGAGTCGAGACAACTACGGCGCCTATTGGGGATACGAGTTGACAGACGGGTGTGAAAAAAAGGTCGAAAGCCTTCTTGTAGAACCCCAGTGCGCCTGCACCGAACCTCCAACCAACAAGAAGATTATCGGTGTTGCCGGCAAAGTAGTTGAATGAGAAATGAGAATAAACGTTGATACCGAATCTAACGAGCTCGCCCGTCCCAGAAACCCTGCCAGGCAAGCGGGGAATCCAGCGGCAGAGCAGCCATGCCCCGACGGATGTACTGATTTGCTGTACGATGAGGCCACCGACTAGCGCCCAATAACCCCAACCTGCGACTGCTAGAGCGATCGAAGTTATGACGGAAGCAACGCGCGCAATAATTGTATTGGTCGAGACGGCAGTGAAGCGCATTGCCCGTTGGAGCAGCGCTAGATGTATGACCGAAAAGGTTGCGATCACTACAGTTAGTGACATGCCAACCACGACATGAGCGACGACCGGATCGTGATAGAAGGCCGCTATAGGACGCCCCAATGCAGCGAACAGAATCGTTAGCAGGGCACCGCAGCCAATATTGATCCAAAACAGATTGCTCGCAAGGTAGTCGGTTATTTCCTCGCGCTGCAAAATCGCTTCCGTGAACCCATTAAGGCCAAAACTGCTGAGCAGCAGGCTAAATGTCGTGACCATCGTCACGACGCCGAAATCGGCAGGGGTGAGCAGCCGTGCGAGAATGACGGTTGCGGCCATTTGCGTGAGGAAGGACATCGCTTGCGCAAAGATCATAGCCCCAGCGCCCCGGACAGCGGTCCGGCGCAGCCCATCTCCCGCCGCGATAGGATGGAACGAGCCGTTAGAGTCGAAAGGTCTCAAGTACGATTCCCAGGTACTGCCAGGCCTTCGTGTGGTCAGAGCTCGAGTTGGCCGTCAGATCAAGTGCACACCGAACAGGAACGCTATCGTCATTCATTTTAGACGGCACTCGAGTCCCTAGAAAGGCTGATCGAATCCTGAAGGTGTATGTTGGACTCAGGGTGCCGAACAAGAGAGACTCCGAATTCTCACTGCGCATCAGCGCGCTGTCGTTTCCTGTCCACCGTGCGTGGGCAGCAACAGGCGATGCGAAATGGTTGAATTGACGTCACCGAACACTCGTGTGACCTTAACTAGGCCAGTCGCAGCACAACTTGAGCGCCTTCATTTCCGATCGCACTTCATATGGTAATCGCTTCAGCCATTCATTCCGATTTTCTGCTACCCGAGCTTCTCGGCGCAGGTGGAGCTTACCGACTTTGACTGAGCGTTAATTTACGGCTGGTTGGCTGCCCCAGTTCGGGTTCGCTACGTGAAACAGAGGCCTCTCCCATTCCGTTGGCAACTATCCCTGCAACAGCACCGTTCGCCAAGGCAACAGCCAGCAGAAGAAATATCCAAGATGGTGTTAGGACTCGGAAACCTACCTCAGAGAAGCTATAGACAGCGCTCGTCGCGATGTATGCCAGGGCCAAGCTTCCCAGTTCGAAATTGCGTTGAAACGCCGCGCACGCTCGTCGGTAACCACTAATTATCAGAAGTGAAATGAGAGCAACACCCACCCATCCCAAGTCCAAATAGATCTGTATATAGCCGTTGTGTGCCGAAACGAGATTTCGAATGTTCCAATATCCTGCGAGTTTCTGCGCGACCAACTCGCCTCTGCTGTTCCAGAAGCTTTCGAAACCGGCTCCGATAAGAATATTTGGAACGGCCGGAATGGCAGCAGCCCAAATTTCCGTCCGACCTGTAAGATCTGACGACCGGCCGAGCGCGTGTACAACGTCTCCTTCGCCACCCAAAAGCATCGTAAGCCCGCCGACGAGCACGATTGATAGACACAGCACGTGCACTCGGGCCGGCCGACTTCTGATTGCACGCAGGTTTGTCGCGAGTATCAGCCCGGCGCCCAAGACAAAACAGGCTACAGAGGTCGCTGAATGCGCCATCTGTAAGACGACCAGACCAAAAGCGAGAAGCGCGCCCTGGGCCATCAACCGCCGCCCGCGGTCGGGAGCTTGTTTGCCAAGTATTAGGGTGCGCACGTTCCAGAAGGCGCCCAAGGCAAGAACAAAAGTAATGAGGCCAAGTGTGTTCTTGTTGGTCGTCACTCCTGTGTTCATCGGGTTTCCACCTGGATCGTATCCGCGGCCCAGGACCGTATATCGCGTAAGCACCACAGAAAGCGGCAATAGAACAAAGCCTACGCGAGAAATGATTCGCCGCACCGCCTCAACGGGCTGCAAATCGGTCACAACAATGAGCACCATCACCAGGTCGCCAAGGTCCTTTATCCAGCGTTTGAAGGCCGGGCCAGGAAACTCCGACCAAGTGATGCTAACCATGCAATAGGTGAAATACACGATCAACGGTGCACTTGATCTGAGCAGGGCACCTGTCTTGCGCCGTCGCCCGAGTAGCACGATCAAGCCGGCCGTGAGAAGAGCTGCGAAAATCGCGGCGTCGAGAGGGCTACCGTCGAGTGTAGCGTCCAAGCCACCCTGGCCGGCGCTGGCTCCGGTCCCTAACCACACGGACACAGGCCTCGACCCAACTATCCACAGCCAGATGACAGGTAGCCAAAGAGCTTTGGAATTACGGACGGACGCATTCCGGTTAAGGAAAAAGAGCCCGGCGATCCCCAGGCTGCAGATAAGGAAAGCGAGCGAGGCGCCCAAATTTCTATACTCCTTCTCAACAAAGCGCAGAGCGGCTGCGCTCATCACATCCAGCTAGGGCAATTCGCCTTCCTCGATCAGGCGCTTCACAACGAGGTCTGCGCCGAATCGCGAAAGGTGGTCGGTATCGCTCATTAGGGGAATCTGATGTGACGCGTCGGCATATTGAGTACATTCCTTAGTCCCGCATATCGCCTCGTAAAGCGAGACATAGGGCACGTGCCACGTATTCGTAGCCATATACTGCATTTCCTCATCCAAGTATCTGGGACCGGCCACAAGATGCTGACTCGCCAGATTCGGCTTGCTCCAAGCAATGGAGTACGCCAGAAGCCTGGGCAAGGGAGCGTCGTACTCAGGCACCGGACCGAACACCGCAACGGGTATGTTGTGCTGTTTGGCCCATGCAACCACCGCTGCAAGCGGGCCGATGTCCTTCTTCTGCCATCGTCCCACAACGAAAATATCCTGAACGGAATGCGTAGGCAGATAGGTGTCGAAAATATAGGACATCATTTTCCTGCAGTCGGAAGCGCCCGAGGGATGGAGCGACGGCTCGCAAGCGGCAGTACTAGCTTGCATCACGTTGGCATCCGGAAGCGTAGAAGACAGCGCGGACCAAAGCATCGCGGAGTGACTATCCCCGAGCAAGAGATAGTTGCTCTTGCTACTGTCCTCCCGGAGGCAAATGTCGCGATCATATTTCTTAAAACCGTATTCCGCAGTGATAAAACAGCTTCCAAGACGCATGGACCTGTTTTCCTCGTCACTGTCAAGGGCGGAGGCAACACGCATGGCATCGGCTGGAAAGCGCCCGACAAATCCCTTGGCGAAAACAGTCCACGAGGACAAACCGACCAAAATGAGCAGGGCGGCGGCCGCCGCTGCAAAGAGTGGTCGGCCGTTTAAGCGCAGTCGGCCGCTTCGAAAGGGACGTTCTACAAATCTCCAAGACAAAACTGCAAGCACCAAGGACAGCGCAATCTCTATTACCATGTCAAACCGATGCGAGGAAAGCAGTGCTGCATGGCGATTCGACGCAAACGCGCCCGCTCCCCAAAGCACGCCCAGATGTCTCAGAATGATAACTGGCCAGTGCCACAAGTACAGGGAATACGAAATGAGTCCGATAAAGACTAACGGACGCCACGATAATACAGCGCCTACCAACGATGGGCCTGTTTCCCCGGCCCAGATGATTAAGGCCGATCCAACGCAGGGTGGGAGCGCACTCAAACCTGGAAAAGGCGTGTCGTTTGTATAAACGATCACCGAGACTCCAATCATCCCGATTCCGACAATGGTGGCGAGATTCCTTAACGACGCTGATTGAATTCGGGGCAGCATTCCCAAGGATAAAATCGTTCCGAGCAGGAGTTCCCAGGCTCGCGTGTAGAGCATGTAGAACGCTGTCTTTTCACTCTGGGAGACGATTACAGCGCTGGCCAGCAAAGACGTGAAGAAAAAGATCACCACCGACGCTCGAAGATACCGGGGGAAGAGCTTGCGAACTCCTATCAGAAATAACGGAAAAAGTATGTAAAACTGCTCTTCCACACCCAAGGACCAGGTGTGCAGTAGTGGTTGCGAAGTCGGCGAATCGAAATAACCGGAATGGTTCCAAAAATAGAAATTGGAAGCGGACAATGTCGCAGCCAATGCCGATTTAGAGTAGTTCACAAGTTCAGTCGGAAGTAAGAAAATCGCGGCGACGATACTGCATACTGCCAACATTCCAAAAAGTGCCGGGAAGATGCGCCGGATGCGGCGTTCATAGAATCCAATCACCGAAAATTGCGACGCAGCAATCTCAGCGAAGACAATAGAACTTATGAGGTAACCTGAGATTACGAAGAAGACGTCAACGCCGACAAAACCGCCGGAAACCTTACTTATTTCCGCATGAAATGCAAGCACGCTTAGGACGGCAACAGCTCTGAGCCCGTCAATGTCCGGGCGATACTTCAGCGCAGTTCTGTCACGAGACATTACGCCCAGCTCTTTTCTAACCACACGATTCCCAGTCGTCGCCAGCACGACTTGTTCTTGTGCTGTGGATGTACTCACGAGGTAAAGAATGCTCAGGGAACCCTGTAAGGCCACACACTATTGGCGCATTACAGGAGTTGCTGCGCGCAATACGTCAGGCGAAGATCGCTCTGTAAAGCGCATCAACGGGCCGGACCTTTGCTCTCGCGCGGTCCAACACTTCGACGAGCCCGATTGTCAATGTCAGAGCCAGCACCAGCGACAACGGCAACGTCACGCTTGCGGAGCTCGTGGCAAAAAACAGGCGCCGCAGAATTTGCAGAATCGCAATCTGGGACAGATAGCCAAACAGTGAATACTGGCCGAGAAGAATCGTGCGACTCCGTAAAGTTGCGAGATCCCTCTTGCCGATTCCCGCTATGTAGATCAGTGCTGTCGTCAGAACAACGCCGAAGACTCGCAGCGCAAGCGGCACATTCCAAACGGTAATGGCAGCCAGATAGGCAACATATACCGAGCACAGGGCGTAAGCGTAGTGCGGAAGATTCGCGACCATCTCGCCAGTCGCGAATCCACAAACCACACCGAGCAGCCCCATCATTAAAAGCTCTACGTTCATGCTGTGGATGCCCAATTCATCCAAGACAACGACGCACAGCAATGAAATGGCAAAGGAAAACGGAAAGACATACCTCGAGAATCGACATAGTGCCGAGAGCCCCGCTGAAACGATTAGCAGATAGGCAATCGGTATCAGGATAATGAAAGATGCAGTCTTGCCTATGCCCGCGATCGCAACATTGCCGCTCACGAATACTGCATAAAGATTATCTGCCAGGGGCCCTTCGGAGAATATCCGCCGGACTGAAGAGTTCGGGATCAACAAACCCATAAGAAGATTCGTCAAGACAAACACAACCAGGAGCTTCGAGCCTCTGACCAATAGTCTTTTCGAGAGTTGGAGACTGCCCGTACCGTACTTTCGAAAATGCACGTGCGATATCAAGAACCCGGTGATGAATATGAACGAAGGTGTCAGGAATCGCAGGTACTTGTAAAAATCGCCCTGCGGCCCGACAAAATAGTTCAGCCAATGGTAGAGGACCATGAACAGAACGAGAATCCCCTTCGTGAAATCGAATGCAAGAATGCGCTGCGCTGGTTTCGCCTCGGTGGCAGCCGACACCGCCAACGCCGGCATGGCAGAGCCGTTCAGACTGGTCGAGTTGAGTTGCGTGTCCACGGGACTACGCTAAAGATGGCACCGCGATTTGCGCCTGCACGGCTTTGCTGTCGACGAAAAGCCGATGCAACAGCTCTAGCGAAAGAAGCCGGTGTATTTCGGTGGTGTAGTTGCGGCCGCCTTTGAGGTGCCCTTGAACAATCGCCTCAACGGCTCTTCGATTAAGGTAAGGACGTGACAGCGTGCGCGGATCGAGCAAAATTTCCTGCACATATTTCGCGAGTATGGTCCGATACCACCACCGGAAGTGAAAGAGCTTATGGCGTCCAAGCCATAGGCGCTCCAAATGAAGCGCCCCGAGCGAGTGGTCCACTCGCGCGACCCACTGTGGCATGCCATAGTCGTAGGCATACTCGGCTTTGAACGTAAACTCGAGATAGGCCCGCGTCATTGCACCAACGAAACCGTTGTGTCCGCCCAGGCCACGGTCCGTGCGCAACCGAGCAAGCTCCGGGCTGCCCTCGCGAATCAGGCGCAAGCGCACGTCCTCGCCTGAGTCAGTCCGCGGCGCGCGAAAAACAGCTCGGACGACCTCATTGTCCAAATAGGGCGAACGCAACGTAAGCTGAGACTGTTCCAGCGCGAGGACGCCGAAGTGGTACACGGCGGTTTGCCGGAACGCTACGGCACTGGTCCGATTACCTTTCAGCTCATTCCGGTAGGTCGTTGCTGCTCGCGATACCTCGGCAAGAACCTCTGGTTGATAGATTTCTTGCGAGGGCGCCACATGCTTGAACATTACGGCCTCGCGGATGATCTCGCTGCCAAACGTTCCGACCATGCGCACGGGAGCAATTTGACGAGCGATGGAGTTGTTGTACAGGTCGAGAGAGCGACTGACATCCACACATCCATCGGTTAGGTAGAGAGTCCGCTCGGCCAACTCCGGAAAACGCCGGACAACCTCGTCCGAGACCGTGACGACTCGATAAGGCTGGCCACAGATTTCCGCGACACGTCGCGCAAGCTGAACGTCCTGATTTTCGCGATACATGCTGCCGAACGTGTAGCACGGCAGTGAGCACGGCTCCGTTTTGTGCCAGGCCATGATGATTCGAGTGTCGAGGCCTCCCGTGAGCGAAATCCCAATTCGCTCCCGTCCCTCAAAGTAACGCGGCAAGCTCTGCGTAAAGGCGTCGCGCAACTGGACATAATAGGCATCCGCGTCGAGCGGTTCCTGTTGCTCCCATTCGCGAGGCTCGAAATATTTCGTTCTGCTTTCTAGCGCCCCGCCTCGAAACTTCCATGCCGAGCCAGGTGGCAGAGTATGGATGCCTTCGAAAAGCGTGCGGTCCTCGAGAACGCAACCGCAGGAAATGAATTCGCCGAGTCCTCGCGAATCGATACTGCGCAGGTCCGGGCGCACCTCCAAGATCGCTTTTGCCTCAGCCGCGAAATAGAATGCGTCCGGACTTTCGTGGTAGTAGATCCGTTGGGAACCGAAACGGTCGTTAAAGAGGGTGGCCACGCCCCGAGCGCGATCGGTGACGAGACCCTGGAATCGGCCATTCAGATTTTTCGGAAAGCTAGGATCCTCTTCATACAGATGGACCAAATAGGAAGGGCCGTCCGGTTCGCATTCGTGCCCACGCCCTCTGAGTCGGCCAACCGTGCCGGGTTCCGGATACTCTTCACCGGAAAAGATGAGTTCGACGTCCTTCCGTTCATTCTGGACTGGCATGGTGTCCGAGAATGAACCCCCGCGGGCAACCCAACCGATGTAAATACCTAGTGATTCATCGATCCACGTACCCGTCACGTAGAAAGATTCGTGCCGAAGAGTGTCGAGCATCCGCAGCAATTGCGGCTCCGCCCACTCGCGTCGCTTCCTGGTTATGAGTCCAACAATTCCAGGCATCGGGCCCTAGGCCTCGGTCACAGACTGAGTCCTGCGGTAGTACCAAGTCTTCCTAAACTCGCGCAACCGGCCGGCCACGGATTCGGGGATTCGGTCAACAAGCCTATGATGCAGGCCGAGGCGAAACACTATCTGGCCCCACGGAGTCAACGGAACGTAGTACCGAGGAATATCCATTCGCCTGAATCCATTCACTTCCTTGAAGTGACTCAAGCTGTCACCGCTCTTGTTTCCATAGGTAAAGTTTTCATAAACCAAGTAAGGAATGTTGCGATCGGCGCAAGCTCGAACGGCGTAGGCGATCAAAGCATTCGTCGGCGCTTTGTCCTTGTGCTGAAGCATCGAAAGAATGTGCACCAAGCAGGCGTGGGTTCGACCCTCGCCTATCACGAGCTTGATGAACCCAATCATCGTGTCACCCAAAAAAGCCCCGACATAGATGCTCCGATCGAGGAACGTACAGGCATAGTCTTGAGCCTGATTAAGAGTCATTCCGTAATAGGGAAAACGCCTTCCTTGGCGGATGGGTGTTTCATTGTAGATTTGGCAAATTCCTCGAAAGAGCGTTTCATCGCAGGGAATCTCGCGGAGCACGACTCCCTTCTTCTCAGCCTGACGGGCCCGGTTGCGGGGGAACGATTTGATTTGTTGTGTCCACCAGTGATCAAAAGTTGATATCGGCAACACAGCTAGGTTATCCCACTCCATCGGATAACCGTATTTTGGCGACGTTTCCGGGAACCGCTGAAGAAACGTAAGAATGTCGACACGCTTGCGAGATCTCTTCAGTTGATCGACCATTGACTGCGGGTCGTCTGTAAACGTGTATTTTTCTCCGTCAAGTCGGGCGATACGTACTAAGCGACCCTTTACGTGGATCTCTTTTCCGCAAATGTTCATCAGCTACCTCTTCCATTGCGGTCGTGGACAGACTCGCCGAATACCGGGCCATTAACCCAATGAAGCACGGACATAGACGAATTCAGATGTAAATTCCTATTCCGCATGAGGACGATGAGCGTCATCCCCTAGAAACGGGAATGGCGGAATGCAGACGCCGCTGGAACACTGACTTTAGTCGCGCCATTTGTTCACTTCGGCGAAGCGCCATCAGTTCCGCAGGAATTGTTCTCTCAACCCCGCGAATTGAGTTCCATAGGTAGGAAGTCAGAACCAGGAGCCCACCGACGACGTAGGGCTTGTTCTTCATTTGGTAAACGCCACGAAGAATCTCCCACAACGGATGGTTACCAAGCAGATAGTCTTTACGGCCCATGTGTATCCGTTCGCGAAGATCTGTATGCAGCGCGCCGCCCTGGGTGCGGTGATGCCTGAATTTCTTCTCGAGAAACGTGCGAGTTTCCCAGCTTTTGGCGCGCGCGCTCAGGACGGCGATCAGATCAATGCCTCCTGCCTTGGTTCTGATTGACTGGTAACCGCCGATCGCATCAAAGCATTCGCGCCGAAACATTTGGCACATGCCCGACACGTGCTCGATGCCGACGAAGTCGTAGTTGTAGCTCAGATCCCCTTCCTGAAATGCCGTGCCGGCCACTCCTAGCTTCGGATTTTCAGCGAACCGAGCCATAAGGAATTCGAAATAGTCCGGATCAAATGAAACGTCGGCGTCGAGATTGCCAATTACGTCGTACTGCAATCCAGCCAATCTCTCGCGCCCAGCGTTGACCGCGTGGGCCTTGCCGGCGAAACTC
>Ga0187784_10003069_pt1 | contig 13477 bp, 15 predicted proteins | sample 1015_SJ02_MP15_2_FD_132964 | JGI IMG/M metagenome (GOLD analysis project Ga0187784, IMG submission 132964) | Tropical peat soil microbial communities from peatlands in Department of Meta, Colombia - 1015_SJ02_MP15_20_MG | ecosystem: Environmental > Terrestrial > Soil > Wetlands > Peat | place...
GATGGCGACCTCGCGCCAACGCAATACCCGCCTTCGCATCGAAGGCACGGCTAATCTCGTCACCGCCGCACGTGCGGCGGGTGCGCGCCGGCTGATCGCCCAAAGCATTGCGTTTGCTTACGCTGACGGCCCGGAGCCGCACGCCGAAAGCGACCCGCTCGCCTCGCCAGACGGCGACGATCCGGGCGCTATTACCGCAAGAGGTGTGCGTGCACTTGAAGATGCGGTGCTACGGGCCTCCGGCGTCGAGGGAATTATCCTGCGCTATGGCCGGCTTTACGGGCCGGGCACCTGGTTCGCGACGCCCAGCGGGAAAGGACCGCTCCATGTCGACGCCGCGGCGCAGGCGGCGGTTCTGGCAGTCACGCGCGGCAAACCCGGCATTTACAACGTAGCCGACGAGGACGGTGCGCTGGTGACCGAAAAGGCTCGTCGAGAATTGGGCTTCGATCCCGGATTTAGACTCCAAGCTTAACCGGGCGGGCAAACGGCTTGCTGAGAAAGCGCGAGCCTTTCAGACCGTAACGCCAAGGCTTGTCAGCGGCTTTGGTGAGTCCAATGCGCGGCCCGGCCAGCACCTCAACCCTACCTGTCCTGGCAAACAGCTCGAATGGCGGCTCATCGAGAGCAAAGCCATTCTGCTTGCGGGTGATGCCGAGCGCTTGGCAGAGCCGGCCCGGTCCGGAACACAAGAGGCGTTCATCAGTCACTCCCCGACGGCGGCGCATCGCCTTCAGGCCTTCGGTCGGCTCGAGCGCACGGATCAGGACGGCGCTCGCCGAACCCTTTGGCTCGCACACGAAGTTCAGGCACCAATGAATGCCGTAGGAACGGTAGACATAGGCGTAACCGGGCGGCCCAAACATGATCGCGTTACGTTCGGTCGGGCCGCGGTAGCTGTGTGCCGCCGGGTCGGTATGGTGATAGGCCTCGACTTCAACTATCCGGCCGCCGACTCCATTGAATAAAAGGGTTGCCCCGACAAGCTCAGGTGCCACGTCATGGACGCTGCGGCCAAAAAATCTTTGTGTCAGGCGCTTTGCTATGAGCGGCATGATCGAAGGACCGAACCATCGTCGTGAATTGGCAGTTAACAGCTGTGACTTTTAGGACAAAATCTGTGGCTCACTTGCAACAGCCAGACAAGATTCGCTCGCTGGCCACAGCGGGTCATCGACGTGCCGCTTTTTGGCCATAGGGTTTTTCGACATCGGAAGCGGATAACTGCGGTTTATTTGACACACCGCAGCAAGCGGCGCGGCGAAGTCGTGTTCGCATGAGGCAAGGGGGCCACACTTAGGCCCGCAGGCGTTCAATGGATGCCAAGACTGATCTGAAATCGAGGCTACCCAGCCGCCACGCCACGGAAGGGCCTGAGCGGGCGCCGCACCGCGCCTTCTATTACGCGATGGGTTTGACCAGGGAGCAGATCCATCAGCCGTTTGTCGGCGTCGCGACCTGCTGGAACGAAGCGGCCCCCTGCAACATCGCTCTTATGCGCCAAGCCCAGGCGGTGAAACTCGGCGTCGCAGCCGGTGGTGCTACCCCCCGCGAGTTCTGCACCATCACCGTCACCGATGGCATCGCCATGGGCCACGAGGGCATGAAGTCCTCGCTGCCGTCCCGGGAAGTTATCGCCGATTCAATCGAATTGACCGTGCGCGGCCATTCCTATGACGCCCTGATCGGGGTGGCCGGTTGTGACAAGTCGCAGCCGGGCATGATGATGGCCATGTGCCGGCTCAACGTGCCTTCGATCTTCATTTATGGCGGCTCGATCCTGCCCGGCACGTTCAAGGGCAGGCCGGTCACCATCCAGGATGTCTACGAGGCGGTCGGCCGGCACTCGATCGGCGCCATGTCTGACGCCGATCTCGACGTTCTGGAGCAGAACGCCTGCCCCTCCGCCGGCGCCTGCGGCGCGCAGTTCACCGCCAACACCATGGCGACGGTCTCGGAAGCGATCGGGCTTGCGCTTCCCTATTCGGCGGGGGCGCCTGCGCCCTATGAAATTCGCGACAAGTTTTGTGTGCTCGCGGGCGAGATGATCATGGACTTGATCGTCAAGAACATTCGCCCGCGCGATATCGTGACCCGGCAAGCCTTGGAGAACGCGGCCGCCGTGGTGGCCGCGACCGGCGGATCAACCAACGCTGCACTGCATCTTCCCGCCATAGCAAACGAGTGCGGGATCAAATTCGACCTTTTCGATGTAGCGGAAATCTTCAAAAGGACACCGTATATCGCGGATTTGAAACCGTCCGGTCGTTATGTCGCCAAAGATATGTTCGAAGCTGGCGGCGTGCCGTTGCTGCTGAAGACGCTCCTCGACCATGGCTTGCTTCATGGCGAGTGTCTCACCGTAACCGGCCGTACCCTCGCGCAGAACCTCAAGTCGGTGAAATGGAATGCGGACCAGGATGTGGTTCGGCCGGCCGACAGGCCGATTTCGCCGACCGGCGGTGTCATTGGTCTTCGCGGCAATCTCGCTCCTGAGGGCGCGATTGTGAAAGTCGCGGGCATGGAGAGCTTGCACTTTTCCGGTCCGGCCCGCTGCTTCGACGGCGAGGAAGCCTGCTTCGACGCGGTCAAAAATCGGAAATACCGCGAAGGCGACGTGCTCGTCATCCGTTATGAGGGTCCGAAGGGCGGGCCAGGGATGCGCGAGATGCTGGCGACCACGGCTGCGCTTTACGGCCAAGGCATGGGCGGCAAGGTCGCCCTGATCACCGACGGCCGTTTCTCGGGCGCCACCCGGGGTTTTTGCGTCGGCCATGTCGGGCCGGAAGCCGCCGTCGGCGGTCCGATCGCGCTCGTCCGCGATGGCGATGTCATCGAGCTCGATGCGGAAAAGGCCACGCTCGAAGTCAAATTGACCAAGACCGAGCTTGATCGGCGCGCGCGCGATTGGAAAGCGCCGGCGAGCGAGTTCACCTCCGGCTATCTTTGGAAATACGCCCAGCAAGTCGGGCCGGCGCGCGATGGCGCCGTGACCCACCCGGGCGCGACCGTCGAGAAAGAGTGCTATGCGGATATCTGAATGCTTGCGAGGCGCCGTTGGCGGCGGCGCTGTGATGTTGGCGATTTGCGGGCTTGACGCAATCGGACCGGCCGCCGCCTTCGACGGAACGGCCACACCCGCCTTGCTCGCGCCGGGGAACGGACTCCAGGCCCCGACCAACGCCCCGGACGGAACCGATCGGGCCAAAGCTCTTACCGCGCTCGAATATGCGGCCGATCAAGGACACCTCGCTGCTCAGTGGAAGGTCGGGCGGATGTATGCTGCGGGCGACGGCGTTGCCCGCGACGACAAGCGCGCCTTCGTTTATTTCAGCCAAATCGCCAACACTCACCCTGAAGAGCCGCCGGGCACGGCGGAAGCGCGCATCGTCGCCAATGCGTTCGTGGCGCTGGGAAATTACTACCTCACCGGTATCCCGAATTCGACCGTATTGCCGAATACGGCGCGCGCTCGTGAAATGTTTGCCTATGCCGCCTCCTATTTCGGCGATGCCGACGCGCAATATCAACTCGGACGGCTTTATCTCGACGGCACGCCGAGCGATCCGCACCAAGCCGCGCGCTGGTTCCAGCTTGCCGCGATGAAGGGCGATTGCCGCGCGCAAGCGGTGCTGGGCGATCTTTTATTCCAAGGAAAGCGTGTTCCGCGCCAGGCCGCTCGCGGCCTGATGTGGCTCACGCTCAGCAAGGACTGTGCAGGTCCGGAGGAGGCTTGGATCAAGCCGCTCGTCGATAACGCGCAGCGCCGCGCCAGCGATGACGACCGGGCTTTGGCGTTACTCTACATCGAAGATTGGGTCAAAGGGCGCCGGGACTAATACCGCTGCGGCGAACGACAGCCGGCAGCGCCGGTCGGCTATTTGGCCTTGATGGCAAGATCGAGCCAAACCGGCACATGATCGGAAGGCTTTTCCCAGCTGCGCACGTGACGATCGATACCTACTTCGCTGAGGCGGTCGGCGGCCTGCGGTGACAGCAGGACGTGATCGATCCGAATGCCGTTGTTCTTCTGCCACGCGCCGGCCTGATAATCCCAGAAGGTATAAAGGCCCGTGGCGTCGCTCGTCGCGCGCACCGCATCCGTCAGGCCGAGATTCATCAGCGCACGAAATTCCGAACGCGTGCGCGGCAGAAACAGCGCGTCGCCGGTCCAAGCTTGCGGATTGCGCGCATCCGCGCCGGCAGGAATGACATTGTAGTCGCCCGCCAGAATAAACGGCTCGCCAAGCGACAATCGTTCGCGCACATAGGCGTACAGCCGTTTCATCCAACCGATTTTGTATGAGTATTTTTCAGTTTCCGGCGGATTGCCGTTAGGCAAATAGACGCTTGCTACGCGCAGCGCGCCCTGGGCGGTCGAAATCACCGCTTCCATGAAGCGCGCGTGATCGTCGGTGTGATCGCCGGGCAGACCGTTATTGACCTCGTCGAATGGATATTTGGATAGAAGGGCAACCCCGTTGAACGTCTTCTGGCCGTGGATGGCGACGTTGTAACCAAGGCTTTCAAACGGTTCGCGCGGAAACGCGTCGTCGACACATTTCGTCTCTTGCAGGCAAACGAGATCGGGCGCGCGCTCGGTGAGCCAAGCCACCACTCCATCAAGCCGTTGCTTGATCGAATTGACGTTCCAGGTGGCGATGCGCACCGGCTTTCACCCCTATGCTCAAATGCGCTCAGAGGGCGAAGCTTGTGCCGCAGCCGCAGGACGCCGTTGCTTTCGGGTTGTTTACCTTAAAGGATGACCCGATAAGATCGTCGACGAAATCGATCTCCGACCCCGCCATGTAATTGAGCGAGACGGGATCGATCAGCACGGTGGCGCCCGCCCGTTCGATAACGATGTCATCCTCGGCCTTTGCCCGTTCGGTGTCGAACTTATATTGGAAACCGGAGCAACCGCCGCCTTGCACGCTCACGCGCAACATGGTGCCGACCGGCTCGCGGCTGAGGATTTCGCCGATTTTACGTGCGGCCCGCTCGCTAACCGTAACGTCCATCGCCATAAACCCACTCCAGCAGGTGAATCCCGCTGATTGTCAGGGTATCGAAGGATAGTTAAGTGCGGCTGCAGCCGAGGTCAATTGCGCAAGGCCACATAGCGATGGCTGTTCCGGCAGTAGCTCCCGCGCCTTATGCGTGCGACCCAGCGAACAGCCGCGGGCGGCTCCATGCGGAGCCGGAAAGCAAGGCCCGGAGCCCGTTTCGCCGCGATTGCGACCGCATCATTCATTCCACCGCGTTCCGGCGGCTCAAACATAAGACCCAAGTCTTTGTCTTTGACGAAGGCGATCACTATCGGACGCGCCTTACCCACACGCTCGAGGTCGCGCAAATCGCCCGCGCTCTCGCGCGAGCGCTCGCTCTCGATGAAGACTTGGCCGAGGCGCTGGCGCTCGCCCACGACCTCGGACATCCGCCATTCGGTCACGCCGGTGAACGCGCATTGGATGAATGTCTGAGCGCCTGCGGCGGCTTCGACCACAATGCGCAAACCCTCCGGGTCGTGACCGCGCTCGAGCGCCACTATCCATCCTTCGACGGCCTCAATTTGACCTGGGAGACGCTTGAAGGGCTGGTCAAGCACAACGGGCCGCTGACCGACAAGCAAGGGCGGCCTTCGGGCCGCTACGCCGCCCGCGGCATTCCAGACGTCATCGCCGAGTACGGTCGGCTTCAGGATCTTCAATTGTGGAGCTATGCGAGCGCGGAGGCGCAAGTCGCCGCGGTCGCCGACGACATTGCTTACGATGCTCACGATATCGACGACGGATTACGCGCCGAACTGTTCACGCTGCAAGATTTGACGGTTATTCCGGCTGCGGCTGGAATCATCGGGGAAATCCGCACTGCTTTTCCAGGATTGGACGAGGCGCGCGTGGCCCACGAATTCGTCCGCCGCCTGATTGGGCTTCTCATCGAAGATGTGATTGCCGAAACAGGGCGCCGCCTCACGAAACTTAACGCTCATTCGGTGGACGAGGTCCGCAGCGCGCCAGCTGCCGTCGCGGCTTTTTCTGCGCCGATGGCGAGCGCCGAGGCCGTCTTCAAGGACTTTCTCAAAAGGCGCATGTATCAGCACGAACGGATTCAGCGCGTGATGAATGAGGCGGCACGCGTGGTCAGCGAATTATTCACGCGTTACTCCACGCATCCCGACGATTTGCCGGTGGAATGGCGGGAGGGCCTTGCACAATTCGACGAGAAAGGCCGGGCGCGCCACATCGCCGATTTCATCGCCGGCATGACCGACCGCTATGCGCTTGCCGAGCACGTCCGTCTTTTTGACTCGACCCCCGAATTGCGTTAGGCGCGCACGGATCGCCGCATGGCCATAGAAATTTCGCGAGGAAGCATTTTTGCAACGGTGGCGGGCCGTATCCAAAGCGCGACCACCTCGCTCATATCCGCCGGATACCTGCCGGCCAATATCGATCAGTCCCGCATCACGGTCGAGCCGCCGCGCGATCCAGCGCACGGCGACATGGCCACCAATGCCGCCATGGTGTTCGCCAAGGATGCCGGAAAGAAGCCGCGCGAAGTTGCCGAGAGATATGTTGAAGCGCTGCGCGGCGACGAACTCCTGGCAAAAGTCGAAGTCGCCGGCCCAGGCTTCATCAATCTGACGCTGAAGCCAGCAGCCTGGATTGACGCTTTGCGTGAAGCGGTGCGCTTAGGATCACAATACGGCAGGAGCGACATCGGGCGCGGCACGCCGGTCAACGTAGAGTACGTGTCGGCGAACCCGACCGGGCCGATGCATGTAGGCCACGGCCGCGGCGCCGTGTTCGGTGACGCGCTTGCGGATCTTCTTGAATTCACCGGCTTTGAGGTGACGCGCGAATATTACGTCAACGACGCGGGCGCCCAGGTCGATGTGCTGGCACGCTCCGCTTATCTGCGCTACCGCGAAGCGCTCGGCGAGGCTATTGGCGTCATCTCCGAGGGACTTTATCCCGGCGAATATCTAAAGCCGGTTGGGGCATCGCTCGCCGCCGAACACGGCAATGCGCTGCTAAAGCAATCCGAGCAAGATTGGCTGCCGATCGTGCGAGGAAAAGCCATCGCGACGATGATGGCGATGCTGCGCGACGATCTTGCCGTGCTCAACATTACGCACGAGGTTTTCTTTTCCGAGCGCTCGCTGATCGAAGGTGGCTCCGATCGTGTGGCTGAAACCATCGAGGGGCTTCGCCGGGAGGGTTATGTTTACGAAGGCCGGCTGCCGCCGCCCAAAGGCGCGGTCCCCGAAGATTGGGAGGACCGCGAGCAAACGCTGTTTCGCTCGACCGCCTTTGGCGACGACCTTGACCGGCCGCTGAAGAAATCGGACGGCTCCTACACCTACTTCGCTTCTGACATCGCCTACCACCGATCCAAGCTTGAGCGCGGTTTCTCCACCCTGATCGACGTCTGGGGCGCCGACCACGGCGGCTATATCAAGCGCATGCAGGCGGCGGTGGCGGCCTTAAGCGGCCGCAAAGCTGTACTCGATGTTAAACTCATCCAGCTTGTGAAGCTGCTGCGGGCTGGCGAGCCGGTGAAAATGTCGAAGCGGGCAGGGGAGTTCGTGACGCTTCGCGAGGTGGTGGATGAGGTCGGCCGCGACGCGGTTCGCTTCATGATGCTGTTCCGAAAGAACGATGCCGTGCTCGACTTCGATCTCGCCAGGGTCATCGAACAATCGCGCGACAATCCAGTCTTTTACGTTCAATACGCTCACGCCCGATGCCAGTCCATGTTCCGCAACGCGCGCGAAGCATTTCCCGACCTCCCGACAAATCCCGACGAATTGCTGAAAGCCGCGGATCTGCAGCTCATTTCCGAGCCGGTGGAACTTGCTCTGGTGCGGCAAATCGCGCTTTACCCTAGGGTCATCGATGCCGCCTCGGCAGCCCACGAACCGCATCGAATCGCCTTTTATTTGTTCGACTTAGCGAGCGAATTTCATGCCCTGTGGACACTGGGGAATACAACGCCACATTTACGCTTCATTATGCAGAATGATCGACAACTTACGTTGGCGCGCCTAGTGCTTGTCCAGGGCGTACGCACGGTGTTGGTGTCCGGGTTGGGGTTGCTTGGCGTCAGTGCACCGAACGAAATGCGATAGCTCTTCCCTACCGCTAGCAATCTCGCCAATGGTCAAAGGGCAGGGCAGAATCACTTTAATGTCCGAAGCGGAGCGCTCCTTTGGCTGACAACACCTTCCGTACTTATCGCGGCCGCCAAACCCCGGCTCCCGAGCGCGCGGGCACGGCGACGGGTGGCGCGAATGACCCGCTGGCGGAATTGGCTCGCCTAATCGGGCAGACAGACCCTTACGCCGAGCGTCAACACGACGCGCAAGGACGGCGGCATCCGGGCGACGACGAGCCGCAGCCCGCTCATGAGTGGGCCGACGAAGAGGAGATCGAGCAAGCTTATGCGGCGGATGGCCGATACTCTCAACGGCCGCTATCGCCGCCGTCTGCGTCGCATCAAGATTATGCTTCTGAGCCTGACGAATACGAGCAGGAACAGCCGCCAATCGATCAATATTATTCCGGACCAAGCGGAACGTATGGCGGCTATCAGGACGGTGCCGATACACACAGCCTGCGCGGCGAACAGCGGCAAGCCGGGGCTCGGCCCGTACCGGAATTTTTGACCGGTGCACCCCTCGAGAGTCCTGAATTTGCCGAACCCGAGCACGATACATACGGCCACGAGGACTATTACCCGCCGGGCCGAGCACGACGCGGCGGCTTAATCCTCGTTATGGCCTTGCTCGGCTTGGCGGTGATCGGCACGGCCGGCGCCTTCGGTTATCGCACCATGTTCGGCGGGTCGTTGCTGCCTGCGTTGCCGCCCGTCATCAAAGCCAGTAACGCGCCCAACAAGGTCATGCCGAATTCCGCTGACGCCCCAGCCGGCAATGCAAGCCAAGGCGCTACGAACACGGCGGGGCCTGAAAATTTGGTCTCGCGGGAAGAGGAACCGATCAACATTGAGCCGGCGAAGCCGGCGCCGAAAGTAGTCTCGACGATTCCTGTGACTTCGGGTGGGAGCCCGCCTCTGCCGTCGTCCGTTGACGCCACCGTTACGCCGTCGTCCGGTCTACCTCCGCCGGCGGCCTCTGCGTTACCCTCCGCGGCTTCGGGCGGTCCCAACTGGCCTCCCGTGGCGGCATCCCCGCCGGTCGCCACGGCACCGATCCCGTCGGGCCCGCCGGCTAACGTAGCTGCGGCACCGCCGTCGCCGGAACCGAAAAAGATCCACACTGTCACTATCCGCCCCGATCAGGCCGGCAGTACCGATGCGACACCCGCGTCCTCGCCTCCAGCTTCCGCCGCCACGCGCTCCGCGGCCCGCAACGCCGCATCAGCTCGCACAAATTCACCGGACGGCAATGCGCCGCTCGCGCTCGTTCCTGCCGCAGGCGACACGGGAACTGCAGCGCGCCCGCGCCGAGCGTCGTCGCCCATGACGGTCGCGAGCGCTTCCTCGGCCAACGCAAGTCCGGGAGAAACTCCGGCGGCGGGTGGGTATGCGGTGCAGGTTTCGTCTCAGCACAGCGAGACCGAGGCGCAATCGTCGTTCCAGGCGCTGCGCGCGAAATATCCCGACCTGCTCGGCAAACGCGAGCCGATAATCCGCCGCGCGGATCTTGGCGCCAAAGGCATCTACTACCGGGCGCTGGTCGGTCCGTTTGCTTCCGCGGAAGAGGCCGCCGCCATGTGCAGCAGTCTGAAAGCGGCCGGCGGCAATTGCATCGTCCAAAAGAACTGAACCTGCTCGATTGAGCGTAGGGAGTGCCAAGGCGAAGCGGCAGCCGCGATGCGCGCTTTCATTACCGGCGTTGCCGGCCTTGCGTTAACTGATCGCGAGCGTGCCTTTCTCCGCGAGGCGCAGCCGTGGGGCCTGATCCTGTTCCGGCGCAACGTTGCTTCGCCGGAACAGCTACGCCGGCTGATCCACGAGATGCGCGGTGTCCTTGGCCGGCGGGCGCCGGTCTTGATTGATCAAGAAGGTGGGCGCGTGCAGCGGCTTGGACCACCGCATTGGCCGGCCTATCCGCCGGGTTTCGCCTATGGGTCCGCATTCGACCGAGATCGTGAGCGAGGCCTCGCCGCCGCGCGGCTCGGAGCTCGCCTCATTGCCGCCGATCTTTCCGCCCTCGGCATCGACATCGATTCCCTCCCGATCGCGGACGTTCCGGTTCCAGGTGCCGATCCCGTGGTTGGCGATCGCGCTTACGGGAGTGAGCCCGGCAAAGTGGCGGCAATTGCCAAGGCGGTTGCGCAAGGGTTGCACGAGGGGGGCGTTCTACCCGTGGTCAAACACATTCCCGGACACGGGCGCGCGGCTGTCGACAGCCATAAAAAACTGCCCGTAGTCGGAACCGACCGGGCGCTGCTCGAAGCAACGGATTTTGCGGCGTTCGCTCCATTGGCGGATCTGCCCATGGCAATGACCGCCCATGTTGTGTTCACCGCCATCGATCCGGTCGCGCCGGCCACCGTTTCGGCAACTATAGTGCGTGAGGTGATTCGCGGTTGGATCGGCTTTGACGGCTTGTTGATGAGCGACGACATATCAATGCAGGCATTGGCCGGATCGGTCGGCGAACGTGCGCGAGCGGCCATCGCGGCGGGTTGCGATATCGTGCTTCACTGCAACGGCGAAATGAGCGAGATGACCGCAATTGCCGCCGAGGTTCCGCGGCTTAAGGGTGAAGCAGCGCGGCGGGCCGAACAGGCTCTGACGGCGAGAAACGCGCCGGCGCCGCTCGATATCGCGGCGGGCCGCGCCGAATTCTTCCGCCTCATGGCCGGATCATGGCAGCCGGCAGAGCCATACGCATGATCATCGGGGACGAAAACTTCGACACCGAATTTCCCGAGCGCGCCGCCGACGAACCGGCGCTGGTGATCGACGTCGAAGGTTTTGAAGGGCCGCTCGATTTGTTGCTGATGCTTGCTCGCCAGCAGAAGGTCGACCTTGCGAAGATTTCTATTCTGGCGCTCGCCGACCAGTACCTCGCCTTCATCGAAGAGGCGCGCAAGTTGCGGCTCGAAATCGCCGCGGACTACCTGGTGATGGCGGCATGGCTCGCTTACTTGAAGTCGCGTCTGCTCTTGCCGGAGCAGCACGAGCCGGACGGCCTCAGTGCCGAGGAGATGGCGACTGCGCTGGCGCAACGGTTGCGGCGCCTCGAAGCCATCCGGCAGGTCGCCGAGCAATTGCTTAATCGCCCTCAGCTTGGCCGCGAAGTTTTTGCCCGCGGTGCGCCGGAGCCCATTGCCGAGATCAAGCGGCCCGAATGGACGGCGACGTTGTACGATCTGCTGTCGGCTTATGCCGTGCAGCGGCAGAAACAGGCGAGGGCCTATGTGCGCGTCGCCAAGCGCACGGTTTGGTCGCTCGCCGATGCGCGCGAGGCGCTCGAGCGCCTGATCGGCGGCGCCGCCGATTGGTGCGCGCTCGATGAGTATCTCATCGCCTACATGGTCGAGCCTGCGCTTGCCGCGACAGTTCGCGCATCGAGTTTTGCCGCAGCGCTCGAACTGGTGCGCGAAGGCCGCATCCAGGTTCATCAGCGTGCGGCTTTTGCTCCGCTTTACGTGCGTAAGCGGCCAGAGAACGATGCAGGTGACGCCGTGACCAAACGGGGGACCGAGTAGGGGGACAGAAAGAAATGAAATCTAATTTGGCGGAGAAAATGCGCGTGGTTGTCGGGGACAAGGATGCCATGGAGCGCACTGAGGAATTGCGCATCCTCGAAGCGTTGTTGTTTGCCGCCGACGAGCCCCTCGACGAGAAGACGCTGGCGGGCCGTCTGCCTGCGGGCTGCGACGTGCACGCGCTGCTCGTGGAACTGCAAAAGGAATACGCGAACCGCGGCGTCAATATCGTCCGCATCGGCGGCAAATGGTCGCTACGAACCGCGAGCGACCTCGCTTGGCTGCTGACGCGTGAGACGGTGGTCACCAAGAAGCTTTCGCGCGCCGCCATCGAGACGCTGGCGATCGTCGCCTATCACCAGCCGGTGACGCGTGCGGAGATCGAAGAAATTCGCGGCGTCACCACGTCGAAAGGCACGCTCGACGTGCTCTTGGAGACCGGCTGGATTCGCTTGCGCGGCAGGCGCAAAGCGCCCGGTCGGCCGGTGACTTACGGCACCACCGAAGCCTTCATGTCCCATTTCGGCCTTGAAGCGCTCGCCGACCTTCCTGGGATCGACGAGCTCAGGGGCGCGGGGCTGATCGAGAAATCGCTTCCCTCCGGATTTACCATTCCTGTTCCCTCCGACGATCCGGCCCTCCGTGAAGACGAGGACCCGCTGGAACCGGAAGATCTCGATTTGGCCCTCGCTCCGCCGCCCGAACGGACTGAGGACTAAACGCTTTACCTCAATTCAGCGTGAGACTGCCCACGTCCGCGCAGGGTGTCCTATTGCGCTTGTTTTTGGCGCTCCCGACGCCTAGTTTCAGGCTAAAATCGGAACGATGCAGCGAGCGCGGGCTATAGCCGCGCACGGAGGTTTCTATGGGGTCCCTGAGTATCTGGCATTGGCTGATTGTCGGCGCAGTGTTGCTTTTGGTATTCGGCGGGCGCGGCAAGATTTCGGAGATGATGGGCGATGTCGCCAAAGGCATCAAAGCCTTCAAGAAGGGCATGTCGGAGGACGAGGCCAACGCCGCACCGAAAACCGATGCGCCCGTTAAGTCCATCGACCATCAGCCGACTGAGACGGTGAAGCCGCGCGCCGAGGCAGGAAGCAAAGTCGAGGGCACGTTGTCCTAAACCCGCCTGCGGCCCGCTCTGCGCCGCGTTCGACCGGCTTTTGATGCGGATATCCGGCCGGCCGGGGAATTTCCATGTTTGATATTTCTTGGACCGAGTTCTTGCTGATCGGCGTTGTCGCGCTGATCGTGATCGGCCCGAAGGAACTTCCCGCCGTATTGCGCACGGTCGGGCAATGGACGCGCAAAGTGCGCAGCATGGCCGCCGACTTCCAGCATCAATTCCAGGAAGCGATGCGTGAAGCGGAAATGGCCGACCTTAAGAAGCAGGTCGACGACTTGGCGCACGACGTCAAGAATTACGATCCGCTCAAAGAGGTTAAGGCCGACGTCGAGGCGGCGGGCCGGGACATTCAGGCCTCATTGGAGCAAAAGCCGCCGGCGCCGACGCTCGCCGACGTAGCGGCTCCAGCCGCAGCAGCCGAGCAGTCGCTGGCATTGTCGAGCGCCGCAACGCCGGCGGCGAATGAAGGAGAGATTATAGCGACCGCCACGGCGCCGGTCGCGCCCGACGCCATCGAAAAGCCCGACGCGGCGAGTGCCGCACCCGTGCCGCGCATCAACAACGGTGCAAATGATATCGCCGCAGTCACGACCAGTCCGATCACGCCGGAAGCGGCCGCGACTGCAACTTCGCCCGACAGCGCGGGACGTTCCGGATGACCCGC
>Ga0187784_10003070_pt1 | contig 13476 bp, 22 predicted proteins | sample 1015_SJ02_MP15_2_FD_132964 | JGI IMG/M metagenome (GOLD analysis project Ga0187784, IMG submission 132964) | Tropical peat soil microbial communities from peatlands in Department of Meta, Colombia - 1015_SJ02_MP15_20_MG | ecosystem: Environmental > Terrestrial > Soil > Wetlands > Peat | place...
GGACAGTTACTTTCCGCTGCCGCAGAGGGAGTTGGACAAGCCGTTTCTGATGCCGATTGAAGATATTTTCTCGATTTCGGGACGGGGGACGGTGGTGACGGGGCGGGTGGAGCGGGGCCGGGTGAAGGTGCAGGAGGAAGTGGAGGTGGTGGGGCTGCGACCGGAGTCGTTCAAGCGGGTGGTGACGGGCGTGGAGATGTTCAAGAAGCTCTTGGACGAAGGGCAGGCGGGGGACAACATTGGGGTGCTGCTGCGGGGGACGGAGAAGGACGAAGTGGAGCGGGGGATGGTGCTGGCGAAGCCGGGGTCGATCACGCCGCACACCAAGTTCAAGTCGGCGGTGTACATATTGACGAAGGAAGAAGGGGGGCGGCACACGCCGTTCTTCAACGGCTACCGGCCGCAGTTTTACTTTCGGACCACGGACGTGACGGGGGTGGCGACGCTGCCGGAAGGGACGGAGATGGTGATGCCTGGGGATAACGTGAACCTGACGATCGAGTTGATCACGCCCATCGCCATGGAGAAAGGGCTGCGCTTCGCCATCCGGGAAGGCGGCCACACGGTGGGCGCGGGCAGCGTGACGGAAATCTTGCAGTAGATGCGTAGGGGACGCCATGGCGTGCCCCTACAGCTAAAACGAGGAACGATGCTGCATCAGAAAATAAGAATTCGCTTGAAGGCTTACGATCACAGGATTCTCGATCAATCGGCGGCTGAGATCGTATCGACCGCGAAGCGCACCGGCGCGCAGGTGGCCGGGCCTATTCCGTTGCCCACCATCAAGAACAAGTATTGCGTGCTGCGCTCGCCGCATACCGATAAGAAATCGCGGGAGGAGTTCGAAATCCGCACGCACAAGCGGCTGGTGGATATCCTGGAGCCGACTTCGAACACGATTGAGGCTTTGACGAAACTGGATCTGCCCTCCGGTGTGGACATCGAGATTAAAGCGTTTGGCAAGGAGCACACGAAGTAAAAGCGTCCGTTGTCCGTGGTCCGTCGTCAGTTGGAACAGCAAGTCGACAACGGACGACGGACAACGGACTACTGACGACTGAGAACTAAACATGGTGAAAGCAATTCTCGGTAAAAAGCTCGGCATGACGCAGGTCTTCGGAGAGAACGGCGACGTTACTCCGGTTACGGTGCTGAAGGCGGGGCCGTGCATTGTCATCCAAAGGAAGACGGCAGGACGCGAAGGTTATGAGGCGGCCCAGCTGGGCTTGGTGGAGTTGCCGCCTCCGAAGCACGTGAACCGGCCTCGGGAAGGGCATTTTAAGAAGGCCCAGGCAACCCCGGTACGTTTTCTGCGGGAAGTGCGGCTGGGTGCGGACGCCGGGGAAGTGAACGTTGGGGATAAAGTTCTGGCGGACGTCTTCTCTGCCAACGACCTCGTGGATGTGACGGGGGTATCGAAAGGGCGTGGCTTCGCCGGGTTCCACAAGCGGCATCACTTCGGCGGCGGCGGCGCCTCGCACGGTTCGATGTTCCATCGCGCCCCGGGGTCGATTGGGTCTTCGGCGTGGCCTTCCCGCGTGCTCAAAGGGATGAAGGCGGCAGGCCACATGGGCAACGCGCGGACCACGGTGCGCAACCTCCGGGTGGTTCAGGTCAATGCGGAGGAAAACACTTTGCTGGTGGCCGGCGCCGTACCGGGTCCGGAAGGCGGCTATGTCGTGGTTCACCGTGCCAAGGCGCCGCATAAGTAGGCAGGTGGGCAGGTAGGCAGTGGGCAGATGGCCGGTTACCGAAGACTGGGAACTGAGAACTGAGAACTGAGAACTGCAAACTAACATGGCGACAGTCGAAGTCAAAAACATGGATGGGGCGACCGTGAAGCAGCTCGAGCTGGCGGACGAGGTCTTCACGGTGAAACCGAATCAGAGCCTGCTTTGGGAAGCCGTGAAGCAGTACCGGGCGAGCTTGCGAAGTGGGACACATTCCACCAAGAGCCGCGGCGACGTCCGCGGCGGCGGCAAGAAGCCCTGGCGGCAGAAGGGGACGGGGCGGGCGCGCGTGGGGAGCATCCGCAGTTCCTTGTGGCGCCACGGGTCGATCGCTCATGGTCCCGTGCCGCGCGATTACTCCTATGCGATCCCGGCGAAGATGCTGCGGGGAGCGCTGCGTTCCGCTCTGGCGGCGAAATTCCTGGAACACAAACTGACGGTGGTAGACCAATTCGGCTTGGCGGAGGCGAAGACGAAGTTGTTTGCCGGAGCCCTCAAGAAGTTGGGCGTGGAAAAAACCGTGCTGGTGGTGAATGATGCGGCGAACCACCATCTGGAGCTTTCCTCGCGCAATGTCGAGGGATGCGAGCTGGTTCGGCACCACAAGCTGCATCCCTACCAGGTATTGAGCCATGACCAGATGCTGATTTCGGAAGGAGCTCTCACCCGGCTCCAGGAGTCGTTGCTATGAAGAGCCCCTACGAGATTTTGCGCAAGCCGGTCGTTACCGAGAAGAGCGTGGATGTCAAAGAGCGCTATCGAACGCTGTGCTTCCAGGTGGTCCCGGAGGCCACCAAGATTGAAATCAAGGAGGCGGTGCAGGCGTTGTTCAAAGTCAAGGTGGCGTCCGTCCATACCTCCGCTTACGCCGGTAAAATGCGGCGCCGGGGAAGGACCTTCGGTTACCGGCCGGACTGGAAGAAGGCTTATGTGAAGCTGAAGGCCGGGGAGAAAGTTCCGGAATACGTTGAAAGTGAGTAGTGAAGTGGCACAGGCACGCATGCCTGTGTCGAACGTCGGACAGGCAAGAGTGCCTGTCCCACAGCGAAGACGAAGGCTATGGGAATCAAAACCTACAGACCCTACACCGAGACGAGAAGGTTCCAGACAGGTTTGACCTTTGAGGAACTCTCCAAAGTGCCGCCTTATAAGCCGCTGCTGGAGCCCAAATCGCGCATCTCGGGGCGCAACAACCAGGGTGAATTGACGATTTGGCACCGCGGCGGCGGGCACAAGCGGCATTATCGCGTGGTCGATTTCAAACGCGACAAGATGGGAATCCCGGCTCGTGTGGCCACTATCGAATACGACCCCAACCGCTCCGCTTTCATTGCCCTCCTGCATTACGCGGACGGCGAGAAGCGGTACATTCTTGCACCCTCGGGATTGAAGGTGGGAGACAAGGTTGTTTCCGGTCCGGAAGCGGATATTGTCACCGGCAACGCGCTGCCGCTGAAGAGTATTCCGGCCGGCACCTTGATCCACAACATCGAACTGCGCCCGGGAAAGGGCGGCCAGATGGTGCGCAGCGCCGGCAGCTCCGCCCAATTGCTGGCCAAAGAGGGCGAGTACGCGCAGATCCGCCTGCCCTCCGGAGAAGTCCGGAAGGTTCTCATGGACTGCGTGGCGACGATCGGACAGGTAGGGAATCTCGAGCACGAGAACATCTCCATCGGCAAAGCCGGGCGCAAGCGTTGGATGGGTATTCGGCCCACGGTGCGCGGCGTGGCGATGAACCCGGTTGATCATCCGCTGGGAGGCGGAGAAGGGAAGACCTCCGGCGGGCGGCACCCGGTGACACCTTGGGGCCAGCCTACCCGCGGCTACAAGACGCGCAACAACAAACGGACGGAACGCTTCATTGTGAAGCACCGTGAGAAGAAATAGAGGGAGGAAGCCTTGGGAAGGTCGTTGAAGAAGGGTCCCTTCGTGGATGACCACTTGATGAAGAAGGTCGAGCTGCTCAACCGGCGGTTCGAGAAGAAAGTGGTGAAAACCTGGTCGCGACGTTCCACGATTGTTCCCGAGATGGTGGGGCATACGATTGCCGTGCACAACGGCAAGAAATTCATCCCCGTGTACATCACGGAGAACATGGTTGGCCATAAGCTGGGCGAGTTCTCACCGACTCGCACCTTCAAGGGTCACAGCGTTAAGGTGGCGACGGAAAAGATCGCCGCTGCCGCTCCACCCCCCGTGGGAGGCGCGAGGCCGGCGGCCCCCGCAGGAGGAACCGCCAGCTAGCCGCGAGGCGGCGGGATTGTTGCTTTGCCGCTTCGGTGAGAATGACAGCAGTATTTGTGGCCCCGCGAAAGCGGGGGCCGAGCCGCGCAAAGCAGGGGAGGTTCGCGAATCGCCCCTACTAGATGGATTCCCGCTGGCGCGGGAATGAGGAGGGTAGGGCGGTTATTTCGATAGCCAGGACGAAACTATGGAAGCACGAGCCACACAAAAGTATGTCCGATGTTCGCCGCAGAAGGCGCGCCTGGTGGTAGACCTGATTCGCGGCAAGAACGTGGGCGACGCGCTGAGTACCCTGACCTATACGAAGAAGCGCGTGACGCAGGCGGTGGAGAAGATTTTGCGCGCCGCGATCTCCAACGCGGAACAGAAAGCCGAGCATGTCGATGTGGACCAGTTGATCGTCTCGAAGGCCTACGTCAACGACGGACCGCGCCAGAAGCGGGTTCGTCCTGCACCCATGGGCCGCGCGTACCGCTACCAGCGGCGCACCAGCCACGTTACCATCGTGGTGGAGTCGCCGGAGGAGAGGGAATAGGGAAGAGGGAACCGGGGGCTGCGAGTGCGGATATCGAATTTGACCGAAGGACGCGATGAGGACTGCAGGGCTCTGTTCCCTGTTCCCTAAGGAGGACTGATGGGCCAGAAAGTACATCCTTACGGATTCCGTCTTGGATATAACAAGACTTGGAAATCGCGCTGGTTCGCGAAGAAGGATTACTCCGATTTTCTCCACGAGGACCTGAAGCTCAAGAAGCGGCTGAAGGATCAACTGCAAGCCGCGGGGGTGGCGTCCATCGAGGTCGAGCGGCCGGGCAACAAGTTGAAGATCACTATCCACACCGCGCGCCCGGGCATCATTATCGGCCGCAAGGGCGCCGAGATCGACCGGCTTCGGCAGGAGATTCAGAAGCGTACGGGGCGGGAAGTGCTGCCCATCAACATCCAGGAGGTTCACCGGCCCGAGCTGAATGCCCAGTTGGTGGCGGAAGCCATTTGCCTGCAGCTCGAGAAGCGCGTGGCCTTCCGGCGCGCCATGAGAAAAGCGGTTGATTCGGCGTTGCGCTTCGGCTGCAAGGGGATCAAGATTCGCTGCGGCGGGCGGTTGAACGGGGCGGAGATTGCGCGCTCGGAATGGTACCTCCAGGGGCGTTTGCCGTTGCACACCCTGCGCGCCGACATTGATTACGGGCTCGCGGAAGCGAGGACGACCTATGGCGTGATTGGTGTGAAGTGCTGGATCTATAACGGGGAGATTCTGGAACAGAAGAAGCGGCCGGAGAAGCCCAAGGTTGAGGAACCTGTGGCGGCGCCGGTGGCTCCCGAGGCGCCACCCGCGGCTCCGGCGCCGGCAACCTCCTAAAGTTGTGAGGTCGCTTCGCGAACCTCCCCGACAGAGTGGATCGAAACTATGTTAATGCCGAGTAAGGTGAAGTACCGAAAACAGCAGCGCGGACGTATGCGCGGCAAAGCGTGGCGTGGCTCCAAGTTGTCATTCGGGGACTATGGATTGAAGGTGCTCGAGCCGGGCTGGATCACGGACCGGCAGATTGAAGCCAGCCGCGTAGCCATCATGCGCTTCATCAAGCGCGGCGGAAAGCTCTGGATCCGCATTTTTCCGGACAAGCCGGTGACCAAGAAGCCCGCGGAAACCCGCATGGGAAAAGGTAAGGGAGCTCCGGAGTTTTGGGTGGCGGTGGTGAAGCCGGGCCGAATCCTGTTCGAGATGGAAGGCGTTCCGGAGGCGGAAGCGCGCGAAGCGCTGCGCCTGGCGGGCCATAAGCTGGCCTTGTCGACACAGTTCGTTACCCGGAAAATTTCCGGGTAGCGGCGTAGCGCGGGCCCCTCGGTTCTGGGGTCCGCGGCACTTGGCGATCCCGTGCACGAACCGCGGACGCCAAGACCGGGCATCCGCGCTACCCTACGCGGTACTACAGCGGGGTTCTTATGAAGCTCGAAAAAGACAAGAAGTGGAAGTGGCCGGCCGAGAAAATGCGCGAATGGACGGACGACGAACTGCGAGCGCGGGAAACCGAGTTTACCGGTCAATTAGGGCGGTTGAGGTTCCGAATGGCGAGCGGGCAGGTGGAGAGCTTGGAGACTCTGCGAGCCTTGCGAAAGGGCATCGCCAGGGTGAAGACCATTGCGCGGGAACGCGAACTGAAGGCGAAAGGGACGTAGGGGCGGTTCGCGAACCGCCCTTACAGCCGGACCTGGGCGGGAATAGGGAATTATGCAGAAAAAGCGACAGGAAAAAGTCGGGATTGTCACCAGTAACAAGATGCAAAAGACCGTGGTGGTCACGGTGGAGCGGCAGATTATTCAGCCCTTCTACAAGCGGGTCGTGCGGCGCTCCAGGACATTCCTGGCCCACGACGAGAAGAATGCGTGCCGGCCGGGCGACCGGGTGCGAATTCAGGAGACGCGGCCCCTCAGCCGCCAGAAGCGCTGGCGGGTGGTGGAAATTGTCAACAAGGCAGTGGAAGTGGCTGCCCTGCCGGAGGCAACCGTATGATTGGGATGAGAACGATTCTGCATGTGGCGGACAATTCCGGAGCGCGCCGGCTGGCCTGCATTCTACCGGTGGGAGGCGACGTGGGCTTGCAGGCGGGGCTGGGGGATGTGGTCACTGCTTCGGTGAAAGAAGCGGCGCCGGACAGCGCCATTCCCAAAGGCAAGGTGGTCAAGTGCGTGATTGTCAGGATGCGCAAGGAGCAGAGGCGCCGCGATGGCAGCTACATTCGATTCGATGAGAACGCGGCCGTGCTCATCAACGAAGCGAACGAACCGGTGGGGACGCGCGTCTTCGGGCCGGTGGCCAGAGAGCTTCGTGAGAAGAAGTTTCTGAAAATCGTTTCACTCGCTCCAGAGGTTCTGTGATGGGAATTGCATTGGACATCCGCAAGAACGACCAAGTGAAGGTGATTGCCGGGCGGGATAAGGGGAAGGTGGGCCGGGTTCTGGAAGTCGAACCGCGCAAACAGCGGCTTTACGTCGAGCACGTGAATATGATCAAGCGCCACACGCGGCCCAACCCGAACAAGCAAATTCGCGGCGGGATCCTGGAGAAAGAAGGGCCGATCAACGTTTCCAATGTGGCCCTGGTGTGCAGCGAATGCGGTCCCACCCGCATCCAGCACCGGGAGATGGCCGGCAGCAAGAAGGTGCGCATTTGCGCTAAATGCGAGAAGTCCTTGGATAAGTGAGGGTAGCGCGGACCTGCCGTTCAGGTCTGCGGCTCTTGGCGGGAGGAATTTGAGGGAAAAATGGCGCCGCGGTTGAAAGAGAAGTACAAGAACGAAGTCGTGCCGGCCTTGTTGAAGGAATTCAACTACCCGAACACGATGGCGGCCCCGCGTCTCAAGAAGATCGTGCTGAACATGGGTTTGGGAGAAGCCATTCAGAATGCCAAACTGCTGGATTCCGGCTCGGCGGAGTTGGGCCTGATCACAGGGCAGAAGCCGATTATCACCCGGGCGCGCAAGTCGATCGCGAATTTCAAGCTGCGCAAGAACATGCCGATTGGGGCGATGGTCACCCTGCGGGGCGACCGGATGTACGAATTCTTCGATCGCCTCACCAGCGTGGCGCTGCCGCGGGTGCGCGACTTCAGGGGGCTTTCGACTCGCGCCTTCGACGGCCGCGGGAATTATACACTGGGCCTTCGCGACCAGTTGGTGTTCCCCGAGATCGACTACGCGAAAGTGGAAAAGGTTAAGGGGCTGAATATTTCGATCGTGACCGACGCGCGCACCGACGCGGAAGGGTTGGCGCTGCTCCGGCACCTGGGGATGCCCTTCCGGACAGAAGCGCAGAGGCGGAAGGCCGCTGCGGCTGACGGCAAAGCAGCGACTGCTGAAGGCAAAGCGCCGGCGGCTGCAGAAAAGCAATAGGAGGTATTTCGTGGCTCGATCTTCAATGATGGCCAAGTTGCGCAAGAAGCCGAAGTTCGCAATCCGGCATCGGAATCGCTGCCTGATTTGCGGTCGGCCTCGCGGTTACCTGGGGAAGTTCAAGATGTGCCGATTGTGTTTCCGGCAATTGGCGCTGAAGGGCGAGATCCCGGGAGTGGTGAAGTCGAGCTGGTAACTTGTCAGTGAGCATACGTTACTCCCGCGGAAGCGGGGGTCGATGGCCAGTCCGGGAGCCAATGGGATCCCGCTTACGCGGGAATGACACGTTCAGGATTGAGACGGAAATTCGGGTGGCAGGAGTTTTATGGCGGCGGTAACAGATTCTATAGCGGACATGTTTACGCGCATTCGGAATGGGATTCAGGCCCGGCACCAGCGGGTAGACATGCCCTCCTCGAGACTGAAGGTTGAAGTGGCGCGCATCCTGAAAGACGAAGGTTACATCAGCAGCTACAAAGTGAATGAGGAGGGCAAGAAGAAGGTTCTGCGAATTGCCCTCCGTTACGGGGCGGACGGTGAGAACGTGATCACCACGCTCGACCGGGTTTCGAGGCCGGGACGGCGCGTCTACTGCGGGGCGAGAGAGATCCCTAAGGTGCAGGGGGGGCTGGGAGTGAACATCGTCACGACCCCGCGCGGTGTGATGACCGGGAAGCAAGCTCGCCGTGAAGGCGTAGGCGGAGAGATTCTGGGCGTCGTATCCTGATTGGGGTAATGGCGGTTCGCGAACTGCTCCTACGCGTTTCACAATTGTGGTAGGGGCCGGTTCGCGAACCGCCCCTACGGACGGATCAAACGTTATGTCGAGAATAGGAACCAAACCAGTCCAAGTACCCTCCGGAGTGACGGTGCAAGCGGAGGGGGAAGCGATGCTGGTCAAGGGGCCGAAAGGGACGCTGCGCGTACCCGTACCGCCGGGCTTCCAGGTCGAGAAACAGGACGGCCAATACATCGTGAAACGGCAGGGCCAGGAAGAGGCTGCACTGCACGGTCTAACCCGGAGCCTCTTGGCCAACGCGGTGCGGGGTGTCGTTCAAGGGTTTGAAAAGCACCTGGACATCGTGGGGATCGGATACCGGGCGGAGGTCAAAGGCTCGTCCGTGGTTTTTACCCTGGGTTATTCGCATCCCATTGAAATGCCGATTCCGGAAGGCATGGCGATCAGCGTTGACAAGCAGACCCACATTGTGGTGAAGGGCGCAGACAAGCAGCGGGTGGGACAGTTGGCGGCGGAGATTCGCGGCTTGCGGCCTCCGGATCCTTACAAGAACAAGGGCGTCCGCTACACCGGCGAGCGGCTGAAGAAGAAGGTGGGTAAGGCCGCAGCGGCGGCTGGAGGCGGCGGAGCGGCCAAGACCAGTTAAGAGTTGCTGTCATTGCGAGCGTAGCGAGGAATCTCGCTCTGCTCTCGGATAAATTGCTCAAGAATGAGCTAGAGCGAGATTCCTCACTCCGCTCGCAATGACACGGCGATGTGAAGCTTCTGGAGTGAACGCAAAATGTTGCAAATGGTATCCAAGGACGCGGCGCGGCGGAGGATTCACTTGCGAATCCGAACGCGACTGTCTGGACGGGTGCAAGTGCCCCGGTTGAGCGTTTTCCGCTCTCTAAATCACATCTATGCGCAGATCGTTGATGACGCACAGGGTCAGACGCTGGTGTCCGCGTCCACGCGAGACAAGGAAGTTCGGACAACGCTGAAGACGGGCGGGAATGTTTCGGCAGCGAAGCTGGTGGGTCAGGCTCTGGCGAAACGGGCTGGCGCAGCCGGAATCTCGCGCGTGGTGTTTGACCGTGGAGGCTATGCCTATCACGGGCGGGTCAAGGCCCTGGCGGACGCGGCGCGTGAAGCGGGATTGAAGTTTTAGGATGTGGTGCGGGCGTTCAATGACCCCTCACCCGCCCTCCTAGGTCGGGCACCCTCTCCCCAGGGGAGAGGGTGGCGAGCGTAGCGAGCCCGGTGAGAGGTGTTGATGCCTTGCCCTACAGAGCAGCGAAAGGGAGGAAGCGTTGGGAAATCGGATTGATCCAAATACGTTGCAACTCAAGGATCAAGTGGTGGCCATCAATCGTGTCACCAAGGTGGTCAAGGGCGGCAAGAACCTGAGCTTTTCGGCGTTGGTGGTGGTGGGCGACGGCGCGGGAACGGTGGGTTATGGCTCCGGCAAGGCTCGCGAAGTCCCCATGGCCATTCGCAAGGGCATCGAAGCCGCCAAGAAGGCGCTGGTGAAGATTCACACCACAACCACCTCGATACCACATGCGGTGATTGGACATTATGGGGCCGGCAAGGTGCTGCTCAAGCCGGCCGCGGCTGGGACCGGGGTGATTGCCGGTGGCGCGGTGCGCGCCGTGGTGGAGGCCGCGGGGATTCAGAATGTACTAACGAAATCGCTGGGCACGACGAACCCCTACAATGTGGTGAAGGCCACCATGGATGGCCTTCTGCAACTGCGTGGGACGGAAGAAGTAGCGGCCATGCGGGGCAAGACCGCGGAAGAACTTTAGCAGGGTGACGAAAGAGGGGTAGCGGCGGCATTACGCCGCCATCGGACGTTGAGGATGTGGATCGTATGGCGGGGTAAACCCGCCGCAACGCCAGGGGGTCAAGCAACCGTGTCTGACAAGGCTCAAAGGACCGTCCGAATCAAATGGGTTCGCAGCGCGATAGGTTTCGACCATCACCAAAAGCGGATCGTTCGAAGTCTGGGGTTGAGGAAGCTGAATCAGGAAGTAGAGCGGCCGGATACTCCGCAGATTCGCGGCTTGGTGGCGAAGGTCCCACATCTCGTGGAGATCGTGGAAGCGCCCACGAAACCCGCCTGGACCCTGGTGCCGGAATACACCATTCATCCACCGGCCGCTGCGCCAGCGAAGCCGGCGGAAGCCGCCGGCGAGTCGCCGGCGGTTGAGACAGGAGAAACCGGCACCCCACCCCTTGCTCCCCTCCCCAGCCGGGGAGAGGAATCAGGAGTGGAGTTCGCTCCCTCTGGACCTGCCGCTGGCCTTTCCGCAGAACCCGGCCCATCGGCGAGCGAGCTGGCAAACCCTGGTGGAGAGGGAAGCGGTTCGCAAGCCGCCCCTGCATCAGCCGGTGCCACTGGAGCGAGCGCAGCCGGTGGCCAAGCTTCAGCAAAGGAAGGACAGTCTTAAGTTCGAACGAAGCAGGCAACAACCATATGGCAACGCACATCGGAAGACTGCGCCCGCCTCACGGCGCCACTCACCGCCGCAAGCGGATTGGCCAGGGGATGGGCTCAGGGCACGGCAAGACCGCAACCCGGGGCTCCAAGGGACAGCGCTCCAGGACCGGGTCGAGGATGCGGCCCGGCTTTGAGGGCGGGCAGATGCCCTTGCAACGGCGTCTGCCGAAGCGCGGCTTCACCAACATCTTCAAGAAACACTTTGCGCTAGTGAATTTGAAGGACCTGAACGACTTCGCCCCGGAGGACAAGATCACTCCCGAACTGCTCATCGAACGCGGCTTTATTAAGGAGCTGGGCGACGGACTGAAGGTCCTGGGCGACGGGGAGTTGAAAGTCGCTTTGAAGATTACGGCCCACCACTTTTCCAAGTCCGCGCGGGAAAAGATCCAGAAGGCGGGGGGTACGGCGGAGGTTATTTCCGCATGATGGAGTCCCTCAAAAGTATCACTGAGATTCCGGATCTGCGCCGGCGTATCCTGTTTACACTCGGCATGCTGGCGGTGTACCGCCTAGGCGCCGTCATCCCCACTCCCGGAATCAACGCTGAGGCTTTCGAGCAACTGTTCAATCAGTCCCTGGGGGGCGGGCTCTTCGGATTGTTGGCCATGTTTTCGGGCGGCAGCCTGAAGCGCATGACGGTGTTCGCCCTGGGAATCATGCCTTATATTACGGCCTCAATTATCCTTCAATTATTGGGCGTGGTCTCACCTACCCTGGAAAAGCTGAAGAAGGAAGGCGAACTGGGCAGGCGAAAGATTACGGAATACACGCGCTGGCTCACGGTGGGACTGAGCGCATTTCAGGGTTTCGGTATCGCGGCGGCTTTGCAGCGCCAGGGTTCCCAATTGGTGGCCAACCCCGGACCGGGCTTCGTTTTTTCTACGGTTTTGACGCTCACCACGGGCGCGGTTTTCATCATGTGGTTGGGCGAGCAGATCACTTCGCGGGGAATCGGCAACGGCATGTCGCTGCTGATCTTTACCGGGATCGTGGCGGGCCTGCCGCGAGGTGTGGCTGACCTGTATGAGAAAGTGTTCGTCACGCGGGTGTGGAGCCCTCTCGCTCTCCTGCTCTTATTGGTGTTCATGGTGGCGATTGTCGCCTTTATTGTGCTTGTGGAGCGCGGGGAACGGCGCGTGCCCATCCAGTACGCGAAGCGCATCGTGGGGCGAAAAGTGATGGGGGGCGTGTCAACCCATCTGCCACTGAAAGTGAACAGCGGCGGCGTGATGCCGATCATCTTTGCCGTCTCGATTCTGACCTTCCCGCAAACCATAGGGTTATTCCTGTCGAAGAGCAATGTCCCGGGAAAGCTGATCGCGAAGTTTGGCAGCTTGTTCGCCTGGGGCGAGCCCCTCTATACCATCAGCTACGTTCTGCTGATCATGTTTTTTGCGCACTTCTACCTTTCGATTGTTTATAACCCGGATGAAGTCGCCGATAACGTCCGCAAGCAAGGCGGTTTTATTCCCGGCATTCGCCCCGGCAAACGCACCGCCGACCATTTGGACGATGTTCTAACCAAGATTACCTGGGTGGGCGGACTTTACCTGGCCCTGGTTGCATTGATTCCGGAAATCATGCTGGCGGGCCTGCGCGTCAACCACTTGCCGGTTTGGCTGGGCGGCGCGTGGTTTGACGCCCACCTCCCTTCCTGGCTGTTGCATGGCCTGAATGTTAATTTCTACTTCGGCGGGACATCCTTGTTGATTGTCGTCGGCGTGGCCATGGACACCGTGCAGCAGGTGGAAGCGCAATTGATCATGCGCCACTACGAAGGCTTCTTGAAGAAGGGCCGGGTGCGGGGGCGGAGAGGGTAATGAGGGCGCAAGCGCTGATATTTCTAGGCGCGCCCGGAGCAGGCAAGGGGACGCAGGCGCGCGAAGTCTCCATGCACTTTGCGGTCCCTCAGATTTCCACGGGAGACATATTGCGTGAAGCGGTGCGAAATGGGACTCCCTTGGGACTCGCCGCTAAGGTTAAAATGGAAGCCGGGGAGTTGGTTCCGGACGAAGTGGTGTGCGGCATCGTCGAGGAACGGATCGGTTGGCCCGACTGCCGGGAGGGATTCATTCTGGACGGTTTCCCCCGCACCATCGCGCAAGCGGAATTCGTGGAAGCCATGCTGCTGGCCAAGGGAAGGGGGAACCCTCTGGTCATCGACATCAAGGTCGATACGGATCTGCTCTTCAAGCGGCTGACCGGGCGGCGTACCTGCTCGCTTTGCGGCGAGATTTACAACATCTACTTCAACCCGCCGCGAATCGAGGGTGTTTGCGACAAGGATGGTGGTAAGCTTTTGCAGCGCGCCGATGACAGCGAGGAAGCCATTCGCCAACGCTTGGTGGCCTACCAGAGGCAAACCAGCCCCCTGATCGAGTATTA
>Ga0187784_10003073_pt1 | contig 13468 bp, 17 predicted proteins | sample 1015_SJ02_MP15_2_FD_132964 | JGI IMG/M metagenome (GOLD analysis project Ga0187784, IMG submission 132964) | Tropical peat soil microbial communities from peatlands in Department of Meta, Colombia - 1015_SJ02_MP15_20_MG | ecosystem: Environmental > Terrestrial > Soil > Wetlands > Peat | place...
AGAGGCAGATCCACGCAATCGCCGCTAATGTCCTATCAGTGTTTTAGAAGCGCGTCTCAGAAGATTGCTAGCGGGTTGTAGAGCGAGCCGGTTCCTCCGGGCATACGCAACGGTGCGGCAACTACCATGAACTCCCAACGTTTCTGTTCTTTGCATACCCTGACCAAGTCTTCAAATTGAAGGCTGTCCGATGCGGTCATTCCCATAGCCCAGATCTGAAGCGCGCGCGATGTAATCAGATTACATCGACTACATGATAGGACACACCATCGGCACCAATCACGACATCCAATCCAAGGGCATCGAATTTCTTAGGCTCGTGTACGTCAGGGCCGACCTGCGGATCAAACCAAAGCATCTCTAAGAACGCAGTTGTCACACAGGCAATTCAGTAGAATGCTGCCTAGCAACTGCAACACGTGGAGGAGGCACTCATGGAGTCTGATACAAAGTACGTTAACCCGGAGGAACGCCAGCGGGAAGAGGTCCGGGTTCAAAGTAATGCCTTGAGGGACAGCCTGAAACGCGAACTCCTCTCAGGCACATAGTTCCCGAACCCAACGAATTCGCACATCAAAGCACAGCGTAGCTTGGCAAAAAACGGGCTTACTCCGCTTTCCCAAGGGTTCTTGATTCGACATCGTTTTAAGGTCCTAAATCGACATCGGAAAAGTTCCTAATCAATTCTCTTTGCACTACCATTTTTCCAGTGGAAAGGTAGGGGTACAATGGTAGGTTTACGGAACCACTCGCATGTTTATTGTGGTGACGAACCACTGGCTAGGGTCTGTTGTTCGTTTTTGAAGACATTGAGGTCCGAAAACTCGCTTGGTTCCAATTGTCTAAACTCTTGCTGGAGAACCTTTAGGTATTGCCAGGATTGGCCAGAGAGTTCAGTCGCATATTCGCACCAGAGTTTGGCTGCTCGGTCCTTGAAGGGCACATCCGTATCTTCACGTCCTTTGGTCTCGATGAGGTAATGTTCTCCGTTCTCTAAGACAGCGACAAAGTCTGGCTCATAATAACGCAGGTTCGCGACGGAATCAGTGTATTCAATTGAGAATCCGAAGCGAGATGGAAGCTTGCAGAATTTTGCCACACCCTTCGCTGACTGGAGAAACTTGGAGAAATCTACCTCAAACCCGTTGTCGCAGGGAACTCGATTAAAAATGCATCGTGATGCTTGATATGTTGGTCTAGAAAAAGCGAATGGTTCTGTCTGCGAGAGTTTCCTCGGAGGCGCCACAATCTTAGGAATCAGTTCCTCAACAATTACAGCTCGGAGGGCTTTCACAAAGGTCTGAACAACGACATACTGGCTGACATTACTGCTTATGGCCTTTAGAATTACCGGGTCTTCTAGACTGACCTTTTCGCCGAAAGCCTGCTCTTCGAGAAACTCGGAGATCTTAGGCACAAGATATGCGAACTGTGAAGGAAGTTTGACGCGCTGGGCAATCTCCTTTGCGTAGTAAGAGATCACTTCTTGTGAAGTCTGCGGTTCAGGTATTCTATACTGACGTTCGACTAACTTCTGAAGTGTGAGGAAATCGTACCCGTCATATTGGAAAGTCTCTACGTCAGCTCCGGACTCCTTCTTGGGCAGCTTGGAGCATTTTAGCGTATGAACATCCAAGGAGGATATTTCCTCGGAAAGAGATTTCTTCCGAACAAGAATTGGGCTGAGCGAGGGAATAGCGATATCTTTGTCTGCCTTTCTAGGATCAACCATAATCGTAATGATCTCAAGCTTCTCTTTCCCCAGCTCGAAAGTTTCAAATTTCATTCCTTCCTCCCTTTCTAGGTCCTCTACGAAGTTGAGGAATGCTTTGTTGCCAATAACATCAAGTCTCTCGGCGTATTGCCCAACTGGAGAGTCACGAAACATTAGCCGAAGGCCTCTCCCGATTGTTTGTTCGGGAAGAATATTCGCCTTCGAAGTGTAAGGTCGTAGTCCAATGACTACAGTCACATTCTTGACATCCCATCCTTCGCGAAGCATAAGAACGCTAACGATTGCGTTCACGGGGCTTGTCTCGGAATCGACTTCCCGTGCGACAAGTCTTGCTTCCTCTAAATCCCGCTTTGAGACTTCCCCTTTCTTGTCGGTGTGTATGATGAGAAGCTGATCTCTGCCGAACTCTGCCGGATAAGTTGTTTTGAGATAAGCGCCAACTTCATCAGCTTCATACGTGCTGTTCATCATTACAAACAGAATAGGTTTCATTTTGAGTGGTTTGAGTTGTGCTCGGTATTCCTTCCATCTCTCCACTCCAGCGGTTAAGTATGGCTTGTATCTCTTGCTCGGAATGTTAGACGGGGCATCGTGGGTTCCAGATGCTATGCCTTTGATTGGTCGTTTAACGATACCGTCATCTATCGCTGTCTTCAGCGGGTAGTCATAGACGGTCCATGTAAACAATTGCCCGGTGGTAAACCTAGGTGTTGCAGAAAAATCAAGCTGAGCGCCTACTCCGTGTGTTACTTTTTCGTTAAGGTTTCGGATTAAGTCATTCCATTTCAAATCCTCATCGTGTGTGTGATGAGCTTCGTCGTTGACCACAAGGATTGGGCCGCCTCGTCTGATTAATCGAGGCAGAAAATCTTCGACTTGAGCCGCTTCCTCTGCTTCTGATGGTGGCCTATTGCCCAAGACAGCTGAGATCTCCGCAGGTTCATTATCTTCCTCGGCGGGCCTTTCGTACAGTTGCTGGACGTTGGTTAAGTGAAACACTCCCTCGGAATGTGCTCGTTCAGGTTCGCCTCGCACGTAACACTCGAAATCCCAACTATTGCTGAATTCAGTAGGAATGACTGGGTCTCTTCGGAATATCAATCCGCCCTCAAAGTCCAAAAGCAATCTATCAAACACTATGATATTTGGAGCAATCAGCAGCGTTGTCTTCGAATAATCTGGAACATTTTCCATAATGGCATTGAAATATTGCCATGCCACCGCAAGAGCCATGATTTTTGTTTTGCCACTACCTGTCGCCATTTTGAAACAGTATCGAGCAAACTCGTCATGTTGTAGTAGTTGCAGATGTTTGGACTCCACGGCGTATTGTTCAAGCAATGTCTTTTGGCGTCTTATTTTGGCGACTTCGTATAGGTAGATGAGAGTTTCCATGGCCTCTCGCTGAGCTGGATGATACCTGAAGAATCTGCCGTTAGGGAGTCTGTGCTCAGAATGAAACCAGTAATTCAGTAGAGTCTTGCTGGTTTCAGTGCATCCTTCGGGAATCGCATAATTGCTTTCTGCCCAAGACTTCACGGCGTGTCGAATTGCGGGAACACAAGGAGCAGTTCCGATCTCAGGAGATTGAAGTGTTAATTCGCCATCTTTAGTCACAAGTCTAGCTTGAGAACCTTTACCGCCCTTCTCTCTCATTAGACTTTCACCGTGAGCATCTTTGTCGTGTCATTTCCAAGAATGTCGATGACCTTCACTACAACTTGGTACTCGCCATACTCATCGTACGTCTTCGTTGATGTAGTCAGTAGCTTAGGTTTCTCTCTCGTGCGGAACTCTTGCCATTCATTATGAAATGTATCGCTCTTGTAGTTCCAGTCGATTGCCCAATAGTCAATCCATTGAGACCAGTGCTTGATTTCCTTCTGGATGTCAGCAGGTACGTAATCTTGAGGAATCACAAAGTCTTTGATGCTGACAGAAATTTTCTTTCCAGAGGTCTTCATGACAGCATCCAATGAGGCTAGTTCGTAGAAATGAATATCGCCTTGTTCCACGGCCTTTGGATCAAGCACCTCGCGGGGAATTAACATGAAACGCACATTTACATTAGCCTGGGCGGCTTGCTGTTTGGCTAATTCGTTCAATTCAAATGCGAAATCCCATCCCAACACATCAACTCCATTCGTTCTAGGCGCCTCTTTTCCTGTCCCGATTGAGCGCTTGAACTCAGCAACAATCTGGCCAACATCAGTTGGCGAAACTGGTGAGTCCACCGAACCAACGTAGACAAGTCGATTTCCTTTTTTTCCGTGTAACCATTTGTATCCTTGTAACGGTTGAGCGCTGTATAGTCTTAGAATGAAATCTGTGTATGACTTCACTCTCACACCAGCCTCTTGGCCAAATTCAGCAGACTGCCAAGCCTGGCGCTCGTACTTACCCAAATTTTGAATTATGAATGGTTTAACTTCTTCTAAGCTCAGGAGTCTTTTTCTAGTAGTATGAATTGCAAAACGACTAAGGTCGCATGCGATCCATCGCCTCTTCAATCTTTCCGCAACGAGTGCCGTTGTACCGCTGCCCACGAAGCAATCCAGAATGAGATCGTTTTCGTTTGAGGAAGCGGAGATTATGTATTCAAGGAGCTTCTCAGGTTTCTGTGTCTCGTATCCGACGCGTTCTGACGCCATAGGATTGATGTATGGAACATCCCACACGTCGCCTAACTTTGTTTCAGGTCGTCCCATCTCGTAGACACGCTTGCCTTCCTTGTCCCGTAACCACAATCGTTGCCCCTTCACTTTCTTCGTGACTGGTTGAGGTTTGCGTAGCTTCACTGGTCGGTATAACGGATTGTGTGTCCAGTGTTCACCTTTGACGTAGACGAAGAGATTGTCGTGATGTTTGTCGAACGTGTTACCGCCTGTACCCAACTTGTTTGTGTAATACCAAATGATTTCGTTTCTGAAATTATCTCGTCCAAAAATCTCGTCCAATACGACTTTAGCGTAGGATGCGACATGCCAATCTAAGTGAACATAGAGCGTTCCTGTGGGTTTTAGCAATTTTTCGAGAAGAACAGCAGTTTCGCAAAACCAATGCAGGTAGGAATCAAGATGAGTTAGACCGACGCCCCAGGTGTCTCGGTAGGCCTTCTGTTCGATGATGCTTGGGAGTTTGGTGAATGTGGTGGTTTCGACTTGGTGGTCAGGCACTTCAACTCGGTAGGAGAAATCGGCACCAGTATCGAACGGGGGGTCGATATAGATCAAGTCTATCGAACGTGCGAACTCAGGCAACAAACTTGGCAGTACGTATTTCTTATCGCCCCAGATGAGCCGGTTCCGCCATTCCGTTTGACCTCTTCCAGTAAGGAAGGACTCTATTGACTTCTGACGTTGCTGCGACGATTCATTCAAAGTTTCTATTGTTTGGAAGGGAAGAGCCAAAGAAATGGGAGCCGATTTCGCTCCTAATTTGTCGTACTTACGTTCCCAGGTTAGCTCGACCATGAGGTGTACGCCTCGTGAATGAACATGTGAATCGAAATGACTTATGGTTTTCCATCGTGGCCTTACCTGAATGTTCAGTCCGTTTTCGATTTAGCAATCTGAGTTTTCTTGAACAATATTACACCTTAAATTCAAGTCAGACAACAGTTCATTTAGTTTCGCGGCAACCATCCCGAGCTCATTAAGTATCCAAGTTAGTTCTGATGGACCTTGTTGGGCATTTCCTCGTATGTAGGGTATCGAGAATTTTCGTTGGCAATCGTTACAGTAATATCGTCTCGCTAAACCATGTGCGTTGTATCTGAAACCGCAGCGGTGCAGATCAGGTGATCCACAATATCGGCATTTCAGGTTCGTTTCATCGATTGGTTCGGGTTGGAGCCTAGATGTCGTTCGTCGTAGTCGGGCCGCATAGAGATGTTCACATGATGTTTCCGAGTTACAATCACAGCCCCACTTTCCCTCGTGTAATTCTACGAGGTACCAAGCGCCTTCAGTGGTATTCTTGACGACATAATGTAATGGAGAGAGTCTCCGAACAAACCCGTTTCGGAAAATCTCGAACCCTTTCTCTCTGATTTCGTCTTCAGTCATCAAATAGCCTCCTTATGCGCTAGGCAGATGTCGGTGGATGGGCAGTATTTGCACTTTGAACTAGGCTCAGGCTGGGGAATCTTCTCCTCCTCTAAGAGTGACAAGTGGAGAGTTGAGGCCCTTTGGACGAGCCATTCCCGCCGATTTCCAAGCGGTACCTCAAGCGGCAGTATCTCCTTGTCATCTACGTAGATCAGTACGAGTCGAGCAACTGGGATACCGTATGCATCGAGCATCGTATAGTACGACTGAACTTGAGCGGTATGGTTTTCGCGCGGTATGAAACCCTTTTCTGACTGCCACTTAACGAATCTTGAAGTTTTCAGGTCATATACCGTTGCGGTTTCTGGATCATAAGCATCCACATGTCCGACAATAGTAAGTTCTTCGTCATTCACATCGCATTTCATGCTGACCTTAAGTTCACTCCAACCAAGCGAGCGCACTCCATAATGGAGTAGCGAACCTCTTAGCTTAGCCCATGCAGATTCAACTGACTCCTGAATTTGCTTGGTTCTGCCGAAGTACGCCTTCGTAAGGCAGCCAGTTAATTCGGTTACATGATATGTGCCAGCTAGAGCTGGGAACCGGTTCCACATGAGTCGCTCCCAAAAAGACTCGGGGAGTAGTGTACCACACTGCTTGCATGAAGCTGCGGGGGAGTCGTGCTTACAAGTCACAGAATCAGGTTTGAGTACTCGTATCCTCCTTGCGTCTCCGGGTCGACACATTTCAGGTTTCGACGATCTTAGCGCGGCAACCCAAAATCACGCGAATCTCTTCAGCAACTTTCCAAGCGTCCGCATTCTTCGTCTCCACAATCACAACTGCCATTTACTCTCAAGACCTCCACTCCAAGCTAAGGCTTAGCTTGCACTTAAGTATTACCGTTATACCGTCATACCGTACTCACCTTACTGCCGAGTATAAATGGTCCATTGCCAAAAGGATCATGATCGGGATTACGATCACAACGCATGCAATCGAACCAAGTCTTTCTAACACTGTCATGACCATATTGATTGATCTCAAGTCGGCCGCAATCAGATTTGATGATTCAACGAATAGGGCGAATAGTGTTATGATTAGAGCGTGAAGGATGCCTCGCTTCAACCTACTTGGAGGCTTTTGCGGTGCTAGAAGAGCAAATGTCACGATATCTCTTTTGCCCACCAAGTATGCCCAGCCAAATAAGAAGAAACCTCCAGAACAAAGTAGGACATAAACCCAAGGCACCCATTGGTTGAGGACATGAACCCCTCCCATTCCCCATTCCACCCAAACTCCTGGTTGCAGCAACGAGGTTGGATAGAGAGTTGCAAAATATGACATGTCCTCAATCCAAAAGCCCCAAGCTACACTTCCAATCGACGCCAAAATTAGATAGTAGACATGGCGACCACGCATTACTACCCGACTCAAGCTAATCGAGAAAGCAATCATGAAAAATAGTGAGAAGAAGGCTACATGGTACCATGTAAAATGTCCTAGGATAGAAAATTCCTGCTTGTTGGGATAATATGGGTAAAGCGTTCCTTCGATCCAACCGTAAATTATCGCGGATAAAGCGACTGTTACTAAGATAGTGATTATGTCTGCCTGTTCTGTAAATCTCCGCCTTGCAACTGAAAATAGCTTGAACAGATGGGTTGCCTCATGGTTCACATTTACGTCACGAAATCAAGCCGTAATCAGACTACTTCTTCTTTGCACCTCGTGCCATATAGTACCGAAGCGCCTTTTCGATCTCTTCGCTAAGTTTTCGAGCTGAACCTGTCCTTGCAACTACAAACTGTATCCATTCTGTCCACAGCGTCGGGTCGACTGCGATTGAGGTTTTCTTCTTATTTTCTTCTGGCATGGCTAGGATGACTCTACGGTAAAAATAGCTAAAGGTATTACGGTAGCATTGAAAGCGGGGCAAAACGGCAATGCGAGTAGCGCGTCACCCAGGTCACCAACCCCCTTACTGTTCAGAAGAGCAATTGCTTCAACTTTTCATCCATGAAATCGTTCAATTCGTCTTGATCGTTCATTCTCTCATATTCCAATAGCTCAAAAATTTCCTCATCGGTCAAAACTAGCACGTAATTATCTGGTAGAAATGTCTTACACCTTAGAATTACGGGATTCTCGTGAGTTACGTTTCTACATACCAGCATGCCGAAATGCCCCCGGTTCTTATTGAGTCGTCCGTTCAACTGGTCCAGCTCAGAGTTCGTAGGATCAGTTGAAATGCTCTTCATCTCAGCCATTGGGTAAGAACAATCAACTTTGCTTCTTAGATTATGAAAGAATCCGTTATTGGCACAATTTGTAAAAACCGTGTCGATTATTTTCACCCCGCCATCTATCTCCACCTTTATGTCCATGTTTCTCAGCGATCCTCTGAAGATTCGTCCTAGAGCATATGACAGTGTTCGGTGATATGTTTCTGCAAACGCGGTCCCTGAAGGAATGCTCCTGATCTTCTCGATGTAGAGCGATTCAACCGAAAGCGATTTTGGATTCGGAATCACGGCCCTTAGAGTCGAGGTCCCCTTGACAAGCTTGGGCTCTGTTGAGTCTGGGTCCTTTATCGCGTTGTCGATTGGTATTTGTGCTCTAATCCGTTCCGGAGTGATTATGCCTGAGAAGATCCTGTGGTTGGTCTTCTTGTATATTCGTGCGTCATCACCAACATCATTTTCTTAGATTTTTCTTTGTAAATGGATTTTGACTCAGTTCCTTGAAGTCTACGGCAGACACCGTCTTGCCTTGGTCAAGGATAAAGGGTATGTTCTTTAATTTGCCTGCGCCGAATTCAACAACCGTTTTTGTTTTGAAGGATTTGAAAACTTCTCGCAAAACTTCCTTTAAATCGTCGCTTGGTTCTTTGAAGGGAGGAGCCGACGCGGTTACATCTATTACGATTTCTCTGAGTTGTTCAGGTTCGCCATCTACGGGGATCCTGAATTTGTATATCGGAGTGGTCCACAATGTCTCTTCGCCAGATTGAAGTACATCGGGCACATTAAGCTCGTACCTTTCACTATAAAACAGTTGGCGACCACTCAACTGGCTCTGAACTACAAGCATCGGGTTACGAACCATATATCATCAATCCTCCTCTATTCAAAGAGAAAAAGGAAAGGCTATTCCGCTCATCCTTTCTGGAAACCGACTGCGAATCCTGTAGCGAACCCACCAAGTGCAGGGACGGCTACTGCCACAGTCTGTGCTACGGTAGAAAACCATGAGACACTAGCAGAGGTAGCTGAGTCGATTAACGCGTAGAGTCTATCCCAGTTTATTGTTATCACACCTTCATAGGTCAGGTACCCAAGCGGTACCGCAATCAGTGCAGTGAACCCGGCTAAGATCATTAAGATTACTTTTAGTAGCTTCTTGAATCCCCAACCAAGAGCTGCACCTATCGTCGCGGCTCCGCCGAAAGACGCAATCGCCTGAACAACTGGTTTGCTTACGCTCATTGCGATTCACCGTTGACCTCGTCACATGTCCCCTCTCTGTCGAATCGCCGTTCAGCAACAAACAGCCCTAAGATAACCAAGCCGAGGCAGGGCAGAGCAATCTTCCAAGCCTGCCTCAGTAATGCCAGTAAGCCTACCGAGCCAACAGTTCCAGCTAGAGAGGCATCCGCAGGATTGAGAGGAAGTTTCTTGTGGATTTCCAGGGTCTTGTATTGTTCACCCAAATCAAACTCCTCATAGAATTAACTATGATGCATTAATTCCATAAATATTATTGCGTAAATAAGTTAGCAAGTATAGCTTCACTACAGCAGCTAGGTTAATTAAACTAAAGTACACAACGGAGTCTCCAGTTGATGGGTTAACTTTGCTAACTTCAAGTGCGCATTTCTCTCCCATGGGAGAGGCAGATGAGAAGGATGTTGCAATTCTACATTTACTTCAACGGAACTCACGATCTACCTATCAACAACTCTCAAAGGACCTAGCGAAATTCGGAATCGAAATCTCGACTGTTGGTGCTTTGAAGCGAGTTCAGCGACTTGTGGAGAAAGGAATCATTAGGCACTTCACCGTGAAAACCAACCCAGAGAGCTTGGGGCTGACAACTCCAATCTTGATCCTCACTCGTCTTCGACCTAAACCAATCAGGGAGTTCGTGAAAGACATTCAATGCCCAGAATTGCAAGACCCAAGGATTCTTTCTCTACATACTCTGGCACACCAGTATAATCTCGCTATCTTTGGCATCTGGGAATCCAAGGAACAATATGGAAAATGGAAGACTCGTCTTCTAACCAGACTTGACAGTATCTTGGAAACCAATGAGTTATTCATCCTTGACTCGTACAAAGAGGGAGACGACCCAACGATCCAGATTCCCTCCCATATAGAAGAAGAGATTCGCCAGAGGCAACACTAGCGAGTGAAATACGCACCCAGTCTGAGATCTTGAAGAAGTGGATAACCCATTTTTTGTCGAGCATGATTTCCATGAAATTTGGAGATTATCTAGCATATGGCGTCGTGACTCTGGTAGGACTGGTGATCATGATGGGTGCGTGGCCGTTGTGGGTCAGAAGCTTCGTGGACCTCGCTCTCGTAGCTGTGGGAGGTGGAATCGTGACCGTTTCGTTATGTTCGCTAAAGTCTGCTTACAAGGAAACTCGCAAGCAATAGGAAAGTCCCTAATCCTGTTCCGAGTCCACTTACGAATCCTCCAACTGAACCTTTGAGTTTCAAGTCTTCAGTTAGATAGCTTATGAGTGGTAGAAGGGTTGTCGTTACGACAATTGCCCAAGCCCATGCTTGAAGAAATGATTGCGTCGTTTGACTTACTGGAAGTATCCCAACGGATGCTGCACCTAGGCCAAGCCCGGTGACAATTCCTATTCCCGTGGCTGCGTGTACTGGTCTCGTTTTCAATCACCTCCTTCTCTAATCAAATGTATACCGATTTCATTCGATTAGGCCGAAACAGAGCCTACTTTGCTCGTGAGTGCAGGTTCATCTCGGTTGTCTTGGAATTCTTTCAATGTCTGGTCTCGAAACTTCAGTTCTTTCTGTTTGTGGTCTATTGCGTCGTGCTGTTTGGCTCGTGTCCATAAGATTCGATGAAGCTTCTTGTCTTGGACTCTATTGAGACGAATCTCAATCTCAGCTTTGTGAACCCATTCGGCAGGTGCACTCCTCAACCCAACACCTGCTTCATTGCGAATCTCGTCGTACGTCTTACCAGCTCCGTCCGTCGGGATACAGGGTTCGATCTTCGTTAGCCATTCTTCGTATTTCATTGGGCTTCGTGTGGGTTTGAATTTGACTTTCTTGGCGACAAGTTCGTCGCCTCCGATAAGCCTCCACTCAAGAACTTGTCCTTTCTCAAGGTGCCAAAGCCGCCTAAGACGCATTGGAAAAGTCGTGAAGAGTTGTTCGTATTGTCTCTTGCCATAAGTGCTAGTTTTCTTGCCTTGGATGATGGAGTAGCATTGTTCCATTAGTAACTCCACGCTACAACGCTTCTGCTGAGATCTGAGCGCCCCAGTCGGGCAGCTGTTAACGCCGTGAGAAGTTTGCCGATTATGCAAAGAAGGAAGAAACCGGCAACCCTTCCTAGATGCCGGACTTTGAGCGTCGTAAAGCCTAGTTGTTCTTTCAGCGAAGCGAAGACACGTTCAGAAGCACTGCGCATCGCGTAGTAATGTTTCCATTCCCGGGAGTCTCTTTGGATTGGTAGGATTACGTCTCCTCGCCGTTTGCCGTGTCGTTTTGCGTAGTTTGATCCTCTTGTGTTGAGACCTATGATTGGTATTGCTCCGTAGCCGAGGGTGATTGCTAGGTTTCTCCTTGAGTCGAAGAGTCTATCCGCAGTCACGATTTGGAAGTTGATGCCTAGGTCCTTTGTTTGGCGTAGTATTGTGGGGTATAGTTTGGATTCGTTAGCGTTCGCTGGTGTGACTACGGTTAGTAGTGGGATTTCTCGTTCCGCATCGCAGGCAACCGTTGCTCTGTAGCCGAATACGAAATGTGGTTTGCTCAAAATCTTCTCTTTGAAGCCGAACCGTGCATCTTCGTCGGTGCTGGACCGTTTGCCGAGGTTGTGCTTTGCCCATCCCTTGATCACGGTTCCGTCCACGGAGACAACTCGTCCTAGGTCGGGCCAGGCTTTCTTCAGTTCGTTTACAAGCAAATTGTTGATGGCTTTGAAGCGGGCATCGCCTAAGCGGTTGATGAAAACAGAGAATGTTTGGTGCGAAGGCACCTTAGGGAGGCCAGTGAGGGCGAATAGTCTCTTGTCTGCTTTGAGTTTGCGGCAAAGCTGCCTCAGTGAGGATATCATTGTCCTGTAGAGTAGGGCTTTGAACATGTTGAATGGTGGGTAGGGTGGTCTCCCACGTCCGGAGTAAGGATCAAGAAGTATCTCCTCGATTCTTGGACGGAGCGTATCGACAGTAGCCATCCATGCCTCAATGGACGGCTCGGAACCTACCCGGACTTTTTCCTTTGAGGGATCTTTACTAGGCATGGTTTGGGTACCTCACTTGGGGATGTGTCAGGCTCTGAACCTGACCGTCCCACATATGTTAATACCGTTAACGGTATAACGGTATTGCATATAGGTGTTTCGCAGACCCCTGCAAAATCATCCAGAAATCGACCAAGAGGGTCCGCCAAGAAGAGCGACTTCAGTTTCCCTTCTAAGGATAAAATGAACTGTGGTCGATCTTCCGGATTCCAATTACGCCAATCTTGATTCTTGCGTTTGTCACTCATTTTCACAGTCGCTCCTGCATACTAATGCGCCTCAGATGCGGCGCCCAGTGCAGGAGACGACGCGCAAGGTGGACAACCTCGCACTTGGAAACTCCAGAGCCCTCAATGAGGGATGGGTATTTGGTTACTCTTGCGGTGACTCGTAACTCCTTGTCGAGACTCTCCTCCGACGATCCGGTTCAAGCCACATGCCTGATTCACCGATCACGATGCTGCCTACGACAGGCGATAAACGATGCATCTTCCGATTTAAACCATGGAGGGTACTAGAAACGACACCGATTCAAGACCTTAAATCGACACCTATTATTTGCCAAGCTACACAGCGTGATGGTGGACCGGGCGGGATTTGAACCCGCGGCCTTCCGGTTTTTCTCTTGGCGGATGCGAACCGGACGTTCTTCGGCCTCACGCAGTCTGAGTATACCAGGCTGAACTACCGGCCCCGCGCGTGCTAGAAAAGGAACGCACACTTAAACGGTTTAGGTGAGAGACTGGCGGAAACGACACTGCCTATACTACTGAAAACGCCCGCCTGAGCAGGATTCAATCTCCGCTCAGAATTAGGCTGGGTGGGCAGTGGGTGCAGACTTCATGCAGACTGGCGCCGCAGATTGTGCATTGCGCACATTCGTCTCCGTAGCAGTCACGGCATTCGGCGCACCTGCCGGTAGTGCCCAACTATTTCACCTCGCTTATCGTGGGTGGTTGATTCAAGCTCACCAGGTGGGAAGTTTTCCTTGGCAGAGGTCTTGTAGCGCTAGCCACTTCTGTTGCACTTGGGTCTTCAACGCGTTCAGTTCCGCTGCGTACTCGGGCTTAAATAGGTGGCTGAATCGGCCCTGCATTCGTAGGAAGTCTTCCAATGGTGTTTCGTGCGGGTTCACGCTGAGTTTGTACTTTCCCCTTTCGACCTCAAACAG
>Ga0187784_10003074_pt1 | contig 13467 bp, 13 predicted proteins | sample 1015_SJ02_MP15_2_FD_132964 | JGI IMG/M metagenome (GOLD analysis project Ga0187784, IMG submission 132964) | Tropical peat soil microbial communities from peatlands in Department of Meta, Colombia - 1015_SJ02_MP15_20_MG | ecosystem: Environmental > Terrestrial > Soil > Wetlands > Peat | place...
CGATATCGTCAACAAGATGGTCGAAGGACGGCTGCGCAAGTTCTACGAGGACACGGTGCTACTCGATCAGGTCTTTGTCATCGACGGCGAGAGCCGTGTCGGAAAGGTCGTCGAGGAAGCGGCGCAATCCGCCGGCACGCCCATCAAGATCGCGGCCTTTATCCGCTTCGTGCTGGGCGAGGGCATCGACCGGCCGACCACCGACCTCGCCGCCGAGGTGGCGGCGCAGCTAGCGCACTAAAGCTAGAGCGCCGCACCGGCATTGAAAGCCGGTGCGAGCGCGCGTGTTTCGTGTATCTTGTGCGGGCTCGCGAGACGGGCGCCCAAGCCATATGAGCTAGGCTCATGCCACCCGATCTCAAATACCGCCGTGTGCTGTTGAAAATTTCCGGCGAAGCGCTGATGGGCGAGCGCGACTACGGCCTCGACCCGGACGTGGTGGCGCGCATCGCCGACGAGGTCGCATCGGTTCACGCGCTCGGCGTCGAGGTTTGCGTGGTGATCGGCGGCGGCAACATATTCCGCGGCATTCAGGGCGCGGCGGTCGGCATGGAGCGCGCCTCGGCCGATTATATGGGCATGCTCGCGACCGTCATAAACTCGCTGGCGATGCAGAACGCGCTCGAGGGCAAGGGCATCGCGACCCGCGTGCAATCGGCGATCTCGATGCAGTCGATCTGCGAGCCTTACATTCGCCGCCGTGCGATTCGGCATTTGGAAAAAGGCCGCGTCGTGATCTTCGGCGCGGGAACCGGCAATCCGTTTTTCACCACCGACACGGCGGCCGCGCTGCGCGCTTCGGAGATGGGCTGCGACGCGCTCCTCAAGGCAACCAAGGTCGATGGCGTCTACGATGCCGACCCGCACCGGGTGGCGGGCGCCAAGCGATTTGACCATCTGAGCTATCACGACGTGCTGGCGCGCGATCTGCAGGTCATGGACGCGGCGGCGGTGTCGCTCGCGCGCGAGAATCGCATTCCCATCCTCGTCTTCTCGATCTTCGAAAGCGGCGGGTTCGCCGATGTGGTGCAAGGCAAAGGCCGCTTTACGATCGTCGAGGACGCCGCCTAAAAATAGCCTAAAACGACAAGCAACACGGGGGCAAATCAGGGAACCTGGCCATGGCAGACGATGCATTGTTAAAAGACGTCCAGCGACGCATGGATGGCGCGCTCGACGCGCTGCGCAAGGAATTCGGCGGGCTGCGAACCGGTCGCGCCTCGGCGAGCCTGTTAGAGCCGGTGACGGTCGATGCCTATGGCAGCACCTTGCCGCTCAACCAGGTCGCCAATATCAACGTACCCGAACCGCGCCTCATCACGGTCAATGTCTGGGACCGCGGCATGGTCAAGGCGGTCGACAAGGCGATCCGTGAGGCCGGGCTTGGCCTCAACCCGCAAACCGAGGGCCAGACCATCCGCGTGCCAATCCCCGACCTCAACGAGGAGCGGCGGCGCGAATTGACCAAAGTCGCGGCGAAATACGCCGAGGCGACGCGCGTCGCGGTGCGCAATGTGCGGCGCGACGGGATCGAGACGCTGCGCAAGCAAGAAAAGGACGGCGACATCTCCCAGGACGAGCAGAAAAAGCTCGAACGCGACATCCAGCACCTGACCGACGAGCACATTAAGCGGGTCGATGAGACGCTGGCCCAGAAGGACAAGGAAATTCTTCAGGTCTGAATGACGGACGGGTCTTCGCCGCGCGCGCAACCGCGCCACATCGCGATCATCATGGACGGCAACGGCCGCTGGGCGCAGGCCCGTGGCCTGCCGCGCATCGCCGGTCACCGGCGCGGCGCGGAAGCGGTGCGGCGCACGCTGACGGCGGCCGGAGAACTCGGCGTACCCTACCTGACGCTGTTCGGCTTCTCGTCGGAAAACTGGAAGCGACCGCTCGAAGAGGTCGACGATCTGATGGGGCTGTTGCGCCATTACCTGCGCGGCGAGATCGCTGAACTGCATCGCAACGGTGTGCGTCTTCGGGTGATCGGCGAGCGCGGCCGGCTCGCGTCCGACATCGTTACCCTGATCGAAAATGCGGAGACGCTGACCCGCGACAATGGCGGGGTCAATCTGACGATCGCGCTCAGCTACGGCGGGCGCGCCGAGATCATCACTGCGATGCGCACGCTCGCCGAAAAGGCGGTCGCCGGCGAACTCGCGCCAGAGGCAATCGATGAAGCGATCGTCACCCGGAATCTTTTCACCGCCGACCTCCCCGATCCTGATCTCTTGATCCGCACCAGCGGCGAGCAGCGCATCAGCAACTTCCTGCTGTGGCAATGCGCCTATGCCGAGCTGGTCTTCACCAAGACGCTGTGGCCCGATTTCGGCCGTGCCGATCTTGAGCAGGCGATTGCCGATTACGGCGGTCGCGAGCGGCGCTACGGGGCGTCGGTTGGCACCCGCTGAGGCGGGGTCGCTACGGCTGCGGGTCCTGTCGGCACTGGTGCTCGCGCCGCTGCCGATCGCCGCAATCTGGTTCGGCGGGCCGCTCCTTCCGATCCTTACCGTCCTTGCCGCGACCGTGATGGCCTGGGAATGGGGGAGGTTGTGCGGCGGCGGACACGCGGGCGCGGCGGCCCCGGTGCTGATCGTCACGATCGCCATCGCCGTGGTCTCCGCTTCACTGTGGGGGATCGGGGTGGGCGTGCTGTTGACGCTCACGGGAGCGCTGATCGTCTGGCAACTCGCTCAGCATCATCGCGCGGCCGCACCGTTGTGGCTCGCCGCCGGCAGTCTTTGGGTGGCGCTGCCCTGCATCATCCTTTTGTGGCTCATACAGAGCGGCAATGCGGGCCGCGGCACGCTATTCTGGGTGTTCGCGGTGGTGTGGGCGACGGATATTGGCGCTTATGCGATTGGTCGACGGGTCGGCGGGCCGCTCCTCGCGCCCAAATGGAGCCCGCGCAAGACCTGGGCGGGGCTCGTCGGCGGCATAGCCTGCGCGGCGCTCGCCGGAGGGGCCATGGCTGGGGTGCTCGGCGCGACCTCGGTGCTACCGCTGGTGCTGGTGAGCGCGGGGCTTGCGATTGTCGAACAGTTCGGCGATCTTGCGGAATCCGTGGCCAAGCGAAGGTTTGGCGTGAAAGACGCGAGCGGCCTTATCCCGGGACACGGTGGTCTGCTTGACCGGCTCGACGGTCTCTTGGCAGTCATCCCCGCTGTGGCGTTGCTGACCCTCTTTGGCGGCGGAAGCGTCCTGACATGGCGTTGACGGCGTTGAGCCGCGCGCAAGACGCGCCGGCGGCCGGCGCGGCCGCGCGGCCGCGTCGCGTCACCATCCTCGGTTCGACCGGCTCCGTCGGCCACAGCACGGTCGATCTTTTGCTGCGCAATCCGGCCGATTTCACCGTCGAGGCGGTCACCGCCAACCGGAACGCGAAATTGCTCGCGGAGCAGGCGCGCCAGCTTGGCGCGCGCTTCGCCGCGGTCGCCGATCCGGCCGAGTACGAGGTGCTGAAGGACGCGCTCTTGGGTTCCGGCATCGAAGTGGCGTGCGGTGCGGAAGCGGTGGTCGAGGCCGCTGAGCGGCCGGCCGACATGGTCATGGCCGGGATCGTTGGCGCCGCCGGTCTCGCATCGACGCTGGCGGCGGTGCGACGCGGCAAGATCGTTGCTTTCGCCAACAAGGAAACGCTGGTCTGCGCCGGCGATCTCTTCATGCAGGAGGTCAGGAGGCACGGCGCGACGCTGCTGCCCGTCGACAGCGAGCATAACGCGATCTGGCAGTGTTTCGACTTTGAGCGGGTCGAGGGCATCGAAAAAATCACCCTGACCTGCAGCGGCGGCCCGTTCCGCGAGAAAAGCGTCGAGGAGATGCGCGATGCGACGGTCAAGCAGGCGGTTGCTCATCCCACCTGGAACATGGGCGCGAAAATCTCGATTGACTCCGCGACCCTGATGAACAAGGGCCTTGAAATTATCGAGGCGCATCATCTGTTCCACCTGCCGTCCGAGCAGATCGAGGTGGTGATCCACCCGCAATCGGTGATTCACGGACTTGTGACCTACCATGACGGGTCGGTGCTGGCGCATATGGGGACGCCGGATATGCGCACTCCGATTGCTTACGTACTCGGCTGGCCGGGGCGCACAGCGGCGCCGATGCGGCGCCTCGATCTCGTCTCGGTGGGGCGGCTGACCTTCGAGGAGCCCGATCCCGTCCGCTTCCCGGCGCTGCGTCTGGCGCGCGAGGCGCTCATTCAGGGCGGCGGCACGCCGACCGTCCTCAACGCCGCGAACGAGACCGCGGTGCACGCCTTTATCGAACGGCGCATCGGGTTTCTCGATATCATCGCCGTGGTCGAAGGGACGCTGGCCGGGCTGCCGGTCGGGTCACTTGGCTCGCTTGACGACGTGCACCATATAGATCGCGAAGCCCGGGCGCTGGCGGCCGAGCTGGCCGCGCGCCGCGCCCGAAATCATCCCGCCGCAGACACGGATCGAGCATGAGCTATCTGGCACCGTTCCTCCACGGCGGGGTATGGTATGTCGGCATCTTCCTGGCGGTGCTGACGGTCCTCGTTTTTGTCCACGAACTTGGCCACTATCTGATCGCGCGGCGCAACGGCGTGCGCATCGAGGTATTCTCGATCGGTTTCGGGCCAGAGTTGTTCGGCTGGTACGACCGCGCCGGCACGCGTTGGAAGTTCAGCGCCATTCCGCTCGGCGGCTACGTCAAGATGTTCGGCGACAACGACCCGACATCGACGCTGGGCATGGCGCGGATCGGCGAACTCACAGCGGCGGAGCGCGAAGTCTCATTTCACCACAAACCGCTCTTGCAGCGTGTGGCGATTGTTGGCGGCGGACCGCTGGCGAACTTCGTCTTTGCGATTGTCGTGCTGGCGCTGCTGTTCTCGACATATGGCCAACCTTATACGCCGGCCGAAGTCGGCCAAGTACAGGCCGGCAGTGCCGCCGACACGGGCGGCATCAAGGTCGGCGACACGATCGCCGATATCGACGGCACCAAGATCGACCGTTTCGAGGATGTGCAACAGATCGTCCGCCTCAACCCAGGCGAGCAGATGTCGATCACCGTCCGGCGCGACGGCAAGTCCGTCACTTTGCAGGTGACGCCGGCGCGCACCGAAATGACCGACCGCTTCGGCAACCGGCATCAGATTGGGTTGTTGGGGATAGGCCGCAGCGGGGTCGAATATATCAAACGGAACCCGGTTTCGGCGGTCGGCCAAGCGTTCAGCGAGACGTGGAATTTGTCGACTTCGACCTTGCAGGCGATGTGGCAGATCGTCATCGGCACACGGGCGAGCGACGAGCTCGGCGGACCGCTGCGCATCGCGCAAATGTCTGGCGAGGTTGCCGAGGGCGGGCTTGTGCCGCTGCTCTGGTTCATGTCGGTACTGTCGATAAATCTCGGATTGATCAATCTCTTTCCAGTGCCGGTGCTTGACGGGGGGCACCTGCTGTTCTATGCCGCTGAGGCGATCCGCGGCAAACCCCTGGGCCAGCGGGCTCAGGAATACGGCTTTCGGATTGGGTTGGCCCTGGTGCTGACACTGATGGTGTTCGCGACCTGGAACGACCTGGTTCACCTGCGGATCGTCGAGTTTGTGAAGGGTCTCGTGACCTGAAGCTTGGGTCGATCACGAGATAAGAACGCGTCTTGGGGCGGGAGTCGTGCGGCATAGACGGGTGAAGAGGCGTTGGCTGACACCGGTTGCTGCCGCATGCGTTGCGGCCGCATGGCTGGTCCCTGCCACCGCGCAGCAATTGGTGGCGCCGCCTCCGCCAACGCCGCCGGCCGCACCCGCGCAAAATCAGACGCCTCCGGCTCCGCCATCGGGCGCCACTGGGCAACTCGTTCCGCCGCCGCCTCCTGCGCCGCCACCGGCTGCGACGCCTACGGTTCCGCCACCGCCATCTCCCCCCGCGCGCCCGGTCGTTGTTCATCGGCCCGCGGCACCGCGGCCAGCCCCGGCCTCCGCGAGCGCGCCCGTCAATACCGGCACGATCGCCGACATCCGCATTGAAGGCTTGCAGCGTATCGAGCCGGAGACCATTCGCTCCTATCTGCTGCTGCAGAAGGGTGACCCATGGGATCTCGATCGGGTCGACGCGTCGCTCAAGGCGCTGTACGCGACCGGACTGTTCGCCGATGTCAAGCTCGACCGCGATGGCAGCGTGCTGGTTGTCCGGGTGGTCGAAAACCCGATCATCAATCGCATCGCGTTCGAGGGTAATTCAAAGCTCAACGACAAGGAGCTCAACGGCGAGATCCAGGAACGGCCGCGCACTGTCTACACGCGCACGCGGGTGCAGAACGACGTAGCCCGCCTCATCGAGCTCTACCGTCATCACGAACGGTTTGCCGCAACGGTCGAGCCTAAGGTGATCCAGCTCTCGGAAAACCGCGTCGATCTTGTCTTCGAGATCAACGAGGGGCCGAGCACCGGCGTGCGAAGTATCAATTTCGTCGGCAACAAGGCATTCAGCGACTCGTCGCTGCGAGGTGTTATCGACACCAAAGAAAGCCGCTGGTACCGGTTCCTGTCGACGTCAGACACCTATGATCCCGACCGCATTACTTATGACCGCGAGCTGCTGCGTAAATACTACCTGTCGCAGGGTTACGCCGATTTCCGCGTCGTCTCCGCCGTCGCCGAGCTGACGCCCGATCACGACGGGTTTGTCGTGACCTTCACGGTCGACGAGGGTGAACGCTACAAATTCGGCGCTATCGACGTCGATATAAAGCTCAAGGACCTGCCCAAGGAGCAGGTGTTGCCGCTTCTGACGGTGCACACCGGCGATTGGTACGACGCCAATGCGGTCGAGCATATGATCTCTGTGCTCACCGACGCGCTGGGCAATCGCGGCTATGCCTTCGTCGAGGTCAAGCCGCAGATCAAACGCAATCGCGACGACCGCACTATCGACATCACCTTCAACGTGCAGGAGGGGCCAGAGGTTTATGTCGAGCGCATCGACATCGTCGGCAACGTGCGCACGCTCGACAAGGTGATCCGGCGCGAGATGCGGCTCGTGGAGGGCGATGCCTTCAACACCAACAAGTTGCAGCGCTCAAAGGACCGCATCAAGAATTTGGGCTTCTTCAAGAAAGTCGAAACCACACAGGCGCAGGGTTCGGCGCCCGACAAGACCGTTGTCACGGTGGAGGTCGAGGAGCAATCCACCGGCGAATTGTCGCTGGGTGTCGGCTTTTCGACGACCGACGGCCCGCTCGCCGATATCACGCTGCGAGAGCGCAATTTTCTCGGTCGCGGCCAGGATATACGGATCGGCACGACGGTATCGTTCCGCTCGCAGCAGATCGATTTGAGCTACACCGAGCCGTATTTCCTCGACTCAAATGTCGCCGCGGGCTTCGACCTCTTCGAGATCAGAACCAGCCCCACCGCGTCATTCTTCTCGGGCGTCACGCCGGCTTACCAGCAATTCTCCTATGGCGGGTCGCTGCGCGCCGGCTATCAGTTGACCGAAAACCTGCGGCAGACGCTGAAATACACGGCGCGGTCCGACGACATCACCGATGTGCAAAGCGACGCGTCGCTGTTCATCGCGCTGCAGCAGGGCACGCATTTAACATCGTCGGTTGGCCAGGTATTGCTCTATGACCGGCGCGACAACCGCATCGACCCGACCAGCGGCTGGTACGCCTCGCTGGGTAACGATCTGGCGGGCGTTGGCTTCGGCGTCGATTACATCCGCAACAAGATCGCAGCCGGGTACTACTATCCCATCGCACCGGGATGGGTTCTCAATTTCAGCGGTGAAGTCGGCGATATCTTTGGTTACGGCGGTCAGCAAGTGCTCCTGCAAGACCGCTTCTTTGTCGGCGGCGACAATCTGCGCGGCTTTGCTCCGGCCGGTATCGGCCCGCGCGACGTGGTCACCCAAGACGCACTTGGCGGCAACAAGTATTACGTCGGTTCGATCTCGGAAAGCGTACCGCTTCCGCTGCCCAAAGAGTTGGGCGTGACCGGCCGAATCTGGACCGATTTCGGCACGTTGTGGCACGAAGACCAGAAGAACCTGGTGTTGTCCCCGACGCAGCTCGCAGAAGCGGGTCTGACGTCGCAGCCGCAAATCGCCGACAATCCCGCCTTGCGGGTAAGCTCGGGTGTCGGCCTATCATGGGCGTCGCCCGTAGGTCCGGTACGCATCGATTTGGGCGTGCCGGTCAAGCGCGAGAGCTACGATAAAACGCAGTTCTTCCGGGTGAGCTTCGGTACCAAGTTTTGATGGCGATTTTTATTTGCGACGAGGTTGCGATGCGATTCATGCGCGCCAAGCCTGCGGCTTTGGCTTGTGTTCTTGGGCTATGCTGCGGGGTTGGCAGTGCCCTGGCTCAGCAACAACCGGCGCCGGGCCAGCCGGGAGCAGGCGGTCAAACACCCCCGGCGGCTCCCGCCGAGCCGGTGGCGATCCCGTCGAGCCTCCAGGTGATGGTTGTCGACGTCCAGGCGCTGCTGCAAAACTCCAAGGCGGCCAAGATGGTGCGCGATCAGATCGAGGCAAAGCGCGCCGAATACGCGAAGGAGATTTCGCACCAGGAGGAGACGCTGCGTCAGGAGCGTGACAATCTGCAGCGTGAGCAAGCGACGCTGACCGCCGACCAGATGAACGTCAAGGGCCGCGAATTCCAGGCCAAGGTCAATGAGCTCGATCGCGATGTGCAGGCTAAGCGCCAGGCGCTCGAACGCTCGAATGCCGATGCGTTGCAGAAGATTCAGGAGGTAATGGTTAAGATCATCACCGATATCGCCAAGGACCGGAAGGCCAATCTGGTCTTTCAGCGTAGCGAGCTGGTGCTGTTCGATCAGGGCTTCGACGTGACCGATCAGGTGCTACAGAAACTCGACGAACAGATGCCGACGATGACGGTAACTTTTGTCGCCCCGGTCGCCGCCCCGCCTGATGCGGGAGCCACGGCGCAAACGACGCAGACTCCTGCCCAGCAGCCCGGCGCGCAGGGCCAGAAGCCGCCGCCCAAGAAGAAATAGGCGCAGCGCGCCGGTTCGGGAGCGGCCATGGCGGATCCCCGTTTCTTTCACAGAGCCGGGCCGCATTCGCTTGATGCGCTGGCGGCATTGACGGGCGCGCGTCTCGTCGACACGGCGAGTGGCGGCCGCCTCATCGAAGATGTCGCGCCGCTCGAAACCGCCGGCGCCGGCGACGTGACATTTCTCGACAACCGCAAATACACCGATGCTTTCGCGAATTCACGCGCCGGCGCGGCGTTTGTGGTCGAGGCGCTGGCGGCGCGCGCGCCTGCGGGGATGGCACTCTTGATCTCGCGCGAGCCCTATAAGGCGTTCGCGCGCGCGGCGCAGGCGTTCTATCCGCGACCGACGGTCGAGGCCGGCCGGGCATCGAGCGCCATCATTGACCCGGCCGCGATCGTTCCCGCCGATTGCGCGATTGGCGCCAGTGTCGTGATCGAGGCGGGAGCCCGGCTTGGCGCACGGTGCCAAATCGGCGCCAACAGCGTGATCGGCCCAGGAGTTGAACTGGGTGACGACTGCTTGATCGCCGCCAATGTGACGCTCAGCCATTGCCTGATCGGCGCTCGCGCCGTGATCCATCCTGGCGTGCGCATCGGCCAGGCGGGTTTCGGATTTGCGCCTGATCCTGCCGGGCCAGTCAAAATCCCGCAACTAGGGCGCGTCATCATCGGCGATGATGTCGATATCGGCGCCAACACGACGATCGATCGCGGCTCTGGTCACGACACCGTCATCGGGCCTGGGACAATGATCGATAATCTGGTGCAGATCGGGCATAACGTCGTGCTCGGGCGCGGCTGCATTCTTGCCGGTCAGGTCGGCATCTCCGGCAGCACTAAGCTCGGCGACTATGTAATGGCGGGCGGGCAAGCGGGTTTGGCAGGCCATTTGAATATCGGCTCGGGCGCGCGCATCGGCGCCCAGGCTGGGTTGATGAAGGATGTGGCGCCCGGCACGACCGTCGGCGGCTATCCGGCGGTGCCGATGCGCCAATGGCTGAAGCAGGTTGCGATCCTGGGGCGTATGGCCAATACGAAGGACGAGGGATGAGCGATCCTGTCGCCGCAATGACCACGAAGTTCGAGATCGACCGCCGGCGGATCATGGAAATGATCCCGCACCGCGACCCATTTTTGATGATCGATAGGCTGGTCGATGTGGTCGTGAACGAGCGAGCGACGGGCATCAAGCACGTCTCGCCCGATGAATATTACTTCAAGGGCCATTTCCCGACACGTCCGTTGATGCCTGGCGTCCTGATCGTCGAGGCGATGGCGCAGACGGCGGCGGTGTTGGTGGTGCACACGCTGGGCCCGGAAGCGGAAGGCAAGCTCGTGTACTTCATGAGCATCGACAAAGCGAAATTTCGCCGTCCGGTGGTGCCGGGTGACACCCTGCATGTTCACGTCGCAAAGCAGCAGAACCATCGCAACGTATGGAAATTTGAGGGCGAGGCTAAGGTCAATGGACAGCTCGCGGCGGAAGCAGTCTTTGCCGCGATGATCATGGATAAGTAGAGCCGCCGTGCCGCAAGTTCATGGAACCGCGATCGTCGCGCCGGGCGCCCGGCTCGCGGACGATGTCATCATCGGCCCCTATTGCGTCGTCGGCGAGCACGCGGTGCTGGCTGCCGGGGTCAGGCTCTTCTCGCATGTGGTGGTCGACGGACGCACGACGATCGGTGAGCGCACGCGGATCTTTCCGTTCGCCTCGATCGGCCACGAGCCGCAGGACCTGAAATACGACAACGAGCCCTCGTCGCTCGACATCGGCGCCGACAACACGATCCGTGAGCATGTCACGATGAACCCGGGCACCGCCGGCGGCGGTATGGTGACGCGAGTCGGTAACCATTGCCTTTTCATGGTCGGTGCGCATGTCGCTCACGATTGTCAGATCGGCAATCACGTCATCATGGCCAACAACGCGACCCTCGCCGGGCATGTGGTGGTTGAGGACCATGCCCTGCTGGGTGGGTTGTCCGCAGTTCATCAGTTTGTCCGGATCGGCCGGCACGCGATGATTGGCGGCATGTCCGGGGTCGAGCGCGATGTCATCCCCTATGGTCAGGTGATGGGTGATCGGGCTCGGCTACACGGGCTCAATATCATCGGCATGCAGCGCCGCGGCTTCAGTCGCGACGATATCCAGGGCCTACGCGGCGCCTATAATTGCCTGTTCGGCGATACGGGCACGCTGAGCGAGCGGGTCGAAGAAGTCGCGCGAAAGTTCGGTGGCATCCGGCCGGTCGACGACCTCGTCGCCTTCATTCGCGCGGATTCGAGCCGGGCGATCTGTCAGCCGAAAGGGGCGAATGGCGGATAACGGGGCTGGGCCGCCTGCCGGGCGCCTCGGCATCGTCGCCGGGGGTGGCAGCCTGCCCCGGCGTCTCGTCGAAAGCGGCCTCGCGAGGGGTCGCGATGTCTTCGTGCTGGCGCTCGAGGGTGAAGCCGATCGGGAAACGACCGACAATGTCGCCCATGCTTGGTGCCGGATAGGGGCTGCGGCCAAGGGGCTCGGCCTGTTGCGCGACAATGGCGTGACCGACCTTGTCCTCGCAGGCACGATTCGGCGCCCGACGCTCTCGGCGATCCGGCCGGATTGGCGGGCGGCAAAATTCTTCGCCAAGGTCGGCTACCGGCTGCTCGGCGACGATGGGTTGTTGTCGGCGGTCGCGAAGGAGCTGGAGGCCGAGGGGTTTCGCTTGATCGGCGCGCACGAGCTGCTTGATGACACGGCGTCTGTCGCCGAAGGGCCGCTTGGCCGTATTAAACCCGACGCCGACGCGCAGAGCGACATCGCGCGCGGCATCGAGATTGCCCGCGCCGTCGGCGCTCTCGATATCGGTCAGGCTGTGGTGATTCAGCAAGGGCTGGTCCTCGGGGTCGAGGCGATCGAGGGAACGGACGCGTTATTACGGCGCTGCGCCGGGCTCCGGCGCGATGGGCCGCGTGGCGTGCTGATCAAGGTTGCGAAGCCGGGACAGGAAACGCGCATCGACCGTCCGACGATCGGGTTGGAGACAGTACGCCTTGCCGCCGAGGCGGGGCTCCAAGGGGTTGCGGTGGAGGCTGGCGCGACGCTGCTACTCGACCGCGATGAGGTCATCCGCGCCGCCGACGCAGCCGGGCTTTTTGTGATCGGCGTGCGTGTGGCCTGACGTGGCGACGCAAGCCCCTCCCTTCATCTTTGTCATCACCGGCGAGCCCTCAGGCGATGCGCTGGGCGCATCGTTGATCGCCGCACTGCGTGAGCGCGTCGGTCCAGGGTTGCGGCTCGCCGGGATCGGCGGCGAGCATATGCGTGAGCAGGGCATTGAGAGCCTCGCGCCGCTCTCCGACCTTGCGATCGCGGGCGTCGCCGAGGTCGTGCCGCGCGCGCCGGTGATCTTCCGCCATGTTAACAGCGCCGTGGCCGCGATCCAGGCGGCGCAACCCGACGCGGTGGTGACCATCGACTCGTCCGGCTTCAGCTGGCGCATCGCGCAGCGTCTGCGGCGGCGGGGCGAGCGACTGCCGCTCATCCATTATGTTGCGCCGATGGTGTGGGCGTGGCGCGCCGGCCGAGCGCGGCGGGTCGCGTGCTGGTACGACCATCTTTTGGCGCTGCTGCCGTTCGAGCCGCTTTATTTCCGCGAGGTCGGGCTTGCTTGTACATATGTCGGCCACCCGGTCATCGAAAGCGGCGCGGATAAGGGCGATGCGAACCGCTTCCGCGCCGCGTACGGCTTGGCGCCGGAGGAGATGGTGCTCGCTGTGCTGCCCGGAAGCCGCGCCGGCGAGGTGCGGCGGTTGATGCCGATCTTCGCCGCGACGCTGCGCCAGGTCGAAGCGGTGGTGGGTCCGTTTCGCGTCGCTGTCCCCACGGTCGAGACCGTCGCGGACATGGTCGCCACGGGGGTGCGCGACTGGCCGGGCCAACCCATTGTGCTGCGCGGTGTCGAGGCGAAATACGATGCCTTCGCCGCCAGCCGGGCGGCTCTCGCCGCGTCCGGCACGGTCGCACTGGAGTTGGCGATGGCGGGCTTGCCGATGACGGTCGGCTACCGGCTCAGCCGGCCGACCGAGATCATCCTCGATCGCGTCATCAAGGTGCGCCAGGTGAACCTGGTCAATTTGATTCTGGGCCGATCGGTGGTCTCCGAGCATCTCGCGGCGGAATGCACGCCCGAGCGGCTGGCGGCGAGCCTTGTCGAGTTGATCCAAGACGAACGCGTTCGCGCGGCGCACCGGGAAAGCTATGATGCCGCGATGCGGCTGTTGGGGGTCGGCGATCTGTCGCCGAGCCTCAAGGCCGCCGACCAGATCCTGGAGATCATCGCCGCGAGGCGGCAGCAAGAAGCCCGCTAGAGCCAGACCCCCAAGAGGGAGGAGATCCCGCAATGCCCGCTACCGAGAAATTCCGCTTCCTCCATACGATGATCCGCGTCAAGGACCTCGACAAGTCGCTCAAGTTCTACACCGAGGAAC
>Ga0187784_10003075_pt1 | contig 13466 bp, 12 predicted proteins | sample 1015_SJ02_MP15_2_FD_132964 | JGI IMG/M metagenome (GOLD analysis project Ga0187784, IMG submission 132964) | Tropical peat soil microbial communities from peatlands in Department of Meta, Colombia - 1015_SJ02_MP15_20_MG | ecosystem: Environmental > Terrestrial > Soil > Wetlands > Peat | place...
TAACCGTCGCATTTCTCATCGCATCCCAGCGGCCCTTCAAAGGACTTCCATCGAAATTTCGAAAAGACCCTCTCTGCAGAGCCAACTCTCTCGAGGCCTCTCTCGCCCTCTTCTGAATAAAGGCCATGACCTTTCCGCCGATCTCTAAAGCCTTTGGGCTGTTGTAAGGAATTCCCAACAGAATCAGGAGATCGGCAAATCCCATCACTCCCAGACCGATCTTTCGATTCGCCTTCGTCATCGCCTCAATCTGGGGGAGCGTATAGCGATTCATATCGATCACGTTGTCCAAAAAATGGACAGCCTTTTCAGTCGTCGAACCCAACCTTTCCCAATCAATAGCCCCATTCCTGACCATGTTGGAAAGATTGATGGAACCGAGGTTGCAGGACTCATAAGGAAGAAGCGGTTGTTCTCCACAAGGATTCGTGCTCTCAATCTGTCCCACTTGAGGAGTGGGGTTGTCTTGATTGATTCGATCGATGAAGATGATTCCCGGATCCCCATTCCTCCACGCGTAGTGGACCATCTTCTCAAAAACCTGACGGGCATTGAGAGATCCAATGATTTCTCTCGTCCTTGGATTCCGGAGAGCGTACTCCCTACCTTCTCCCACGGCCTCCATAAATTCGTTGGTGGCCGCCACCGAGATATTGAAATTGTTGAAGTGATGGTCACCCTCTTTGCACTGGATGAAATGAAGAATGTCAGGATGATCCACACGGAGGATGCCCATATTCGCTCCCCTTCGCGTCCCTCCCTGCTTGATCGTTTCTGTTGCCGTATCGAAAACACTCATGAAGGAGACAGGGCCGCTCGAAACTCCCTGCGTCGAACCTACCACATCGTTCTTCGGCCTGATCCGAGAGAAAGAGAAACCCGTCCCGCCCCCGCTTTTTTGAATCAAGGCCATCTGCTTTACGGCGTCGAAGATCTCATCCATAGAATCTCCCACAGGGAGAACAAAGCAGGCAGAGAGTTGTTGAAGCTCTCTTCCTGCATTCATCAACGTTGGAGAATTGGGGAGGAAGTCCAGGGAAGCCATTAAGGAATAGAATTCGTCTTCAATGGGCGGGAGATTGTTCTCGGGATGATAGAGCCGGTCTGCCTGAGCAATGTTCTTTGCCACGCGTCCGAAAAGTTCTTCGGGTGTTTCCACAATATTTCCCTGCGGGTCTTTTTGTAGGTAACGTTTCTTCAGGACGGTCATGGCATTTTGCGTTAGCTGGCCCAACTCCATCTTTTTTCCTCCCCACTAAATATAAGCAGTATTAAAAACCTTACCACAATATTTTGTGTTGTCAAGGGAAATTTTTTGGCGTCTTGGCCAATGGCAAGATGGTCTCTGATTCAAGAAACCTTAACCTATCGCAAAGTGTCCACTGACAGGCCTTTTTCTTCCTATCCCAAGGCAAAAAGAAAGTCAGGGTGGACAAAAAAGAAAGGAAAGATTAATATGCGTGAGAAAGGACGCGTTTGCAGCCGCGATGAAAAATTCTTCCAAAGAACTCGAATCGAAGGAAATTCTCGACGCCCTGAATGAAGCCTTCTCGGAAACTGAGGACCCGGAAGAAATCGATCTCCGAGAAAAAAGCAAGGCATACTATCTAAAGAAAGTCTTGAAGAAAGAGTCCACATCTTCTGATCGCCATGTCGGGAAATAATTGCCGTTCAAATTCTAATTGATTCATTTGTTCCAATTTAGTAAACTCGTTCTATCATCCTGAGTCATAGATTGGGGTGATTTCCCACATCAAGATTTAAAGATGGACAATAGGCCAACTTTAGCGATGGCGAATTATCTAAAGACAGGAAAGGTCGAAAACTCTCTCTGGATGAAATCAACCATTATATGAAAGTGGCAAAAGCCATTCATCTGACGATTGGGCTTCAAGAAAAGATCGACGAGGTTTATACAAAAGCTGAAAAGTGACGAGTTGAGAGGGGTGTAACATGAATAAATCAACGACAAGAAAAGAGCTCACGGGCAAAGAAATTATGAGCTTATTGAAAAAGCATAAAGACCTTCTGAAAAAGTATAAGGTTAAAAGGATTGGTCTCTTTGGCTCTTACGTTAGAGGAGAACAGAAGAAGCATAGTGACATCGATTTTCTCGTAGAGTTTGAAGAACCAAATTTTGATAATTTCATGGATTTGGCTTTCTCCCTCGAAGATTTATTTAGAAAAAAGGTAGAGTTAATTACAAATGGCAATCTGAGCCCCTATATTCAGCCTTATGTCGAGAAAGAGGTTAGATGGTATGAGGCATGAGCAGGTATTTCTGAGACATATTGTTGAAGAATCAAATTTTCTCATGAAGGAAGCTGAGAATATGGGCTTTGAAGAATTTATGAAAAATGAGATCTTGAAAAGAGCCTGCTCAAGAAGTCTCGAAATTGTTGGCGAGGCAGTAAAAAACCTTCCTGCGGATTTTAAGAAACGATATAGAGAGATTGAGTGGAAAAAGATCGCGGGTCTAAGGGATAAAATGATTCATGGTTATTTTGGTGTAAACTGGGACATCGTCTGGGATGTAATAAAGAACCAAATACCAAAACTTAAAGAGCAGGTCGAAGACATATTAGAAAAACCTGAAAGTGATGAAGCATGAAATAAGATTTGTTGGCTGCTGTTTGATAGTTTATTGTAGATCTTCAGGTCCCTTTCTCAGGAGTTCTTGAAGCACCTATAGAAGAGACTCGCCCCACGTCGGCTCGGAATTGGTGGCCAGTCAGCGTCTATCCCTTTTAAAATACATTCTTTTTCCGCACAAAATACGGAATCTCCCCCATTTATCCCCCCAGTGAACTTCGGTAGTCTTAAATGACAGGAAGCACATCTTCGTACTGCGATCGGTTGCTGGAAGTATTGTCACCCTCTGTTAAGAGGAACACCCTCCGATGTGGATTGTACGTTTTGCTCTCCGCCGCCCTTACACCGTTGCTGTCATGGCGCTCCTGATCCTCGTGCTCGGAGTCCGGTCCCGACGTTCGCATCGTGACGCTGATCGGTGAAGCAAGGCCCTACGCGACGGTGACCCTTTATGCAAAGCTGAGCGGATACCTCCGGGAAGTTAGGGTCGACAAGGGTGACCGGATCACCACTGGACAGGTTCTTGCGGTGATCGAATCGCCCGAGCTTGACCGGCAGTACGATGCCGCAATCGCTGACGCAAAGATCAAGCGCGCCGATGCCGAACGGGCAAGGCGCCTTCTCCCGCATAACGCGGTCTCCCGGCAAGCCGTCGACGATGCCGAAGCCGCAGCTCAAGTCTCAGAGGCAACCGCTGCTTCTCTGGAGGCACAGAAGCGGTAGAGACCCTATCGGCTCCCTTCCCTGGAACGGTCACCGCTCCTTTCGTTGACCCGGGCGTGCTGATACAGGCAGCCACGGCTTCGCAGACCACCGTTCAGCCCCTCCTGACGCTCTCTCAAACGGATCGGCTGAGGATTTACACATATGTTGATCAGAGAAATGCAGGTTTTGTGCGTACGGGTAACCGGGCTGACATTTCAGACAGGGCGAGACCGGAGATCAAATTTCCGGCCGTGGTGAGCAGGACCAGCGGACAGCTTGATCTGAATACGCGGACGCTTCTGACAGAACTCGACCTTGACAATCGGCTTGGCAAAATTCTTCCGGGCGGCTTTGTTCAGGTGTCCCTTTCCCTCCGTGTACCTTCGTATGTGGAGATTCCTGCGGATGCCTTGCGGATGAAGGAGGAAAAGGCATTCGTGGGCGTTGTCTCGCCCGATCACCGGGTGACCTTTCGTCCCGTCACCATCGCCGAAAGTAACGGAACGATTGTGAGCCTCAGTGCGGGAGTCCATGCTGGAGAAAAAGTCATTCTCCATCCAGGAGAGAGCCTCTCAGACGGACAGGAGGTGCAGCCAATGGACTCCCTTTCCAAATAGCCAGCATGAGCCCCGGCCCCCCACTACAGGAGGGGCCGTATGGAGTGATCGGGAAAGGTCCGTGAAACGGGCGTATTGTGGCAAGTTAACGTTTCTTAGCGGTCAACCCCTTTACCTTCCAAAAGAGACTCGACAAATCGCACAGCCTTCTTCCCCAGAAAGGGGTCGATGATTTTCTGGCCTCAGGATGGATAAAGCAAAAATGACGGCATTTGATCTTTTGCAATACTTCCTCAAATCCTTTCTCGTCTGTCTCCCCATCAAAATAGTCTGGAATCCAATATCCTAAGGAAGAAAAAGGGCTCTCGTTACCGGAATGGTAATGGTAAAAATCCATAAAATGGTGGAGCGAGGTTTTCACTCCATATTCCTCGGGATCGAGATGCCAGGGCGACCCCGGTTCCATCTCGACGGTAAAAGTGCGAATCCCTCTGACATTGGGATAACGGTGACGGATCACCTTTTGGAGCCGAATCGTCTGCTGTACGTCTTCTTCCTTCTCAAAGGGGGTCCCGAGGGTGAAGAAAAGATCGCAGAAAACTCCTCCTGCTTTCAACTGGTCAAGAGACTCCATCAGCGCTTGATTCGAATAAGAATGCCCTTTATGAATTTTTCTCAGCCGGTCCGATCCGACCTCAGGCGAGAGGGCGATCAGGGATTTGGGACCGGGAAAAGTCGCTTTAAAGGATTGAATAAAATCCTTAGTCGGAAGTCCAAACGACTCGAAGAAACATTCCATTCCGATCTGTTCTTCTCGGATGCGGGTGAAGAGGTCAAGGAAATAGTGAGGCCTCTGAGGATGAGGATCGAAACAAATATGGAATGTTTCATAGCCATAAGCGATGGCCTCTTTGATCGATTGAAGAACGCGCTCCACGCTTCTAAAGGTCACTTCGTTTCTGCCGGTAATGGTTTGCAGAGAGGAACGCCCGCCGCCGCACCACGTGCATTGAAAAGGACAGCCCCTCCCCACGGTAAGATCATAGATGGGCGACTTGAGAGAGTACATCCAGAAATTCTTCTGTTTGGAAACTCCCTTGACATAAAAAGGTTGACCGATATAACGGATATAGGTGGGATAATTCTTCAATAAGGAGAAGTTCGTGAAGGAAATGTGATCGAGTTCTTTCTCCGAGGCGATGTAGGAGAGAGGATTGATAAGAATTCTTCCTTTTCTTCTCCAGGTCAGGTTGGGAACGGAAAAAAGATCGTCCTTCTTCTGCAAGAGCGCGTTCGCCAATTCCAGAACCGGAGCCTCTGCTTCACCCCGAATGATCCCATCGACCTCGTCGAAGTTCCTCATGATCTCTTCGTGGAAAAAACTGGCAGTGAACCCTCCTAAAAGAATGTACGTCTGAGGAAAAGCGGCTTTGATCTTTTTGACATTCTCCATCACGTCGAAACTCTGATGGTGCCAGTGGAGGTCCATCGCGACGATCCGCGGGGCCTTGTCGCGAATGTATTCGAGGATCGAAAACTTGTGATCCTCAACCCACTCCACCCCCAGGTGCACCACTTGAGTGGAAATACCATAACGCTGGAGAAGATCGGCCAGCCCGAGGAGGCCCATGGGCAGGAAGTTGATCCAGATGAAATGATTGACGGGCCGGTAATAATTGGTCAGCTTGGGAACATGAAGAAAAAGAAAATCGATTCTTCCCATCGGCGGAATTGTAAAATGCTCACACGCCATATTTCAACCTTATCCAAAAAAATAGCACCACTCCTTAATCCCCCTCTATCCCTCCCCTTAAGTTAAGGGAGGATGAAGGGGGGTCACCCCTTAATTTAGAGGCGGAGAATAGTAGGGGGTTACAAAAGGGGGAGAATATCGATGCAAAACCCGGAAGGTTCGGAATTTCTAACATTATGCTCGATGTAGTTTTTTGAGGATGATTCTGGCGGCAATGAAGCCTGAAAGACTTGCGCCCACGATGCCGTGCGAGGGCCGGGTATAGTGGCCAACTTGATACAGGCCCGGGACGGGCGTTTGGTGGGGAGGCCTTAAGTTCCCGACCTGTTGCGGTATGGATGCCAGGCCGTACATCGCGCCCGTTTCATTTCCGGTATATCGCTCTAAGGTCAAAGGAGTAGCGGCTTCGTAAAACAGGAGATGGTCTCTCAGACCAGGGATGAGCTTTGATTCCAATTGGCGGAGGATTTTCTGGCAGAAATCTTCTTTAATCCGTCGATACTTTTCTGCGTCCCCTCCTCCCCATCTCCCTTGATAATGATAAGGGACATGGATTAGAACGCTCAGAACGTGGCAACCGGGAGGGGCCAACGAAGGATCCAGCATCGTGGGGATGGATACCATCATAGTTGGGTTCTGTGGAATCTCGCCCCTTCGCAATATCCGGTCCTCCTCTTCTAAATCGGACAAAAACCGGAGATACGTAAAATACGGAAGACCCATTCCTCTCAGATCCAGATCGGTGGCGATATAGAGGACAAAACAGGAAAGTGAATATTCGAGGCGGCTCCACCTTTTTCCAAAAGGCTTTTGAATTTCAACAGGGAGCATCCTGGTTGAGCGATTCGGGTTGATATTGGAGATGACCAACGGGGCTTGAAATATTTCTCCGTCCTTTGTCCGCACGCCTTCGACCCTGCCATCTCCTATCCGAATTTGATCCGCCTCTGTTTGAAGGTGCATCTCCCCGCCGGAACGGAGAAATGCGCTGGCCATGGTTTCTGAAATTTTTCCCATCCCACCCTTTGGATAAAAAACACCTTCCATCAGGGCCTTATTGATCATCACGGCGAGAAAGAGAAAAGAAAGCCGCGACGGAGGTTCCGTGACCGGAAGGGAGTGGAGAGCCATCTTGATCTCCCTTCCTTTAAAAAGCTTGTCTAAAATCGCTTTATGATTGAATCGGTGGAACCGAACCAGATTTCGGAAATAGAAAGGGAAGAAGATTTTCTGGATCGTCGTTATCTCCGAATACGATTGTATCTCCTCCCCAATTCGTTTGACCATAGACAGATAGGTTTTTAACCCTTTCTCCTCTTTAGGAAAGAGGTCAAAGAGCGCATCGGTATAGGAACGAAATCCCCCCGGACGGAGATGAATCTCAAATCCAGGATAGATGTTTCGGACGTGTTCGATCGGAATAAATTCAATTTCCTTACGGGCGCTGATCTCGTTAAGGATCTGATAAAATTCTCCTCCCTCATGACATCCTCCGACAAAGGCACCTGTGGCATCGAAGGTGAAGCCTCGCCTGTTGAAGGAGACCACATAACCTCCCACTTGGTCCTCCTTTTCGAGGAGAAGGACCTTCAATCCTTTTTTCGCCAAGAGGGCTGCCGCCGTTAATCCTCCCATCCCAGCTCCGATGACGACGCCATCGTATACCTTAGCACTTCCCATGTTTCTTCCTCTAAAAATAAAAAGGATTGGAATGACAAAATGCGAATGGATTATAACAGACGGATCAGAGAAATGTAAGAAATAACGGCAGTCCTCGGCCAAGGCCGTATCAAGTCATTCAGATTTTTTACCGTCCGGTCTTCTCTTTTCCATGATTTTGATCCATAGCTTGCCCGTCACAATCACCCCGATGGTGCAGAAGATCTGGACCCCGTAGTCCATCATGTTAGACGGGTGTAATAATTGAACGATGAGCGGGTCCGTGATCAACATTTCTCCACCAACCCTTCCAAGAATAGCAGCACCTACATAGGTAAGAAAAGGGTATTTATCCATCAACACAGCGAGAAAATTGCTGGTAAAAACCACAAACGGAATGCTCAGGCCGAGGCCAAAGGCAAGGAGAAACAAGTTCCCTTTGGAAGTGGCAGCAATTGCGAGAACATTATCTGTCGACATGGTGATATCGGCGACCGCAATAATCCTGATCGCTTGCCATAGCGTTTGTGCCTGTTGACCCCCTTCTCCTTTCTCTTCTGTGGAGGTCGCAATGAACAGTTTCACGGCAATCCACAAAATCAATGCCCCTCCCGCAAATTTAACGAGTTTGATCAGCAGCAATTGCGCCGCGACAAAAGTGAGTGCGATCCGAAGGAACACCGCGGCTCCGGCCCCGAAGGCACTCCCTTTCAAACGCTGGCCCCTGGGAAGGGTCCTGACCGCCATGGCGATGACGACGGCATTATCGCCTGCCAGCATAAGGTCTATGAGAATGATACTGAAGAAAGAAAAAAAGAAACTCCAGGTAAATTCAACGTGTGCGAATCTGCTCCAGTCCATTAAAACCTTCCTTTTTTTCTCATTCTTTCCGTATAACGAAAAACGGAGTTGCCTGTCAAGAAAAGGAGTAGCGGTGGCTACCTATTGAAAGTTAACACCAGGCCTGAAAGCAGTGAGATGATTAGAGTGTCTCGGGAAATGCGCTCGAAGGACTGGCGCATTTCAAGAAGAATGGAGAACTGGGGGGATCGATTTTCTAAAATGCCGCTCTGCTTTCTTGACGGCGGGCCAGAGGCCGAGATTCATCGGGCCGAAGATGATCAGGCTTCTTCTGATATGAAGGGGGTTGAAGATTCTTTTCAACATAGAGAGAAGGGAATAAAAAGACCGGTTTACCTTCCAAAACCCTTCCTGAAGTTGTTCAACAGTCATCCGTTTGGGTTGAAAGACCACTGTTGCCATATCGTATTTCGACCAATCCTCCGTCAGAAGCCTTCCCTCTTGTTTCAACCTCTGATAGATCCGGGTCCCGGGAAAAGGGGTGAGAAGGGGGAGGAAGGCCCCTTCTATTTGGTTTCGTTCGGCAAATTTCATAAAATCGTCAAACACCGAGGGATCGTCGTAATCATAGCCAAAGACAAAGGAGCCATAGACTCCGATGCCGGCGTCATGGAGCCTTCGAATCCCTTTCTCATAAGCTTCAATCCGGTTGATCCGCTTTCCCATGAGGTTTAGGTTTTCCTCACGAAGACTTTCGAACCCGATAAAGAGCCCGTGGCATCCAGCCTTGGCCATCAGAGAAACCATTTCTCTATCCTCGGCAATATGGATGGGTCCCTGACTGACCCAGCGGAGCCGATAATGGGAGAGCATAGTCAGAAGCTCTTTGGCATGGGAGAGGTTCCCGACCAGATTATCGTCCACAAAGAAGATGTAGGCTTTTGACCGCTCCAGGGATTGAATCTCTTTCTCAACTTCGGAGACCGGCCTCATCCGATAGGATCTGCCGTGAAGAGCCGTCACCGAACAGAACTCGCAATCGTAAGGACATCCCCTTGTGGTCTGAACCAGATTGTGAAAGAGGTAGCCCTTGGGAGGAAAAAGATTTCTTCTCGGAATGGGAAGACGGCTGAGGTCCGTTCTCTCCTTCTGCCGATAAGAAGGCTTCATAGTCGCTTTTTCAGCATCTTCCAGCATCTCGACCCAAACCTCATCGGCCTCGCCGATGGCCACACTATCGCAGTGAGCTTTGGCCTCCTCGGGAAGCCAGGACGCGTGGATACCCCCGATCACCACCTTCTTCCCTCTTCTTCGAAATTCATCTGCAATCTCGTATCCCCTCGGAGCCAAGGGAGTGATGGCGGTGATGGCGACCAGGTCCACCTCCTGATCGAAATCGATCTCTACAAGGCTTTCATCAATGATGCGGAATTGATGGTGCGAGGGCGTCAGCCCGGCGAGCAGGGAAGACGAAAGCAGGGGAAATTTGAATGCGATGACATCCCAGAAGCTGTTCTTCGGCCACCTCGGAATAATAAAAGAGATCTTCATTCCAGCTTCTTCCCTTTCAGGAATTGGGCCAGCGATTTAACCTCCACTCCCTCCGGAGCGTCCCACTCGAACCAGTTCTCAGGCAGAGGCTGATTGACGGAGATCTCCTTCAATTTCATATCGAGGCGGGTCTCCTTCTCCGGCATCTCGATCCGAATTCGGTTTGGGACTTCGCTGCCTTCGGGCTTTTCCGTTGAAATCCTGATATTCGCCTTCGCGATGAGATCTCCAAATTGGGAAATCTCTCCGGTATAGGCTCGGTTCTGCAGGGGACTGAAAACGAGGAATTCGCCGCCCCGGTAAAGGATATCAAATACACCCATCCCAAACGGGTGATAACCCAGGATGCGGAGTTTATCCGGTTTTTCGTAATAGACAATTCCATTAAGAAGGAACCTGTACTCCTCGCCTTTTCTCACGGTGTCAACACGAATCGAGGCCTTCGCCTGAAGAGATTCTACGGAGGAAAAGGCTTCCAGAAGTTGAGCTATGGGGTCCTTCACGGGAGGGGCCTCGACAGAAGGAATCCTCACCATTTTCTTGGGACACCCTGCGAGGAAGAGGGCCATCAGAAAAAGACTCAGAACCACGAACCAGGGTTTTCGGATCATTTCTCTATTCTCCTTTTTCAAGCCTGTTCAACACCGCTTCCGCAGTCAACTCACCCGAAGCGACCACACCCGCAATCCCTCCTCCCGGAGAGGTCCAATGCCCGGTGAGAAAAAGATTCGGGATGGGAGTGGTCCGGGGGAGACGATAAATCCCGGATTGCCTTGGGATCTGCGCCCATCCGTAGGCTGCTCCCCATCGATTTCCGGTCCACTGCTCAATCGTCTTCGGCGTGGTCTCTATCTTGATCTGGATCCTCCTCTCGAGATTGGGGATGAAGGCCGATGCTTTTTGGATAAGCATCTTCGAGAAATCCTCTTTTGTCTTACGATCCCAGCTCTGGCTGAAATCATAGGAAACCTTGCAGCTCAAACAAAGCGTACTCTTCCCCGCGGGCGCATGGGACGGGTTGACTTTCGATGGAATGAGGAGGTAGAAAGGAGCGTTCTCAGAAATCCGATTCTCGTAAAGCAAGTCAAACTCCTTCTGGAGTGAATCTCCGAAAAAGATTTCATTATTCGAAACCGGAAGCTCGTCCACGTCTCCTTCGATTCCCAAATAGAGGATAAAGTACGAGAGAGAAGGTCTCATCCCCTTTAACTTTGACCGAAAGCCAACTGGAATGTGGTTCTCTCCGATGAGGGCAAAAAAGGTATGAAGGGCATCGACGTTAGAAACAACGACTTTTCCCGTCACTTCCCGGCCATTCTTCAGCTGCACACCGATCGCCCTTTTCTCATCCGTCAGGATTTGTTGAACCTCGTGACCCGTCAGGATTTCTCCTCCTATCGTCACAAGGGCCTCTCCCATTTTCACAGGAAGCTGTTCCACCTTTCCATAAACACAAGACACCCCATGATGAAAATAGGATATCTCAATTCCCGCCATTCCCACTGCCGAGATTTCCTCCGGGGGAAGAAGCGCATAAGAGCTTCGTATCGAAAGAAGCATCTTCAGGAACGGATGGGAGATAAATTCATCGAGAAGTTCTGCGTAGGTCTTGTCCTTGTACTGTGAGAGAAAAGGATATTGAGAGAGAAAGGAAGAAGGTTCAAACCAATTGAGAGAGGATCGAAGACTCGAAAATTCTTCAAAGATTTTTTCCAGGGCCGCATAAATCTCTTGAATTCCCCTTCTTTCCTTTGGAAAAAGCGAGGAGAGGTTTTCGATGTGGGTTTCCATTCTCGAGGATTGACTCACCTTTTGATCCGGAAAGTGATATTCTCTTGCGGGCTCGAGGGGAATGAAGCGGATTTGATCTAAAAGGTTCAATTGCTTCAAGATCCTCCATACCCTCCCCCCTTCCTGGCATTCGCCCAATGATTGCACGGACAGGTCAAAGGAAAATCCCTCTCTTTGAAAAGAGGTACAGCAGCCACCCACCTTCTCGTTCTTCTCGATCATTACAACCTTCAACCCTTTTTGAGCGAGAAGACACCCACAGGTGAGTCCCGCCATTCCTGCACCAATGATGACGACATCTGTATCCGGCATGACGAAAAAGTATAACACAGCGCTTAAGCCCTCGTCGAATGCTCCGCCCTTTATGAACGAGGAAGTAGCTGATAAGGCTTGATCGTTTTACAATAGATTTTGCTGAAAGGGTAAAGTTACGCTCTATGGCAAAGGCGACGATATATGAAACGGGCTTCGTAACCGTAACTTTAACCCCCCTCCATCCCCCCTTAAATTAAGGGGGGAACAGAGGAGGGTTACTGATTTTCACGATTCTTGGACCGTGATGAAAGATTACTAAGGTTTGATATGGCCCAAAATCTAAAATTTATTTCGGGCGTAGTCCCCCCGGCAGAACGATCCAAGCCAGCTTGGTGGTTTGTTTTCCAACAGAGCAAACTCCTCGTTTATCAAGAGCCTCCCTCGGCAATACTTCCCTGCCTTGTTGATATAGAAGAATCAGGACTGACGGCTTTATCTAAGCACTATTTGGGCCGGCTTGACAACCGGCCATGTTATACTGCCGAGGTCGCTGAAGGAACCGTCCCGCCGGCAGGCATGACCTTTGAAGGCTTGCGCCGTTTGTATGGTTCTCTGGACGAAGACCTGTTCTGGATTGCAGCCCGTGCAGTTCAAATCGTGGATTGGGACAGAACGCACCGTTTTTGCGGGCGCTGCGGGGTTCCGTTGAATAGGAAAACCACGGAACGAGCGAAAGAGTGTCCCCAATGCTGTCTGCTCTATTTTCCCCGTCTGGCTCCGGCGATCATTGTGCTTGTCCAGCGAGGCAACCAACTGCTTCTGGCCCGATCCCGTCACTTTATGGAAGGGATGTACAGTGCCCTTGCAGGATTTGTCGAACCAGGCGAGTCTCTGGAGGAAGCAGTCGTGCGAGAAGTCAGAGAAGAGGTGGGAATTGAGGTCAAGGACATCCACTATTTTGCGAGTCAGCCCTGGCCCTTCCCCCATTCGCTCATGATCGGTTTTACAGCCACTTACGCAGGCGGTGAGATTTCACTCAATGACGGCGAGATCGAAAATGCCGGCTGGTTCGAGGTGGACCGCTTGCCGCAAATTCCCGGGAAAATCAGCATTGCCCGCAAGCTTATCGACTGGTTCATAGAGAAACAGGAGAGGACCGGATAACCCCCCCGATCCCCTATGCCGTGAAAAAAGGGAGATGGGCGGGCAAGAACATCATCCTTGCCCGCCCTTTCCACTTGGGACAATCTTTTCCCGTCCTTCAGTAAAAGGCGACGAGGTGACATTTCTCAGAAGTGACAATCCCCCGAAGGACTATCGGCTTCTGTCTTTCGGGTCTGTTTCGTCTTCTACAACACCGTAGACATTGTGGGCGGGAGGGATACCTCTTTTTTCGGCGGAGATGGTTATCTCTTTGTAGGGCGGACGAGACTTGCGATGATGAGCAATGAGCGCTTTCACTACATCCCATCCCAGCTTATTTTGTTTCGCCATTTCAGTGATCTCCTCCAGGGCTGTTCGATTATCATAGGCCGAGGATCGATAAGGCCTGGGCATAATCAGGGCGTCGTAAATGTCGCTCACGGCCATGATTTCCACAAATGGATCTTCAAGCGGGATGCCTCGTGGATATCCCGAGCCGTCTCTCCTCTCATGATGATCAAGGGCCACCACGCAGCCGAGGTGTTGTATGTTCTTATAGTAATAGCTGAGCAGCACATAGCCCGCTACCGCATGATGTTCTAAGAAACCCCGCTCCGCTTTGGTGAGAGGCGTCGTCTTTTTAAGAATGTGCAGGGGCA
>Ga0187784_10003076_pt1 | contig 13466 bp, 14 predicted proteins | sample 1015_SJ02_MP15_2_FD_132964 | JGI IMG/M metagenome (GOLD analysis project Ga0187784, IMG submission 132964) | Tropical peat soil microbial communities from peatlands in Department of Meta, Colombia - 1015_SJ02_MP15_20_MG | ecosystem: Environmental > Terrestrial > Soil > Wetlands > Peat | place...
AGCAGCCCGGACATGGCGACCAGTAGTCGAGGGTTCCGCTGTGTCTTACCGGACATGAGTTCACCGGTATTGCAGGGTACGCGATGAGCGCAACTCGCGGTTGATTCTAGAGACGGAGTAATTCTGATGGCAATTGAAGAATTCGCTGATTCAACATGAACTGAGGAACGGGATTCTCGATTACTTTAAGCACGAAGAATCGTTGGCGCTAGCACCGAATCTTGACCAGGGAACCAAAGAAGATGAAGTTGCCGAGCATTTGGAGACGACTGCCAGTTCTTGGAGGGACGGCAATTTTTATAAGCGGATGTTTTGTCCTTGCTGCACATGCACAAACTGCTAAGGTATATCAGAACCTTGCAGTGCAAGCCTTCGAAATGTCAGATGCAAGCAGCTTCCCGCCGGACTTTGCAGAGGCTTTGAGGCGCGACCTAGTGAAACACCTGCAAGACACCAAGAGATTTCATAAGATCACATTCGTTGAATCGGTAAGATTACGCAGTTCGACGACGGCAGTCGAGCAGAGCAGCACATGTTAGGGCCATGGGCGGGTGCAACGAAGATTCGGGCAGCTGTCACATCCACCGACCCAGCCACAAACCAAGCACTCCTTGAGCAGGATGTACATGGAGGCGTTCACTGGGGAATTGCAGGCGGAAGCTCTAAAGGCGCCGACAACGGAATCGCAAGGGAGGTGGCAAGTGCGCTGAAGAAGCAAGTTCCATAGGTCGGTCGGGGATACTCGAACCTCGCCCTGGTGGGTTGGATTATACGGAGCGATCAGTGTTGAATCGCTACCCTGGAAGTTGCGCAAAAAGTCATTCAGGCGGTTAGAGGCCGACAGCTCGCAAACCTAATAACTTTGTCCGAACAAACACACGGGAAGAGGAAGATCATGCTTAGTGACAAGGGCTGCAACCGTCGGGCGTTCCTCATACAGGCTGCAGCTAGTCTGTTGTTGGCTGGGTGTCACTTGGGTAAGAGTCGGCAAAGCCCTGACACCGCATCGTCGTCTTGGAACGGCGATCCCGAAGCCGCTGTTTCACTACGTGCGTTTCAGGCACAGGTTGGCGAGGGACACTTTTGGTCTACAAGCGCCAACGAAGCGATTCCTGCATTAAACCAGGTCACAGGGTTTATACTGGACGGCTCCGATGTGATCCTCTTCGGTAGGCAGAATGCTGCCGCACCAAGCATTGACTTCGATTCTTTCGCCGTTGCACTGAGAAATGCCCATGGTGCAGGAGATGCTTACCACGGCGATCCCGGATGTTCCATAGATCCGATTCCCGGCGACGACCCGTTCCGCGTCCAGAAGGTGAGCGTCTTCGGAGTCCCGAACGACTGCACCATGGCGGCGCGGCATGTTGCCCTCGACTATGAACTCAAGCGCGCTGGCGCCGGGATTCAAGGGGAAGATGGCAAACTGTTGCCTAGTCTGTTCGAACTGGAGAACCGTGATGGTCCCTGTGCTGGCGAGCAGAGCCGGTCGGTGTCCATGGCGCATCGTTTTTGGTATTTCCCGTTGACTCCCGAGTCGCCTCGCTTTGAACGCGACAGCCAGACCATCTCTATCGCCCGCCCTGTGAGCGTACAGCTTCTCACCGAGCAGGAATTTCTCAATACTCGGGGCGAACGTACCGGCGCGACCGAAGCTGGTCCGGTCGCGAGGCAGTTTGCAGATGCCGTCACGGCCTTGCTGAATGGCGGGCACGTGGCGCGTTTTATGCAGATAGTGGCCGACTTTCGTTTAATCGAATTGGCCCGACTGATGCGGTACTGCGGGGTCTCACAGGACCAGCTTCAGTATTTGCTGTGGAATCACAAGCTGCAGACAGCCAGCGTGCCGTCTTTTGTTGGGGGTGTTGAACGCGATGAGCAGGGAAGGACAGTTTGCAAATCCACAGTTACACAGACCAATACCGCGATTCAGTCGGTTCAGGATATGCGTGAGTATCACTTTGAATATCGAGGCGGCGTCGAAGCGAGCGTGAAGGTCGAAAGCGGCGATTTCGCATCGAAGGATCTTTCATCTCTGCGGCGTAAAGTTCTCGACGCCCGCTCATCTGAAACTGAGGTGTCCTGGCGCGTCGCATGAACACAAAGATCAGTTCGTCCGTTGTCTATGAGGCTGGTACACGTGTAAACCCAAGCCGGCGACTCGCACTCGGTTCAGGCGATTCGATTGCCACAGTGTGCTTGTCCGCCAAGTCTAAGGGTAGGTCCGGGACAAAGAGCCCCTGACACCGGATCCATGACAGGACCAAGGCGAAGGGCGGCACCGCATTCCTTTCACTCGCGACAGCAGATCGCGCAAATCTCGCAGCGGGCATCGTCTCCAGGCGAGCTCAGTAGGGATTTGCGCTCTCGCGGTAGCCTGCCACAAAACTCGCAGCGTTGATACTTGTCGAGGCGAGAGCTGCAGAACTCGTTGCCGCAATCATCACGCACGTATTCACCGGTCATCGCTTCACCACAGAATGAACAGCGAGGCGCAGAACGTTCAGCGTGGCAGCGGGGATGATAGGCGGACTGGCCCGTGGCAACAAACCCCTCCGAACCGATCGGTCGTTTGCATCCAGTGCAGAGAAAGTGTTCGGCACGCTAATCGCTCTCAAGCGCACGGACGTAGCTGCCAGAAATCGCGCATCCACATCCCCGGCAAATGGAGGCCCGCGCTCCTTTCGATTCGGATGAGACCGGGGACATGCTAGAAGACCTCGTACGTGAACGCAACTCCGCAGCCCTGCTCTGAGTTTGAGCAGTCTATATCGCCAATCGCGCGGATAATTGCGGATCGAACAGCAGCGGCATCCTGGATGGAGTGAGCAGTCCTCCCCACCTTTGCGCTGAATGAATCAGCCTGCAATTCGCTCCCAAAATAGAGCGCATAGAATTCCCGTTGTCCGGCCACCGCGCTTACCACTTCCCAGTTCTCTGTAGGGTAGCGCACATTTCGACCGGCCTCGACATGTTCGATCGGCTTCGATTTGCTATCTGGAGTCATGAGCGTTAGTTCTCCCCCTGGTCCTTCAGTGACCAACAACAACCATCCAGGGCGCTGCGCGCGCAGCTCGATGGCATATTCGTAGCCAGGAGAGAGCTGCACGCGCGCGCCATCGGAGAATGGCTGGCTGTTTGTCCCCGCATGTTTGCTCGCTCGGTATTCAAATAATCCACTGATTACCGTGGATGCTGAAGTTGGCGATACCGTGGGGAGAGGCTCGAATGTAGGAATGCCCGACCGTGCCAATCGCATCAGCCCAGGAGCGATAATAAATGCAGTGACCGCAAGCAGGATCATGCCACCTGCAGCCATCGCGATCGCGCTTACCCGCGAAGGCGCCAAAGACAGCCCAAATTCCCTCGCATAAGACGGGCAATAGCGGAAGCGCGCGGCCGCCGCCGGCCCCTCCTTCGTTAGAAGTTCAAGTCGAAGCAGGCTTGCCGCGCATGCGCACGACTCACATTGAACCACATGGCTGCCAATCTCTTCGACCATAGGATCCGATAGACTGGTTCCGTCACACCATGCGGCCAACTCTTCCGGCTCTGGACACGATCCCACGGCCGTGGGCGGATTCTCCGCTACGAGCCGAGTCAGGGCTTCAGACGGACGAGAGATGGCGAGCCTGTCAAGCAGTGCCTGGCATTCAGGACATGATTCGAGGTGCGCCGCGACCTCTGGCGCAGAATCGCCCCCCGAGGCAACCAGTCGCAGAAGTTCGTCTGGCCTAGGACATTTCATCGGTCGACACCTCTGCTATTGTTTGGACCGAACTTTGAGGAGTTTTTCTTTCGGAAGCCGGGTTTTTGAACCAATCGGGCATCTGTCTTCTCAGGCGATAAATTGAGTTATAGACTTGGGTTACAGTTAAACCCATCGCCGCGGCGATTTCCTTGGTTGTGTTTTCGCTCTCGACAACCAATCGCAGCAATTCACGATCCTGTCTCGTTAGACTTGACCAGAATTGCATCGCTTCGGCCCGTATCTCTATACCGGATTCGGGTGCCTGCGGCTCGTATTCTCTCTCCAGTCCCTCCTCGTCGCTCAATCGGCCAGACAGAGAGACAAAAGTCAATTTGCGATCCTGGAGCCGGACCCCGGCACCTTGAAGCATCTCATCAATCTGGTCGGAGATACTCTCTACCGATGAGACAGACAGGCGCAGATCGCGTGCAATCTCTTCGCTGTCCCACCCCCAACGCCGCCGGTAGAAGACCTTTTGAGTTATTTCCGGCGAATTGCGGAGGACCACAGGCAATTTAACCTTGCCCGTCTCCTTCTGCACCAGGCTCGACCACCATCGATGATCGTGTAGGCATAAATAAACGAATGAGTTGAGAGAGGAGACACCACGAAAGGCCGGCAACGCAACATGGCGGAGCCTTTCCAGAATGTAGGCATACGCATCTTCGAACGAATCGCAGCCCTGTTCGGCGTTGTATGCTCTTGGCTTGCACTGTTGGCAAATGCGACCGGGCATACGTCGGTGGCACCACCGAATGGCAGTATCCGCGATGAAACGGTGATAAGCATTGAGGAATGATTCCCAGGCGGAATTGCTTCCCGCGAGTATCGACCACACCTGAACAAGATCGTCCCGGCGTGTGCGTGCGGCGATTTCCGTCACGCCTTGTTGGGGCTTCTCTTGTTGCGTGCCCGCGAAGTCGTCAAACCACCAGGTACTTTCCAACTGCAACCGGAGAAATTCCGCGAGGGGAAGTTGACCTCTGTAGGAGTGCAAAGACCGTTCGCGGATCCGGTTGTCGATCATCGAAGAAGCGTTCAATCGTCGCGCACAATCGTTAGTGGCCTCCGCTGAGCAATAACGACATTGAGCATTGGCCGACCAGCGGTGGCACCAATCGATGGAAACGCTCTCCACCGTGGTCCCGATGGTCGCACGCAGCGTGTCCAATGCCAGATGATCGCCGGCGACACAGCGTTCGGCCAACTCTAGGTCGGCGGCAAACGGAACATGCTCGCTGGAGATATCGCGCTTAGGCATTGATCGAAGAATAGCTTACGGACCGGCCTCAGACAATGCCGAATGCAAAATGACTCTTTGCCTCAGAGGCGCTTTCGATTCATAAAGATGAAGTAGCTTCTATTCTCTTAATCGGATGGAGGCCTCATACACGACCAGCTTCAAATTCCAGGTTGGAGTAGTCAAGCGATAGTCTGCTCGACCCAAAATGTCCTCCATCCAACCCTGAATTGTCCCTCGAAAATGCCTGGCGAAAGCGGCTAATTTGTGATCGCCTCGATGCTTCGGAAGAAGAAACGATTTTGCTTCTGAAAAAAGGCGTGTGAAGAGTCCGTCTTAATTTCGATAAGCGCGGCCGAGCATAGGTCAGAGTCGACCGAGGTCGTTCCGACCGGAATTTAGCTCGTCTCGAACGCCATCCATTCGGGCACAATCGGTGTCTCGGTGGTGTCCGTCGCATTGACCGCGCGATAGCAGATCAAGGAGAACCAGCATGAGCGCATTTTCGAAGCAATCGTACAGCAAGCCCTGGCGCCGGTCTATGTTCGAGGTGACATTGTGTCCACCCGCCCAGACGGCCGGTAGTCGCTCGCTCCCTTATTCGGGAGCCCTAGCGAAACCGGCACCGGCAGTCGCGGTGGACCCGCAGGCTGCTGGTGCGCCTGCATCTTCGACCGCGGCCGCAAAGCCGAATACCGGGCTGGAAATCGCGTTGCCCGACGGTCGGGTGCTTGAGTTCGCCAACGCGGAAGCGCTGCGCCTGCCCATCCTGCGCGGCGAGCTTCCTCGTGCGGCGACCGTCAAGCTGCTTGGTGCTTCTTCCGGAGGCGGCCAAGCCACCAAGTCGGCTGCGCCGGCGAAGATCCGGACTCTTGAAGAGTGGGCTAAATCCAACGAGAAGCTGCGCCCGCTCTATGCGCCTGTATGGGCTGTGACTCTGAAGGGAGCGGTGTGGGGATTCATCGTGGTCGCCATCCTCAAGACGCTCGACTCCACCGTGATGTTCTTTCGGATCAATCCTCTGGTTGGTCTGCTGTTTCTCTGGTTGGGGGCTCTGATGGGCAGCCCCAAATGGAAGAAACAGATTCTGTACGCCGGAATCTTTCTACTGTTCGCCGCGCGGAATGCCATTGACTTCGGCGCCCTGTTCGGCGTGATTCAATCACTCTTCGGCGCTTGGTTCGGCGTGTTTGTTTTCGCAGCGGTCTTTGGCGTCGGCGCCGGCATGCCCATCGGCACCGTGACGGGTGCTATTCGGGCTCGCCGCGCACGGTGCGCGCCAGATCGTCAAGGGGAAGGAATGAAGCCAGCGATCTGGGGATTTGCGGTCCCGGCCATCGCTTTCGCGGGAGCCGCTATCGTGTACTGGCGGATCGTCATGCCGTACTTCATCAAGGAGATGTCCCAATAGCGGATCTCCGCGGATTTACTGGTGTTACCGAATGGCCTCTACGGAATTGAGCTTACCGTGGTCGGAAAGTCCCGTTGAGGGCATCCGAGGTGTTCACAGAAAGCATGCGACGTGGAAGGACAGAAAAAGATGATGCGAACCGACATACTCAAGCAGGCCACGACAATGCGCTGGAAGATGGCTCATACCTGCGGAACGGTGCTTTTCGTAGTGATCGTGCCCATGATGGCGCAGAACGCGACAGTTCCAGCGTGGCAAACAACCTCTGCGCCTGCGCCACAAAAGCTTGCGACCAAAGTCGTCATGCTTCCTCCGGTCGTGAATGTCGAGACACTCCCGAGTGGCGGGCAAACGGGCGGCTTGGCGGGGAGCGCCTTCGGTTCGGGTTCTGTTGCAAGTACCGGCGGGCTTGCGGGGCAGCGGCGCGGTTCGAAGAGTGACCCTGCCGGCTCCTTTGATGAGGTTCTGGTGAGCGCCGCCAAGGCTCACTTGAATGAGCAGGGTTACACTCTGCTCTCCCTCGACGATGTGCAGGATCCGTCCGTATCCGATTTGCTCAGGCAACTGGAGCCGCTCACGAACCGGTTGGCGCACGGGGCAATCAACGACCAAGCCCGCGAAGTGCTCAATCACCTTTCCACTCTTCCCGAGAACTATCTCGTCTTCGTTCAGTTTATGGAGGTGAAGGAGGGGCCGGGCGGTTCGTGGAACCCAAATACCGGCGCAATCACCTCCGCGATGTTCAGCACCCTCGTACGGGCGGCTCTCATCTCCACGCGTACCGGAACCGTGATCTGGAAAGACGAGAACCTGGAGCGGAAGCTGTTTCACACCAACGATCCGAAATTCGGGAAGTTTCTCGACCAGATTTATTCAACTCTTGCGAGCCAAGGAGGAAATCAATGAAACCACTCTTCGTCAAGACTTCCTTTTGCATGATCGTTCTTCTGTTGCTTTCGGCGACCTGCCTTGCGAATCGCGCTAAGTTGCCGCCCGATCCGCGATTTGCTTCTATTGGCCAGATCGTCGTTCTTCCCGTGGTCGACAACCGAACGGGCAAAAAGGACAAGATTTCGCTCGACTCCCTGCGTAAGGCAGCGATCAACAACCTGAAACACAAAAACTACTCCGTGACCGGGAGCGACAACACGGACGTCAGCGGCGATATCGCCGAGGAGGATCTGAATGATGCGAATCCCACCTGGGTTAAGCATCTCGGCCCGCCCGATTCACGGTGGGTGCTGGTGATTGGGCTGGAGGACGTACACAGCAAAATCACTTTTGGCAGCACGGGCAACGCCGAGGTCGTCGGGTTCCTGTTCGACAAGCAAGACGGTACTGTGTTGTGGAAAGGTACCGGAGTTGGCCAAGCCGGCCAGGGTGGTCTCTTGGGTATGACGCTCAAAGGATTCATGAGCGAGGCAGCTCTCGACAACGCCATGGCCAATCTCTTAAGCGGAATCCCAAAGAGAGTGAAGTAATAGGAGGGCGCGCGCCCGACGGTTGGTTTCCGTCGAGGGCGCGCTTCCGGCTGTGAATCTTTGAATTCAAGGAGGAAAGACATGGCTTCTGTTTCCGTGACTCGCCTTTGGCGGTTCGCACGCTCCGTGCGCACCAATGTACTGTTCAGCGCGGTTGTAATCGCTTGGGCTCTGCTCTGCGCGCGCTCCGCATCGGCACAGTCCGGCGGCTCAAACGCCCAGGTCGGCTTCAGCAGTTCGATGCAGGGACAGCCCGCTCTCTTTCAACCATCTGCAAGACCGACGTTGAGGGCCAGTTTGTCTTCGCCCGCTTTCGCGGCCTTTGGCTCTCCCGCCGGGCAAGCACAATCGGCGGAGACGACAAACAACAAACCCGACTTCAACCGATGGGGCATCACCTTCGGAAGCGGCGTCGATGTTCCTATCGGAAGCAATAGTCGAACCTACCACACCGATAGCGTCGGATTCCAGTTTGGCGTGGTGCGCTATTTGAATCGTTATGTCGGCGCTCAGCTTGAATACGACTGGGATTTCCTCGGGGTTCCGGATTCAGTTCTCGCCAACTATTGCACCAACTGTTCCAGCGCCGATGCGATCGTCAACGCTCTCACACTGAATCCAGTCTTGAAGTTCCATCCCAACGGTCGATTCGGACTGTATGCGATTGGCGGCGGTGGGTACTATTGGAAGAAAACCAGATTCTTGTCTTGGTCCGGCCAGGAAATCTGCTACCCGACCGAGGGTTGCATTCCAGTTCAGTCAGTCGCCGACAGTTGGAGCAGCAACGCGTTCGGATTCAACGCCGGCGGCGGCATCACGTGCAGGCTGGGTGCGTCCCGGGTTAAGGTTTTTGCAGAAGGCCGATACACGTGGATCGATAATCAGACTCCCAGCAGTGGTGGTGGCAACTACCCGCCGGCATACTATCGCACGACCTTCATCCCGACTGTCATTGGCATTCGATGGTAGCAGTTTGAAAGGAGGATCACCTATCGCGGCGCGTTCCTTTCTGCGCCGGATTGACCTTGGCCTCCAAAGCTTTCGGTGCTGAGGGAAACCCCTCAGAGGCGCACTGCCCGAACCGGAATTGAACTCGGAAACGATCGGCTTCCGAGCTGCTTCTGAGTTTTTCAAGCCGACGCGCAAGCTGGCGCGGCGCGACCTCGAAACAGTGCATAGCTCGTTTCGCGCCATATTCGCCTCCGCAGCCTCATCGTCGCGCGCGCAGGGCTTGCGTGGCATGGAAGATGCCGGAGCGTCGAAGTTCGCACGGCGCAACTGCCTTGGTAATCCGGTAATCGTGGCACCGGCGATGAGCATCTTTACCGCGTTTCGACGGCAAACTCACTCAATATGGCTCTGCGGAGTGGACGGCCCCGATGTCTTTCCTTGTTCCTGATACCCGATTTCCACGTTTGAGACGACGGCCCAGGGGACCCAGACCCATCCTTCTGATGACGAGCCTAGGATGCCGGAACTCGGAAGGATCATTCCTTCTGAGGATAGGATTGTGAGGTCGAACGTTTCACCTGTTCGCAAGGTTACCTGGGCGCCATATCCTTCGTCCGAGGGCTTCCCAAGTTCGATTTTGCTTATCTTTGAGAAGGGGATTTTCAGGCTGGTCGCTTGTCCTCTCTTAGCAACCAGATCGGTACTAAAAACGAGAGAATCGTACCCCGTGTTGCCGATCGACACCTGGGCCCTATCTAAGAATAGAGCTTTCGTCAGAGCGACGCGTGTGCCAGCAGTATCAGTGATGTCTGCACGGAACGGTGTTTCATGGACTCCAAAGGAGTCGAAACCGGCGTTGAAAGGCACTGGTGAGGCTGCCTTAAGGTCAGTAATATCGCCGATCCACGATTCGAAGTTTGCTGTCCCTATCGAGCCGAGGTTCTCCTTACCCACCAGATGCCCAAAGCCTTCCCCAGCCGTAAGGCGCTCGCCGCCAGCAAGACAGACGCTCGATACTGTGGCTTGATCCTTTGTCTTCTGAAACGCGACGTCCACGATGGAAGAAATAGGAATCAGTAGCACTGCCGACTTGAGCGGGGCATCCTGGTGACCGTAGCCCACGCCCTGAGCTGCCGAAGGGTGAAGATTAATGGCAATCAAGGCCTTGAGTGCGGGGTACTCCCGGACCATTACTACGGAGTCGTCCCAAGGAGTACCGCTGCCTTGTAGGTCTCTGTCCTCGGAGTAGTTAGAGATGACGTGCTTAACCCCGTCACTAGTAGTAACTTCGACATCTTGTTTGTCGAGCGCGAGCTTGGCTGTCGGGTCACAAACGGGAGCAGACGGCAAAGCTGCAGGAGACGAGCGAGCAGGCTCGGGTGATCGAGACAACTGCTCAGTCGAAGGCAACCGCCCTGACACGGACGACCGATGCCAGAGCAGCCCCGCGGCTAGGATCAGGACGAGTGACAATGCGGATACGGAGAAGAGCGTCAATCGATGCCGTGGGGGCGCTGCTTTTTCTGCCGATGCTGGCGTCGGAGTGACTTTCGCTGCCTCTTCGGCTAATGTTGCAGTAGTAGATGACTCGTGAGTTGATGCCTCCTCTCCGGTTTTGCGCATTTGTCCATCTGCTTGCTCTACAGTGGCAACCGGAACCTTAGAGTCGAAACCCGCCCGCAGTGGCGTCAAATGAGGCGGAACTGCTGACTGGATCGGGACAGCGGCTCTCAGGATAAAGCTACGTATCAATGCACGCGCCACAAAAATGCCGATCAGCGCCCCCGTTGTTCGACATCCTAAGTCGTCAATGAATTGAGCTAGTGAAAGGGGCATACCCGTTGTATCGACAAGTAGCCAGCAGACTGGTGTCACCCTAAAGGGGTTATTGCCTCTCCAGACCAACTCAAACGCATATTGAAGGAGAAATGGCACGACAAGGGCGAAGGCCCACGCCTGAGCAACAGCCCCCTTAGGCAGTTGAAGCCCTGATTGCTTCCCCCTTCCAGCCAGTGTGAAGGCACCTACGACGATCAAAGCCAGTGGCATGAGTGAAATTAGATCGAACAAGGGTCAAAGCCTCTTGGCAAAATGGATTCGCTCAAATCGGGTTGCCGCAACCTGCTACCTATTAGCTTGGCTATCAATGTCAAAGGTGACGGGGGCCGAGTTTCCGAGCGCCACCTGTCCCTGAGTCGCATTAGCGTCCATCAATGCGAACAAGTACGAAAGATTCTCTGTCTCACCGGGAGCGACATCCACAACAATTTTCTTCACGGTGTTTCGGTCTGCATCACCCATCGCACACATCTTGGAACCGTAACCTACCGCAGCAAAGTCATTCGTCCTTGTTTTTCCCGAAACCAATGCCACATCGCCAATCTTGAACGAGAGCGCGTCTTGCGTCGGATTGGAGACCGTCAGGCTAATCCTGATGAACTTCGTGCTCCCGTCTCTCGAACGGACTTCGCCCGCAAGGAACGATGATCCATTGGAAATCGAAATCATGGGGATACCACCGCCTCCGCCGAACGCGCTAGGCATACTAGGAGAAGATATGTTTGCGCCCCCTCCCACATACACGGTGAATTTCGTACCAACCTCGGTGCTTTTCACTGTCAGCTTAAGCGGACTACTGGCTGCGGGCGCAACGGGACGCACCTCAGCAGGAGTGGCAGGACTTGCCGCCGGGGTGGAGCTTATCGCCGCTGCACTCCCTTCACGCAAAGCGTCTGTAGTTTTGCTGTCGAGTATCCCAGTTACAGGTAGACCGTGATCCGATTGAAATTTCTTCAGTGCAGCAGCCGTCTTTGCTCCCATCACACCGTCCGTTGATCCGGGTTGGTAGCCGAGTGCCTGAAGACGTTCCTGTGCGCCCTGAATAGCCTTTTTTGTGGCGGAGGTTGATGTTGTCGCGGCCGTTGCCGCTCGCCCGTAGGCCATAGTACCTGTTAGCAGGCAAGCCGACCCAACCAAGGCGCTAAGAAACAATACGTGCCTTCCAAGACAAGATACACTCCACAGGGACATGGAAATCTCCTTTGCCGGGGGACGCAATGAGTATACTGCTCCCTCCCTCCAAGGCTTGTAACAAAGGTTCTGGGGAAATCTTCGACGAACCCTCGCTCACAGCCCCAACTGGAAACCGGACTGTAGCGATTGATCCAGAGGCGTTTTCCCGACGGCCTGGGAGAAATCTGTTCGCCACCGACAGTGAGGAGACGTTCGCAACCGCAACAGCGAAGGCTCTCGCGAACGCACTGGAGAACAAAACGGAGCGCGTGCTTGCGGTCGCGAGGCGCCTCTTCAGCCGCCTCACTCCCAGCCTCAGCGTAGACGAGGAGGGAAAGCCCCAACTGACTTTGGGGATGAGCCGGACCGTTCAGCTCAAGGAGGGTCTCGAAGAGGTCTTGCACGCGCCTGCGAGGGTCGCCGAAGAGACCTCCAAACGCGTAGTCGTCGTGTTCGATGAGTTTCAGCGCATCTCGGACTACGATGAGGGGCGCAGAGTGGAGCGTTCGTTGCGCAGTATCATCCAGAACCAGCCGAAGGTGGGATACATCTACATGGGAAGCAGGAAACACCTCCTGCGCGAGATGTTTCAAAGCCGCTCGCGGCCTTTTTATCGCTCCGCTGGTCACTATCCGCTTATGCCGATCGATGTCGCGCATTGGCGTCCCTTCCCCCGCGACAAATTCGTTCGGACCGGCAGGGAAATGGCTCAGGCGCTTGTGGACGAGATTTGCGCCTACACGGAGGGCCATCCTTCCTACACGCAGCAGCTTTGCCATGCCATTTGGGGCCAAGTCGACGAAGGAAGAACGGTGGAGCGCTCGGACATCGAACGCGGAGTACAGCTACTCTTGCAACGGGAAAGCTACGCCTACACCATTCTCTGGGAGTCTCTCCCACTCAATCAGCGCCGGCTCCTCATGGCCCTTGCCCTGGAGAATTCGCCCGTGGGCGCCTTTAGCGCTGCCTTTACTACGAAGCACGCCCGTGGATCGCCGTCGAGCGTCCAGCGCGCCGCCAAGGGACTCGAGGATCGAAATGCGGTCGAGCGGGACGCGAAGCGCTATTTCATCATCGATCGGTTCTTCAAAATCTGGCTTCGCAAGCGGGAAGCTGCTTAGGCTGCAGTCGACACGACTGCGCAAGAGATTCAACCAGCAGTCTCGCCTCACGCGACGCGCAGGTGATCGCCTCGGTAGGACAAGGAGCGATGAATCGGACAGAGTTGACTACGGCCGAGCCGCATGAAGCTTTTTCTTGGAACTTTCAATCCGGGCGACTATGCTTCGAGCAGACGGCGACCAGTGCGTTTCAATGCCAAGGTGTACGAGCCGATCAAGTTCGGCGATCGCCCTCAGACAGGTACGGTCGAGTGGGAACTGAATCGTCGAAGAGAACGCGCCCAGGAGCGTGCCTTGCGGTGAGCGGCATCAACCTTCTGCGTCTCAACCGGAACTCCGCGGGATCATGTGAAGCGGAAGCAAGCTTTGACATGAGGAAAACGCTGGACGTGAGTTTCCGGCAGGGCTGCGTGACGGGGCGTGGGCGGGGTTGTTACTTTCAATCAACCGCTGAGGTCGGCGAGATTGAAGGACACGCGCGCCATAGTTTTGGCTGAGC
>Ga0187784_10003077_pt1 | contig 13462 bp, 9 predicted proteins | sample 1015_SJ02_MP15_2_FD_132964 | JGI IMG/M metagenome (GOLD analysis project Ga0187784, IMG submission 132964) | Tropical peat soil microbial communities from peatlands in Department of Meta, Colombia - 1015_SJ02_MP15_20_MG | ecosystem: Environmental > Terrestrial > Soil > Wetlands > Peat | place...
GCGAGGCGCGTCAGCACCGAATTCGGCTCGAGGCGCAGCACGCGGGCCTGCGCGAGGCCGCCGAAAGCCAACAGGTCGCGCGCGGCGTCGCTAAAGCCTGCATGAACCGCGTAGCCCGCGGAAAGAAGCAGCACATGCGGGCAGCGGGCGCGCGCCAGCGCCGCGCCGAGCCCCCGAGCCGCGTCAGTCGCCTCGATCAGCGCGCAGCCCGCCTCGTCCGCGACGGACTCGAGGTCCGCGCCCTGCGGGCCGATGAGCGCGGCGTCGGCGACGATTCCCTCGACGACGCAAGGCACGAGCGAGGCGAGGCTGCGCACGACGCCCTCCCGGCGTTTCGCCTCGGAAAGCGTGGACTCGAAGCAGGTCAGGATCAGCGAGAGCATGGAGCGGTCCCGAGGCGGGCGAAGATTTTGCGACAGGCTTAGCAAAATCCGCCGCCAGACGAAAAGCCGCGGGCAGGTCCATTGCGCTTCGCGGCGGCTTTTGCGACCATTGCGCCATGCCGCAGAGCCGCCCGCCGATCGAAATCCTGACCACGCCGCAGATGACGCGCGCCGACCAGCTGACCATCGCCGGCGGCGTGCCCGGCATGACGCTCATGGAGAACGCCGCCGCGGCCATCGCGCGCACGGTAACGCAAATGTTGCAGAAATACAGCGCACGCCGCGTGCTGATCCTCTGCGGGCCCGGCAACAACGGCGGCGACGGCTATGTGGCGGCCCGCCTGCTGCGCTCCTCGCGCGTTAAGGTGAGGGTGGCGGCGCTGACGCCGCGCGCGGCGCTGCGCGGCGACGCGCGTCAGGCGGCCGCGGCCTGGGCCGGCCCGGTCGAGGACGCGACCGCCGCCTCGCTCGACGGGGTCGATCTCGTCGTCGACGCCTTGTTCGGCGCCGGACTCGCGCGCGACATCGAGGGCGCGGCGGCGGCGCTGATCGAGCGGCTGAACCGGTGGCGGCGCGAAAGCGGCCAGCACGTCGTGGCCGTCGATATTCCTTCGGGCGTCGACGGGTCGACCGGCGCCGTGCGCGGCGTCGCGGTCGAGGCCGACGCGACGGTGACGTTCTTCCGCTTCAAGGCCGGGCATCTGCTGCTGCCGGGACGCCTCCATTGTGGAGAACTCCAACTCGCCCACATCGGCATCCGGTCCGGCGTGCTCGACGAGATCGCGCCCGAGACCTTCATCAACGCGCCGCTATTATGGCTGAAGCGGCTTCCGCTCCCGCGCATCGACGGCAACAAGTTTTCTCGCGGCCACGCCGTGGTGCTGTCGGGCGGCGCCTCGCATACGGGCGCGGCGCGGCTCGCCGCCGTTGCGGCGCTGCGGGCCGGCGCCGGGCTCGTGACGGTCGCGAGCCCGAAGAACGCCATGGCCGTCAACGCCCCGGCGCTGACGAGCGTCATGCTTCGCGAGGCGGAAGGACCCGAGGGCTTGAAACGGCTGCTCGCTGACAAGCGCATGAACGCCGTGGCCCTGGGGCCGGGGCTCGGGGTCGGGGCCGCCACGCGGACGCTGGTCGAAACGGCGCTTGCGGCGGACCATGCGAGCCGCCGTTCCTTCGTGCTCGACGCCGACGCGCTTACGAGCTTTTCCGGCGACGCCGAATCCTTGTGGCGGCTGATCGCCAAGGCGCCGGGACCCGTGGTGCTGACGCCGCACGCCGGCGAGTTCTCGCGCTTGTTCGCGGTGCAGGAGGCGGCCTGGACAGCGAAGGTGCGCTCGAAGCTCGACGCCGCGCGCGCGGCGGCGCTGGAGAGCGGCGCCGTCGTGCTCTATAAGGGGCCGGACACGATCGTCGCCGCGCCGGACGGACGCGCGACGATGCTTTTCGACACTTCGCCCTGGCTCGCGACGGCAGGCTCCGGCGACACGTTGACCGGCGTCATCGCCGGCCTGATGGCGCAGGGCATGGAGGCGCTGGAGGCGGCCTCCAGCGGGGCCTGGATGCACGCGCGCGCGGCGGCGATATTCGGTCCCGGGCTCATCGCGGACGACATCAGCGCAACCCTGCCGGCGGTCTGGCGGGAATTGATCGAGGAGCGACGATAGCGCACTACTGGTCCGCTTCGTGGAATTCGCGTGTCACAATGCGAGCCTGGAGGCTGACGGTCCATCGCAGCGCCGTTGGTCCGCCGGCCTCCCGGCCCGCAATCCGAAAGGCTTCGGTTTGATTAAAGCAGACCGCTATAGCGCCCGCGGCAGCAGGCTCGCGGCGCCGAGCAGCGCCGGCGAGTCGTGCGTGATCACGAAGGTCGGAATTTCCGCAAGATAGGCTTTTAGCCGGCCCTTCGCCTCGAAGGCCGCGCGAAACTGCGACTTCACCAGATAGTCGCCGAGCTTCGGCGCAATGCCGCCGGCGATGTAGACGCCGCCGTGCGCCCCGATGACCAGCGCCAGATTGCCGGCGAAGCTCCCGAGCATCGCGCAGAACATCTCGAGCGCGTCGCGCGCGAGCTGGTCGGAGCCCTCCACGCCCGCGCGCGCGATCTGCGCGGGCACGAGATCCGCCGGGAAGACGCCGGACAGGGCGCACAGCGCCTCGTAAATATTTACAAGCCCCGGCCCGCAGAGCAGGCGCTCCGCCGAAACGTGATCATATTTGGCGCGCAGGCTCGCGAGCACAGCCGCCTCCTGCAGCGTGGCCGCGGCCATCGTGGCATGGCCGCCCTCGCCTTCGATGGCGACGGCGCCGCCCGGCCCCGGAATGAGCGCGCTGACGCCCAGTCCGCTGCCGGGGCCGAGGATCGCCATCGGCGCGCCCTCGCGCCGCGCGCCGCCGCCGATCTGCGTCAGATCGGTCGGCTTCAGGAACGGAATAGCGTAGGCGTTGGCGGTGAAATCATTGACGAGGCGCAGCGTTTTGAGCCGCAGGGCGCCGCGCAGCGCTTCGATCGAGAACGACCATGGGGGATGATTGAGCATACGGAACTCGTCGCCCATGATCGGCCCGGCGATGGCGAGCACCGCGTGCGTCGGCGCCGGGCCGCCTTCGTCATTGAGAAACCTGCCGATCGCTTCTGCGAGCGAAGGATGCTCGGCGACTTTATAGACGCGCGGCGAGCAGGGCGCGCCGTCCTCGCCGACCAACGCGAAGCGCGCGTTGGTCGCGCCGATGTCGGCGACAAGGCGCGTCTCTCGCTTGTCCATTCACGCCTCGACTATTTCGGCGGCGGCGGCCGCGAGCAGCCTCTCGCGCGCCTCGGCCGCCTCCCGCTGGCGGTTCCACATTGCGGCGTAGGATCCGCCAAGCTGCAGCATCTCTTTATGCGTCCCGCGCTCGATCACGCGGCCGTGATCGAGGAAGATGATCTCGTCGGCGTCGACGACGGTCGAGAGCCGATGAGCGATGACGAGCGTCGTGCGCCCCTTGGCGACGCGGCGCAACGCCTCCTGAATCTCGTGCTCGGTGAAGCTGTCGAGCGCCGAGGTCGCTTCGTCGAGCAGCAGGATCGGCGGGCCTTTGAGCAGGGTGCGCGCGATGGCGACGCGTTGCTTTTCGCCGCCTGACAGCTTCAGGCCGCGCTCGCCGACCTGCGCCTCATAGCCGCCCGGAACGGCGGAGATGAAGGCGTCGATCTGCGCGAGCCGAGCGGCCTCGCGCACCTCCTGATCCGTCGCGTCCCAGCGGCCGTAGCGAATGTTGTAGCCGATGCTGTCGTTGAAGAGCACCGTGTCCTGCGGGACCATGCCGATCGCCTGCCGCAGCGACGCCTGGGTGACTGCGAGGATGTCCTGGCCGTCGATCGAGATGCGTCCGCCCTGCGGCTCGTAAAAGCGGAACAGCAAGCGCGAGATCGTCGACTTGCCTGCGCCCGAGGGGCCGACGATCGCGAGAGTCTTGCCTGGCTTGGCCTCGAAGCTGACTCCGCGCAGGATCGGGCGTTCGGGGTCATAGTGAAACTTCACGTCGTCGAAGACGACGCGGCCTTCGCGCACCGAAATCGCCGGGGCGCCGGGCCGGTCGGCGATCTCGGGGTCCTGCGCGAGGATATGGAACATGCGTTCTATGTCGACGACGGCCTGCCGCACCTCGCGATAGAAGGTGCCCATGAAGTTCAGGGGTTGATAGAGCTGGATCATCATGGCGTTGACGAGCACGAAATCGCCGACCGTGCTCTTGCCGGCGCGAATGTCGTATACGCACATGACCATCATGAGCGTGAGGCCCGCCGTGAAGATCGTCGCCTGGCCCGCGTTCAAGACGGCGAGCGAGGTGTAAGACTTGATGCTCGCGCGCCGGTAGCGCTCCATCGAATTCTCATAGCGCTCGGCCTCGCGCCTCTCGGCGCAGAAATATTTGACCGTCTCGAAGTTCAGGAGGCTGTCGATGGCCTTGACGTTGGCGTCGATGTCGCTGTCGTTCATGGCGCGACGGATGCCGATGCGCCAGTTGGTGGCGACGGTCGTGTAGACGAGATAGAGCGCGATGGTGAGCGCGGCGACAAGCGCGTAAAGAAGATTGAACTGGAGCGAAAAAATCGCCAGCACGAACAGGAATTCGATGACTGTCGGCGCGCCCGTGGACATCACGAGCCGCGACAGCGTCTCGATCGCGTCGCGTCCCCGCTCCAGGATGCGCGTGAGGCCGCCGGTCTTGCGCGAGAGATGAAAGCGCAGCGACAGCTCGTGCATATGCACGAATACGTCGCCCGCGAGCTGCTTGACCGCATGCATGGCGACCGTTGAAAACAGCGCGTCGCGCGCCTGCTGCAAGAACGCCTGCAGAACGCGAAGAAAGCCGTAAAGAATGGTGAAGGCCACCGCGCCGACCAGCAAGGGCTCGACGGCCGCCGCGCCTTTTTGGTCGATGGCGTCGGCGGCCCATTTAAAGGCGTAGGGCGTCGCTGCATTGATCAATTTGCCGACGACGAGAATAATGAGACAGACGAACGCCCGCCGCTCGAGATCGGGGCGGCCCTTCGGCCAGATGTAAGGCCAGAGGCGAGTAAGCGTCTGCAAGAGTCCGGCCTCGGCGGGAGAGCGCGCGCCTAGCGTTGCGCTTGGCCGATTGGCGATGTTGAGCATTCGTTCCCTGTTCTGAGGCGGCGCCGTGGCGCGGGCTTTGGCGTCATATAGGCGCTCCTTTCGGATTAAGCGACCGTGCGCGGCTTGCGCGGCGCGGACGATGGCGTAAAAGCTCCCGCGCATGAGCCTTTCGGCGGAAGAAATCGAACGTTACGCCCGTCATCTCGTCCTGCGCGAGGTCGGCGGGCCCGGGCAGCTCAAATTGCGGGCGGCGCGCGTGCTCGTCGTCGGCGCGGGGGGGCTCGGCGCGCCGCTGCTGCAATATCTGGCCGCCGGCGGCGTCGGGACGCTTGGAATCGTCGACGATGACGAGGTGTCGCTGTCGAACCTGCAGCGGCAGGTCATCCACGGTTCGACCGACGTCGGACGGCGCAAGACCGACAGCGCGCAAGACGCGATCAAGCGGCTGAACCCCAATGTGGCGGTAGAGCCGCATTTTCTGCGCCTCGACGAGAGCAACGCTCGCGCGCTCGTTGCCGGCTATGACGTGGTGGCCGACGGCTCGGATAATTTCGCGACGCGCTATCTCGTCTCCGACGCGTGCTTTTACGAGAAACGCCCGCTGGTGACGGCGGCGGTCGGCGGCTTCGACGCTTCGCTGACGACGCTGCGGCCGTTCGAGCAAGGCGCCGACGGCGCTCCGAACCCGAGCTACCGCTGTCTTTTCCCGGAAGCGCCGCCGCCGGGCGGCATCCCGGCTTGCGAGGAGGCGGGCGTGCTCGGCGCGCTGACGGGGATCGTCGGCGCGATGATGGCGCTGGAAGTCATACGCGAGATCGTGGGCTTCGGCGCCGGGCTGGTGGGGCGGCTGCTGCTCATCGACGCGCTCGCAATGCGGTTCGAGACAGTCAGCTATGGGTGGGACCCGGATAATCCGCTGAGTGGTAGCAGAATTTAGAGATTGATCGAGACCTGTTTTCAGCCGCCGCGCAGGACTTCTTGCGTAATATTGCGTCGTCCGTGGACGATCCGGATCACCGAAACTTGCTCCTTGCTCTCGAGGTAACGGTAAATCACAAGATAGGGAGTGACGACGCCAACGCGGATATTTGGACCAAGGCTCGGACGTGCCTGGCAACTCTCGGGAAACGCGGCGAGCATATCGTAAAAGGATTCGATTCGAGCACTATATTCCGCCGCGACGCGATATCCCGCTTCGCGCTTGATAATGCATTAGAATTCTGGCTGTGTCGGCGTCAGCGATTTCGGTGACGACGACGCGAGTCACTTTTCTCTCAGCGCCGCGAGACGGGCCGCGTTACGAACCTTATGCTCTTGGAGGGAGATGAACTCTCCGCGCTTCAGCGCGGCAAGCCCTTCTTCGACCAATGGCTTCGCCCAGGCCAAATCGTCTTTTTCGATCTCACGCTCGGCGATGCGTTCATCGAGCAGCTGGCGCGCAGCTTCTTCGACAGAAGCGAAGTCGCCGCTCGACACGTGCGCCTGGAGCCAAGCTTCTTGGTCGGGAGTGAGTGTGATCGTCATGCTCTCCCTATACGCCATCTTCGTTGGGTTGTCGCGACCAGCGATCGGCAAGGCGGCCCCCTTCCGCCCTTGACCTGCCCTTCGCGGACAGCGCCAACAAATTTGCTCCAAACCCCAAAATCCCCCTTGGCAAACCCCGCGCCACTCGTTAAAGAAGCCCTTCCGGGGCCCGCTTTGCCGAGCGGCCCCTTTTTTAGGTTCTAAAGCTTCCGTTTCGCCACAAGCGAAACGGCGGATGGGCTGGCGGGCCGGAGCCTCAAAGCTTCGGGCCGGACCGGCCATATCCTGTCCGAGACTGCCGGCGCCGCTCTCGGGCGGCTCAATCGGCGAAGCGCCTTAAAGGGCGCGAAGCCGGCCTGCATAGACGGGGAAACCACCTATCGGGCTTGAACGGGCCGCTTCAAGGGGCGGTTCGGGCAGGTTCTTCGAATTTGGTCTGGCGCCCCTTTCGACCAAGGCGACATTTCGCTTCTGGGACAGGATCTACGGCGCCGCCTTGAAGCTTCGAGGCGGCATGTCGCAAACCGGCGGGGTCTTGTCCAAGATCCCGCTTCTGGAGAGAGACCGTGGACAGAGCGGAAAAAGCCGAAGCCGTCGCGGCGCTGAAGGGGGTCTTCGAAAAGGCCCCCGTCGTCGTCGTGGCGCATTACGCCGGCCTGACCGTCGCCCAGATGCAGAACCTGCGCAAGCAGGCTCGCGCGCAGGGCGCCGTCGTGCAGGTCGCCAAGAACCGCCTCGCCAAGATTGCTCTCGATGGCACGAGCGTCGCCGTCATCGGCCCCTTGCTCAAGGGGCCGACCCTGATCGCCTATTCGGACGATCCGGTGGCGGCGCCCAAAGTCGCGGCGGCCTTCGCCAAGGATCACGACAAGTTCGTCATCCTCGGCGGCGCGCTCGGTGCGACGCTGCTCAGCCCCGACGGCGTGAAGTCGCTTGCGACCATGCCGTCGCTCGACGAACTGCGCGCAAAGCTCATCGGCCTCATCCAAGCGCCGGCGACGAAGATCGCGCAGCTGTCGACCGCCCCCGCCGCCAAGCTCGCGCGGGTGTTCGGGGCGTACGCCAAACGAGACGCGGCCTGAGGCAGGCTTGCAAAACCCAAACCAGACAACCAAATTCGAAGGACCTGACAAATGGCCAATCTCGAAAAGATCGTCGAAGACCTCTCGGCCCTCACCGTGCTCGAGGCGGCCGAGCTCGCCAAGCTGCTCGAAGAGAAGTGGGGCGTCTCGGCTGCGGCGGCAGTCGCCGTCGCGGCGGCGCCGGGCGCGGGCGGCGGCGCAGCGGCTGCGGCTCCGGTTGAGGAGAAGACCGAGTTCAACGTGATCCTGGCCGCGGCCGGAGACAAGAAGATCGAGGTCATCAAGGAAGTGCGCGCGATCACCGGCCTCGGCCTTAAGGAAGCCAAAGACCTCGTCGAAGGCGCGCCGAAGCCGGTCAAGGAAGGCGTCGGCAAGGAAGAGGCCGACAAGATCAAGGCCGCCCTCGAGAAGGCCGGCGCGAAGGTCGAGCTCAAGTAAGGGCTCGGCAGTTCCTGGGTTCGTCATTGCGAGCGAAGCGAAGCAATCCAGGGGCCGCATCCGCAATCCAACAGGATCGGGCGCGCTTACGATCAGCGTTTCGCGTTCGACTCCTGGATTGCTTCGCTTCGCTCGCAATGACGGCGGTTCGTCCGCCAGGATCACGGTCCCGGCGCAAGCCGGGGCCGTTTCGCGGTTAGGTCGGCCGCAACAGCGAGAGCGGAATGGCGAGGATGGTTCGGGGAGGGGATATGGCACAGACGAGCGCGCAGAAATTTTCCGGGCGCAAGCGCATCCGCAAATTCTTCGGCCACATCGGCGAAGCGGCGGAAATGCCCAACCTCATCGAGGTTCAGAAGGCCTCCTACGACCAGTTCCTGATGGTCGACGAGCCCAAGGGCGGTCGCCCAGAGGAAGGTTTGCAGGGCGTCTTCAAATCCGTCTTCCCGATCTCCGACTTCTCGCAGGTGTCGCTGCTCGAGTTCGTGCGCTACGAGTTCGAGGCGCCGAAATATGACGTGGACGAATGCCGTCAGCGCGGCATGACCTTCGCTGCGCCGCTGAAGGTCACGCTGCGCCTCATCGTCTTCGACGTCGATCCTGACACCCAGGCTAAGTCCGTCAAGGACATCAAGGAGCAGGACGTCTACATGGGCGACATGCCGTTCATGACCTCGAACGGCACCTTCATCGTCAACGGCACCGAGCGCGTCATCGTCTCGCAGATGCATCGCTCGCCGGGCGTCTTCTTCGACCACGACAAGGGCAAGAGCCACTCCTCGGGCAAGCTCTTGTTCGCCGCCCGCATCATTCCTTATCGCGGCTCCTGGCTCGACATCGAGTTCGACGCCAAGGACATCGTCTATGCGCGTATCGACCGCCGCCGCAAGATTCCGGCGACGTCGCTGCTCTATGCGCTCGGCCTCGACGGCGAAGAGATTCTGTCGACCTTTTACAAGACGATCGCCTACAAGCTCGACGGCGACAATTGGCGCATGCCCTTCGACGCCGAGCGGCTTAAGGGCGTGAAGGCCTCCGCCGATCTCGTTGACGCCGACACCGGCGAGGTCATCCTCGAAGCTGGCAAGAAGCTCGCCGTGCGCGCCGCGCGCCAGCTTGCCGAGAAGGGCGTCAAGGCGATCCGCGTGCCCTCGGAAGACCTCTACGGTCAGTATCTCGCGAGCGATCTCTATGACGCCGCGACCGGCGAAATCTTCGCCGAGGCTGGCGACGAGATCACGGCGAAGACGCTGCCGTTGCTCATCGACAAGGGCTTCGACGAGTTGCCCGTGCTCGACATCGATCACATCAATGTCGGCCCCTACATGCGCAACACGCTGGCGCTCGACAAGAACAGCAGGCGCGAGGAGGCGCTGTTCGACATTTACCGCGTCATGCGCCCCGGCGAGCCGCCGACGATCGAGACGGCTGAGGCGATGTTCCATTCGCTGTTCTTCGATCCCGAGCGCTACGATCTCTCGGCGGTCGGCCGCGTGAAGATGAACATGCGCCTCGACCTCGACGCGCCCGACACGACGCGTGTGCTACGCCGCGAGGACATCCTCGCGGTGGTGCGCGCGCTCGTCGACCTGCGCGATGGCCGCGGCGAGATCGACGACATCGACCATCTCGGCAACCGGCGCGTGCGCTCGGTCGGCGAGCTCATGGAGAACCAGTATCGCCTCGGGCTGCTGCGCATGGAGCGCGCGATCAAGGAGCGCATGTCGTCGGTCGACATCGACACGGTGATGCCGCAGGACTTGATCAACGCCAAGCCCGCAGCCGCGGCCGTGCGCGAGTTCTTCGGCTCGTCGCAGTTGTCGCAGTTCATGGACCAGACCAATCCGCTCTCCGAGATCACCCACAAGCGTCGCCTCTCGGCGCTAGGGCCGGGCGGCCTGACGCGCGAGCGCGCCGGCTTCGAGGTGCGCGACGTGCACCCGACGCATTACGGCCGCATCTGCCCGATCGAGACGCCCGAGGGTCCGAACATCGGTCTCATCAACTCGCTCGCGACCTTTGCGCGCGTGAACAAATACGGTTTCATCGAGGCCCCCTATCGCCGCGTGCGCGACGGCAACGTGACCGGCGAGGTCGTCTATCTCTCCGCGATGGAGGAGCAGAAGTTCCACGTCGCGCAAGCGAACGTGCCGGTCGATGAGAAAGGCGCGCTGACCGAGGACCTCGTCCTTTGTCGCCATGCAGGCGACGTCGTCATGGCGCCGCGCGAGAAGGTCGACGCGATGGATGTGTCGCCGAAGCAGCTCGTGTCCGTCGCCGCAGCGCTGATCCCGTTCCTGGAGAACGACGACGCCAACCGCGCGCTCATGGGCTCGAACATGCAGCGCCAGGCGGTGCCGCTCGTCAAGGCCGATGCGCCACTCGTCGGCACCGGCATGGAGTCGATCGTCGCCGCCGACTCCGGCGCCGCGATCACGGCGCGCCGCACCGGCGTCGTCGACCAGATCGACGCCACCCGCATCGTCATCCGCGCGACGGAAGAGGACGATCCGGCGAAACCCGGGGTCGACATCTATCGCCTCATGAAGTTCCAGCGCTCGAACCAGTCGACCTGCATCAACCAGAAGCCGCTGGTGCGCGTCGGCGACGCCGTGCGTCAGGGCGACATCATCGCCGACGGTCCTTCGACCGATCTTGGCGATCTCGCGCTCGGCCGCAACGTGCTCGTCGCCTTCATGCCCTGGAACGGTTACAACTTCGAGGACTCGATCCTCCTCAACGAGCGCATTGTCAAAGACGATGTCTTCACCTCGATTCACATCGACGAATTCGAGGTCATGGCGCGCGACACCAAGCTCGGGCCGGAGGAGATCACGCGCGACATTCCGAACGTCTCGGAAGAGACGCTGAAGAATCTCGACGAGGCCGGCATCGTCTATATCGGCGCCGAAGTGCAGGCGGGGGATATTCTCGTCGGCAAGATCACGCCGAAGGGCGAGAGCCCGATGACGCCCGAAGAGAAGCTCCTGCGCGCCATTTTCGGCGAGAAGGCGTCGGACGTGCGGGACACGTCGCTCCGCGTGCCGCCTGGCGTGCAGGGCACGATCGTCGAGGTGCGCGTGTTCAACCGCCACGGCGTCGAGAAGGACGAGCGTGCGCAGGCGATCGAGCGGGAAGAGATCGAGCGCCTTGCCAAGGACCGCGACGACGAGCTCGCGATTCTCGACCGCAACACTTATGCGCGCCTCGCGCAGACGCTGATCGGCAAGACGGCCATCGCCGGCCCGAAATCCTTCAAGAAGGATCAGGAGCTCACGCAGGCGATCCTCGACGAATATCCGCGCTCGCAGTGGTGGACCTTCGCCGTCGACGACGATTCTCTGATGTCCTCGCTCGAGGCCGTCCGCAAGCAGTATGACGAGGCAAAGAAGCGGCTCGAGAACCGCTTCCTCGACAAGGTCGAGAAGCTGCAGCGCGGCGACGAGTTGCCGCCCGGCGTCATGAAGATGGTCAAGGTCTTCGTGGCGGTGAAGCGCAAGATCCAGCCTGGCGACAAGATGGCTGGGCGCCACGGCAACAAGGGCGTGGTCTCGCGCATCGTGCCGCAGGAGGACATGCCCTTCCTCGACGACGGAACGCCGGTGGACATCGTGCTGAACCCGCTCGGCGTGCCGAGCCGCATGAACGTCGGCCAGATTCTGGAGACGCATCTCGGCTGGGCTTGCGCCGGTCTCGGCAAGCAGGTCGGCGCCGCGGTTGACGCCTACTTGCGCAGCCAGGATGCGAGCCCGCTCGTCAAGAAGCTCGGCGAGGTCTACGGCGACGAGAAGGAGTTCGCCGCGCTCGACGAAGCGACGCTGCTTGAGGTCGGCGAAAACCTCCGCCGCGGGCTGCCGATCGCGACGCCGGTCTTCGATGGCGCGCGCGAGAAGGACATCGTCGAGATGCTGACGCGGGCGGGTCGCGATCCCTCGGGACAAGTCACGCTCTATGACGGACGCACCGGCGAGCCCTTCGACCGCAAGGTCACGGTGGGTTACATCTACATGCTGAAGCTCCATCACCTCGTCGACGACAAGATCCACGCCCGCTCGATCGGCCCCTATTCGCTGGTCACCCAGCAGCCGCTCGGCGGCAAGGCTCAGTTCGGCGGCCAACGCTTCGGCGAGATGGAGGTGTGGGCGCTCGAGGCCTATGGCGCGGCCTACACGCTGCAGGAGATGCTGACCGTGAAGTCGGACGACGTGGCTGGCCGCACCAAGGTCTATGAATCGATCGTGCGCGGCGACGACAACATCGAGTCCGGAATCCCTGAGAGCTTCAACGTGCTCATCAAGGAAATGCGCTCGCTCGCGCTAAACGTCGAGCTTGGCTCGACGCCGGTCGAAGGCGAGGAAGTCCCGCGGGCCGTCGAAGCCGCCGCCGAATGAGCTGGAGGGCCGGGCGGAGCGCCCGGCCGCTCGCTTCGACAAGCAATCTTTATAGACCTCGCGAAGCGAGCGAAGCTGCTCCCGACGCCCAGGTCTTCAGAGGAGAAGTCCATGAATCAGCAAGAGGTCATGAATCTCTTCAATCCGGTCGCGCCGGCGCAGGCGTTCGACCACATTCAAATCTCGATCGCGAGCCCAGAGAAGATCCTGTCCTGGTCGTTCGGCGAGATCAAGAAGCCGGAGACGATCAACTACCGCACGTTCAAGCCCGAGCGCGACGGCTTGTTCTGCGCGCGCATCTTCGGCCCGATCAAGGACTACGAGTGCTTGTGCGGCAAATACAAGCGCATGAAGTACAAGGGCGTCATTTGCGAGAAGTGCGGCGTCGAGGTGACGCTCGCGCGCGTGCGCCGCGACCGCATGGGCCATATCTCGCTCGCGGCGCCGGTCGCGCACATCTGGTTCCTGAAGTCGCTGCCCTCGCGCATCGGCCTGCTGCTCGACATGACGCTCAAGGACCTGGAGCGCATTCTCTATTTCGAGTCTTACATCGTCATCGACGGCGGACTGACGCCGCTCAAGGACCGCCAGCTCCTCTCTGAGGACGAGTATCTGCGCGCGCAGGACGAATACGGCCAGGACACCTTCACGGCGATGATCGGCGCCGAGGCGATCCGCAAGATTCTCGAATCGATGGATCTCGAAGCCATCGCCGCGAGCCTGCGCCAGGAGATCGCCGAGGCGACGACGGAGCTCAAGCCGAAGAAGCTCGCCAAGCGTTTGAAGATCATCGAGGCCTTCATTCAGTCGGGCAATCGCCCGGAGTGGATGATCCTCAAGGAAGTGCCGGTGATCCCGCCGGACCTGCGCCCGCTCGTGCCGCTCGACGGCGGGCGCTTCGCGACCTCGGACCTGAACGACCTCTACCGCCGCGTCATCAACCGCAACAACCGTCTGAAGCGGCTGATCGAGCTGCGCGCGCCGGACATCATCATCCGCAACGAGAAGCGCATGCTGCAGGAGGCGGTGGACGCGCTGTTCGA
>Ga0187784_10003078_pt1 | contig 13441 bp, 12 predicted proteins | sample 1015_SJ02_MP15_2_FD_132964 | JGI IMG/M metagenome (GOLD analysis project Ga0187784, IMG submission 132964) | Tropical peat soil microbial communities from peatlands in Department of Meta, Colombia - 1015_SJ02_MP15_20_MG | ecosystem: Environmental > Terrestrial > Soil > Wetlands > Peat | place...
CCCTGCTCCTGTGCGGCCAGCGATGCGGTCACTGAACGGCGGCCGGAGCGGCAGGCAAACACCACCTCGCATCCCGGGGACGCCGGGATGGTGGCCGGATCGAACGCCGACAGCGGCACCAGCACGGCGCCGGGAAAACGTTCGAGCGCAGTCTCGTTCGGCTCGCGCACGTCGACCAGCAGCATGCGCCCTTCCGCAAGCCCGCGCTCCACGTCCGCCGGCGTCAGATCGCGCACGCTCGGCGCCGCAGCCGGTTGGTCAGCCATCGGTCCTCTCCTGGTCACGGCTAGCGAAAATAATCGCGAGCACCTTGCGCCAAAGGCGGCAGGAATCAAGGGGCCTCTGGAACGTCCGGTTAGGGTGCCATATCCGGCGGCACCGGCGGGGCCTCGCGCATCAGCGTGATGGTCACCCGGCGATTGGCCGCGATGTAGGGATCGTCCGGGAACAGCGGATCGGTGTCGGCCTTGCCGGCTACTTGGTAGATGTTGTTCGATGGATAGCCCTGCTCTTCGAGGATCTGTCGGATTGCGTTGGCGCGATCCGCCGAAAGGTTCCAGGGCCCGTAACCGGGCGGCGGCGGCGTGCGTGGCGCCGCGGTATGGCCGGTGATCGAAATCCGGTAAGGCGTCGTTTTGAGCGGTGCGGCGAGTTTCTGGATGATGTCCTTTGTCTGCGGATAAGGCTGCTTCGAGCCTTCTGGAAACATCGAGCGGCCTTCCTGGTCAACGATTTCGATATTGAGGCCTTCCTTGGTGTCCTCCAGCATGATGTGCTTGGACGCCTCGGTGAGCTCCGGCATGTCCTGCAATGCCTGGCGTAACGATGCGGCGGCGAGCGCGAATGCCTGGTCCTCCTCCAGCTTGGCACCGAAATCGCGCTTGCGGTCGCTATCGTCGGGCGTGGGTGTGGCCGAGGCGTCCTCTGGCTGGATGTGGGCGGCGTGTTTCAGTTTCGGCCTGGTGGGCAGGCCGTCGACTTCGATGATGCCGGAATAGCGCACATTGGTCTGCACGCCGAATGCGTCGCGCATCGAGCCGGCGACGATCTGCAGCTTCTTCTGGTCCTGATTGGAAAACGCGACCAGCATCACGAAGAAGCTGACCAGCAGCCCCATGAGGTCGGCAAACGTGACGAACCAGCCATGGCCGCCGCCGTGTGCCGCTTGCCTGCGTGCCATGATATCTCAGGTCCGTGCGCAGCTAGGCCGGCACCGGTTCCGCCTCCTGCTCGCGATGCTTTTCCGGCAGATATGCCAGCAGCATTTCGCGCACCAGCGTCGGGCTCTTCGACTCGCGGATCATCAGCACGCCGTCGATGATCAGCGTGCGGTTGACCTCTTCGTCGACCAGTTTCAGATGCAGCTTATCGGCGATGGGCAGGCAGAGGATGTTGGCCACCAGAGCGCCGTACAGTGTCGCCAGCAGCGCGGTTGCCATGAACGGGCCGAGTTTGGACGGATCGGTCATGTTGGCGAACATCTGCACCATGCCGACCAGCGTGCCGACCATGCCGAAGGCAGGAGCGCAGTCGCCGACAGCGCGATAGATTTTCTGGCCCTCGTCGAGATGGGTGAGAAAATTGTCGCGATCGCGTTCGAGATTGTCGCGGATGAATTCGGCGTCGTAGCCGTCGGCGACGAAGCGGATGCCTTTGGCCAGATAGGGATCTTCGATCTCGACCTTCTCCAAGCCGAGCGGACCCTGCTTGCGGGCGATTTCGGCGATGGTCGCGATTTCGTCAACCAGCTCGCGCTGGGTGAGGCGCCGCATGGTGAAGGCAAATTTGGCGCCGAGCGGCAAACCGTGGATGATCGAGCCCAGCGGGAAGCGGATCAGCGTAGCGGCGAACGATCCGCCAAAAATGACAATGACGGCGTGGTCGCTGAAAAACATCCTGAGATCGCCACCCATGAGCATCAGGGTAACGACCACGGTCGCCCCGGCAAGCAAGCCAAGGCCCGTTGTAATATCCATGACTCACCGCTCCCACCCGCGCCACTGAACGCCCGCAGTGACACCCCCACAAAGTAGCGTCTTTGCGCTTAAGGGAGCGTTACCGGGAACCGTTGACTACCCCCGTGACCGCCAACGTAAAAACCCGCAGAATAGGCAAAACGCAGCGGCTTTGCGCCGCGCCAGAACCGAGGAGACGGCCCCATGCGCGAGATCGGACACTTCATCGGCGGTAAAGAAGTGAAGGGCACATCCGGCCGGCACGGCGATGTCTTCAACCCCAATACGGGCGAGGTGCAGGCCAAGGTGGCCTATGCCAAGCATTCCGAGGTCGAGCACGCCATCGCGGTGGCCGAGGCGGCGCAGCCGGCCTGGGCCGCAACCAACCCGCAGCGCCGCGCGCGGGTGATGATGAAATTCCTCGAACTGGTGCAGAAGGAATACGACGCGCTCGCGCGGCTGTTGTCATCCGAGCACGGTAAGACTTTTACCGACGCCAAGGGCGACATCCAACGCGGCCTCGAAGTGGTCGAATTCGCCTGCGGCATTCCGCACCTGCTCAAGGGCGAATACAGCGAGAGCGCCGGTCCCGGCATCGACCTATATTCGCTGCGCCAGCCGCTCGGTGTCGTCGCCGGCATCACGCCGTTCAATTTTCCGGCGATGATCCCGCTGTGGAAATGCGCGCCGGCGCTGGCGTGCGGCAATGCCTTCATCCTCAAGCCGTCAGAACGCGACCCGTCAGTGCCGATGCGGCTCGCCGAGCTGTTTCTCGAGGCCGGCCTGCCGGCCGGCGTGCTCAATGTCGTTAATGGCGACAAGGAGGCGGTCGACACGCTGCTCATGGACTCGCGCGTCAAAGCCATCGGCTTCGTCGGCTCGTCGGCGATCGCCGAGTACATTTATTCGACGGCGGCTGCCAACGGCAAACGCGTGCAATGCTTCGGCGGCGCCAAGAACCAGATGATCATCATGCCGGACGCCGACATGGACCAGGCGGTCGACGCGCTGATTGGCGCCGGTTACGGTTCGGCGGGCGAGCGCTGCATGGCGGTCTCGGTGGCAGTTCCGGTCGGCCAGAAGACCGCCGACGTGCTGTTGGAAAAACTCGTCCCGCGCGTCGAGAGTCTGAAAATCGGACCCTCCACCGACGCGCAGGCCGATTACGGGCCACTCATCACCCGTGCCCATATGGACAAGGTGAAGAACTACGTCGATCTCGGCGTCAAGGAAGGCGCCAAGCTCCTGGTCGATGGCCGCGGCTTCAAGCTGCAGGGCTACGAGAACGGCAATTTCATGGGCGGGTGCCTGTTCGACCGCGTCACACCCGAGATGCGCATCTACAAGGAGGAAATCTTCGGCCCGGTGCTGTCGGTGGTACGCGCCAAGGATTACGAGGAAGCGGTGCGGCTGCCGTCAGAACACCAATACGGCAACGGGGTCGCGATCTTCACCCGTGACGGCGACGCCGCGCGCGATTTCGTCAGTCGCGTCGAGGTCGGCATGGTCGGCGTCAACTTCGCTATTCCGGTGCCGCTGTCCTATTACACCTTCGGCGGCTGGAAGCGGTCAGGCTTCGGCGACCTCAATCAGCACGGGCCAGACGCGATCCGGTTCTACACGCGGACCAAGACCGTAACCGCGCGCTGGCCGTCGGGCGTCAAGGAAGGCGCGGAATTTGTCATTCCGACAATGAAATAATAGCGCCTAATTGGAAGGACCGGGTTTGATCCGGCCCGCATGGCTTCACTTCCTCGCCCAATTCGGGCTTTAGTGCAGGCCGCCGTTTTGGGGATCGGGGATGGTCCGATCAGGACATAGGAAGACAAGAGGTGCCGGCGCGATCGCAGCTGCGGCGACCTTTGTGGTGCTTGCCGGGTTTCTCACCGCGCTTGGCGCCTGCAGCGGCAGCAGGCTCCTTGGCACCAGCCCGGACCCGAGTGAAACGCCGGCGCCGGCGGCGGCCGCTGCGCCGCCAGAGCCGACACCGCCGCCGGTCGATCTTGCCGGCCGCTGGCAGCTCTCGGCCGCGGCGGGCGGTGCTTGCACAATGAATTTTGCCGGAACGGCCGGCGGCGCCGCACAGTCCCCGGCGCCCCAAGGCACGATTGCGCCGGCCGGCGGCTGCCCTGGCAATTTCTTCATGAGCCGCAAGTGGGCGTTTGAAGACGGCAAGCTGGTCATTCACGACTTCAAGGGACGGCCGCTGGCGCAAATGTCCTATGTGGGCGGCCATTTCGAGGGACATGACGCAAGCGGCAGCGCGCTGACATTGTCGAAACAGATGTAAGATTTGCGCAACAGGATCTGTCATGGCCGAATACGAGCTTTATTGCTTCGCCCAATCAGGCAATGCGTACCGTGCGGCGCTGATGCTCAATCTCATCGGCGCCGACTGGAAGCCGATCTTCGTCGATTTCTTCGGCGCCGGCGTTCAGCGCACGCCCGAGTATCGCACCAACGTCAATGAAATGGGCGAAGTGCCAGTCTTGGTGCACGGCGCCAAAAAGCTCAGCCAATCCGGCGTGATCCTGACTTATCTTGCCGAACAGACCAAAAAATTTCTGCCGCGTACCGACGACGAGCGGCTCGAAGCGCTACGCTGGATCATTTTCGACAATCAAAAAGTCAATGGCTTTTTGGGGCCGTTCCGCTTTCTGAAAAACTTTGCGCGGCCGGCGGGCGATCCCGCCGTCATGGCGTTCCTCAAGGGGCGCATCGACGGCAATCTCGCTATTCTCGACAAGCGGCTCGGCAAAGCGCCGTTCATGCTGGGGGATACGCCGACCATCGCCGATCTATCGCTGTGTGCGTATCTCTACTATCCGGCCGAGGAATTCGGCTTCGACATCAGCGCGCAGCACAAGAACATCGCCGCGTGGCTTGGCCGCATCAAATCGCTGCCCGGTTGGGCGCATCCTTACGACCTGATGCCGGGACATCCGCTGCCGAAAAATTAAAGCGGAATATCCAACGCCTTGGGCGGCGCTGGGAGCGGCACCGCCGGCACCGGTTTAGCGATCACCGCCGTGGATGAAGCGGCCGGTGCGGGCGCGGCAGGCACCACCGGCCGCGCTGAGACCGATGCAGGCACGGGCACTGGTTTCGCAGCCGGCTTCCAGAACTCCCACCAATGCGTTGTGGGCTGCAAGGGTGGTGTAACCGGCGCGGCCGAGGCTGACGCCGGCGCCGGCGTCGATTTCCAGAACTGCCACCAATGGGGCACGGGCGTAGACGGCGACACCTGCGTCGGAGGCGCCGCAACGCCGACTTTAAGTGTCGGCGCGGGCTTCACCACCGGCTGCGACGCAGGCGCCGGACCGCCCATTTTGACCGGCGGCTTCGGCTCGACCTTGGCTTCCGTGACCGGCGGTCTTGGCGGCGCGGGCGGCTGTGGCTCGGGCACGTCCGCATATATCGCAAACAGTTCACGGGCGCTCGCCAGGAGTTTGTCGCCGTCGGCCTTGCGCGTTTTCATATCCTTGCGCCACGCGTCGATCACCGGCTGGGTGGCTTTGCGCCAGCGCGCGACCGCATCCGGGTCAAGCGTCACGATCGGATCGCCGCTCTGGCTCACCGCATCGGCAACTGCTCTGGCTTTCAAATCCCACATGGTGCCGGCCATGCTGGCGGCCACCTGCCCGGAATTGTCGTCGAGCACCTTTTTCAGTTCGGCCGGAAGTTTTTCATAAGATGTTTTATTCATCGCCAGCACGGCGGTGGTCGTGCTCAGCGCATCGTCGGCAAAGTCAGTGTGGATCTTGAGCAGATCGTCGAGCTTGAGCGCCGGCACCCTGTCCCAGGGAACGATGCAGCCGTCGACGACGCGGCGCGTAATCGCGAGCGGCAGCTGGCCACTCGGCATTGGCACGGGGCGCCCGCCGAGCATCGCAATGGCAGCCGCGGCAAAGCGTGTGCTCACGTCGAGCCGCAATCCCTTGACCTCGGCCACGGTGCGCACCGGACGATTGGCGTGCAGAATACCGCGATCGGCGCACGCGAAGCCGATCGGATGAACCTCCCGAAACTCATCTATCAGATGTTCGGCGGCAAAATCCTCGATCGCCTTCGAGGCGACGAGCGCGCGCCGCGGCGGCACGAACGGCAGCTCGAACAGTTCGATCTTCGGGAAGCGGCCGGGCGTTTTGCTCGGCATCGCCCAGACGATATCGACAATGCCATCACGCGCCTGATCGAACAGCTCGCCCGGCTGCCCGCCAAGCGCCATCGACGGATAGATGTCGATGCGGATCGCCCCAGCCGACTGCTCCTCAATCTGGCGCCCCCACGGCACCAGAAAATTCGCATGCAGGCACGACACCGATGAGAAGGCATGGTGCAGCTTCAAGGTGACGCGCGGCAAGGGCGCGTCGGCTCGCGCGATGCGCTGGAGCGCCGGTGCTGCGAGCGATGCCGCGGCCGAAGCCAAAACTGCGCGGCGGCCGACTGCCATAGCGGGTCCCCAACCGTTACGGTTATGCGGCGCTCGCCGTCTCCCGGCGCGGTGCCGTCAATTGAGCCGCGGCGGACGGTCGTCTGCGTCCGGCGGACGGCTGAATCCGCCAGCGATCGGTGGCGAATGCATGGCAGGCGTCGGCGCCTCGGCGTGGCTCTCGCGCGAGCGCCGCTCGTAGCCGCGATAGGACCAGTATCCGAACGGCAGGCTCGCCAGATACGCGATCGTCCCTGCGGTCAACAACACCCATGGATAGGCAAACAGCAACGCGAAGCACAGCACGACGAAAACAATGAGCGGCCCGACCAGTTCAGGCGTCACGCGCGTGCCGACGCGCTTGCCGGAGAAGACCGGCAGACGCGACACCATCAGCCAAGCAATGCCGAGTGTGTAGACCAGGGCCAGCCAAGTCAGCACCGCTGAGTGCGGCAGCCCGAGGAACGAGGCGTAGATCGGCAGCAGTACAGTGATGGCGCCGGCCGGCGCCGGCATCCCGACAAAAAAGTTGCTCGCCCATACCGGCTGATCTGGATCGTCGAGCATGACGTTGAAGCGGGCGAGCCGTAGACCGGCGCAGATCGCGAACACCATGGCGGCGATCCAGCCCGCCGATTTCAGGCTGTGCAGACCCCAGAAATAAAGGATCAGCGCCGGCGCGACGCCGAAATTGACGAAATCCGACAGGCTGTCGAGTTCGGCGCCGAACCGCGACGTGCCTTTCAGGAACCGCGCCAGCCGCCCGTCGATGGCGTCCAGAATGGCGGCGAACACGATCGCCGCCAGCGCCAGCGCATAACGGTCCTCGAAAGCGAGCCGGATGGCGGTCAGCCCGGCGCACAGCGCCAGTATTGTCACCACGTTCGGTACCAGGATGCGCACCGGAATGCGGCGGAAGCGCCGGCGGCGCAGGCGCGGCATGCGCGGACGATCGAAGCCTGAACGGTTGATAGCCATAACACCAATATAGCCGGTCTGCGGCCGTGCTGCCACGAAGCGGGCAAGTCCCGCGACACCGGGCACTTTGAGAAGTTAATGCCCATTCAGCCGATGCGGAACGTGCCCCCAGTCGAAAGGCCCCGCAAATCGGCGATCAGCGTCTCGCCGGCAATCGCCGTTTGCCCCTCGCCGACCAGAGTTCGCGCACCATCCGGCAGATAGACGTCGACCCGCGAACCGAACCGGATCATGCCGATGCGCTGCCCGGCGGCGACGGTCTCGCCTTCGCGCGTGAACGGCACGATGCGCCGCGCCACGAGGCCGGCGATCTGAATCACGGCGAGCCGCGTGCCAGTGCCGGTGGCGATAACGAAACTATTGCGCTCGTTGTCTTCGCTCGCCTTGTCGAGATCGGCGCTCAAAAATTTGCCGCGACGATACACCATGCGCTCGATACGCCCGGCGATCGGACTGCGGTTCACATGGCAGTTGAACACGCTCATGAAGATGGAAATGCGGAGGAGCGGCCGCGGGCCGAGCCCCAGTTCCTGCGGTGGCACGGCGTTAGTCACCTGGCTGACGCGGCCGTCTGCCGGCGCCACGATAATGCCGTCGCGCACCGGCGTGACCCGCGGCGGATCGCGGAAGAAATACGCGCACCACAGCGTCGCGACCGTACCGAGCCAGCCGAGCGGCGACCACAGCCAGAACAGTATGAGGCTCACCAGCGCAAAGCCGCCGACAAACGGATAGCCCTCCGGATGGATCGGCGACAACTGCGAGCGGATCGAATTGATGACGGACATCGGCTGTTCTGTATTCCCGTATCATCATCCGCGAATGCGGATGATCCAGTAATCACTACACTACGGCAAGGTACTCAGCGCCCGGTGAATACTGGATGCTCCGCCTTAGCGGAGCATGACAATCGGAGGAAAGCGGATTGTTCGACCCCACTCCAATCTACTCCGCAGCATGGCCAGCGGGCACGAGATCGTCGCTCTCGGCCTCCGGCGGATTGCGATTGGGGGCGATCGGCTCGTTCTCGCCGGTTTCTTCGAGAATTTCGCGTGCCATTTCGGCTTCGCGCTGCCGGTTCCACATGCTGGCGTAGAGTCCGCCATGGGCAAGCAACTGATCATGCCGACCTCGCTCGACGATCACGCCCTTGTCGAGCACCAGAATCTCGTCGGCGCCGACGATGGTCGACAGCCGGTGGGCAATGACCAGCGTGGTGCGGTTCTTGGCGACGCGGTCGAGCGCATCCTGAATATCGCGCTCGGTGTGGCTGTCGAGCGCCGAGGTGGCCTCGTCGAGCACCAGGATCGGCGGACCTTTCAGGATCGTGCGGGCGATGGCGACACGCTGCTTTTCGCCGCCGGAGAGTTTCAGGCCGCGTTCACCGACCTCGGTCTCGTAGCCCTTGGGCGCGTGGCGGATGAAGGTATCGATCTGCGCGAGCCGCGCCGCCTCCTCGACCTCGGCGTCGGTCGCGTCCCACCGCCCGTAGCGGATGTTGTAGCGGATCGTGTCGTTGAACAGCACGGTGTCCTGCGGCACCATGCCAATCGAGGCGCGCAGCGAACTCTGCGTCACGTCGCGAATATCCACGCCGTCGATCAAGATCCGGCCGCCCGTGATATCGTAAAAGCGAAACAGCAGCCGCGAGATCGTCGATTTGCCGGCGCCCGACGGACCGACGATGGCAACGGTGTGCCCGGCCGCGACCTCGAAACTCAGCCCTTTGAGGATCGGCCGCGCCGGCTCGTAGGCAAACGACACGTTGTCGAAGCGGATCGCGCCGGCGCGCACCTGCAGCGGCCGCGCGCCGGGGCGGTCGGCGATTTCCGGTTTGCGCGACAGCAGGGCGAACATGTTCTCGATGTCGATCGTCGCCTGTTTGATCTCGCGGTATACCATGCCCATGAAATTGAGCGGCTGGTAGAGCTGGATCATCATGGCGTTGATCATAACGAAATCGCCGACCGTGTTGGTGCCGTGCTGGATGCCGTAGGCGCACAGCACCATAGCGGCGCACAGCCCGATCGTGAACACGATCGCCTGCCCGGCATTGAGCACGGTGAGCGACACATAGGCGCGGACGCTCGCCTCCTCGTAGCGCGTCATCGAGCGGTCGTAGCGTGCCGCCTCGCGTTCCTCGGCGGAGAAATATTTGACGGTCTCGTAGTTGAGCAGTGAGTCGATCGCCTTGGCGTTGGCGTCGTTGTCGCTTGAATTCATGTCGCGGCGGATGCCGATCCGCCACTCGGTCGCCCAGAAGGTGAACCCGATATAGAGCGCGACAGTCGCGACGATGAGGACGAGGTAGCGCCAGTCAAATTTGAACAACAGCACCCAGGCGACCAGAACAACTTCGACGATGGTGGGCGCAAGCTGCAGCAGCAGCATGCGCACGATGGTCTCGATCGCGTCACGCCCGCGCTGCAGGATGCGGGTGAGCCCGCCGGTGCGGCGTTCCAGATGAAAGCGCAGCGAGAGCAAATGCATGTGCTCGAAAGTGCGAAAAGCCAGCCGTCGAACCGCGTTCATCGCCACCTTGGCGAAAATCGCGTCGCGCGACTGGGTCAGCACCGCCATCACCACGCGCATGCCGCCATAGGCAAGCGTCATCATCACCGGCGTCGCCAGCGCCCAAGCGAAGATGTCATCGGGGCCGAGCGGTGCGGTGCCGTGGCCGGCCAGCGCGTCCGTCGCCCATTTGAAGGTGAATGGCACGGCGATGGTGGCAAGCTTGGCGGCAAAGATCAGGAGCGTGGCGATGCCCACGCGCACCTTGAGATCGCGCCGGTCGGCCGGCCAGATGTAAGGCCACAGATGCACCAGCATCGATAGCAGGCCGTCGCCACCTGTGGCGCCAACTTCGCGCTTGAGACTGTGGGCAGGCCGCTGGAAATCACTCATTATCGTTGACGCCGTCGCTCGCGGGCCGGAACGGCCGGGCGCGGCCGGAAACCCCCGTCACATGGAATCTATCGTCATATAGTGTGTTTGTCCGCGCTCTGCACGCGGACGGAGTACGCGGCGTAATAAACTTGCGGCGGCCGCGAATCAACGCCACATCTACCGTTTGCTGAGTATCATTCCATGGCCAAAATCAATGCGCTGTGCGTCTATTGCGGATCGAGCCCGGGTACCGACCCGGCCTTCGTGGCAGCGGCGCAAACCTTCGGCGAAATCCTCGCCAAAAACCATATCCGCCTGATCTACGGCGGCGGCTCGGTCGGACTGATGGGCACGCTGGCGAATGCCGTGCTCGACCACGGCGGCCATGTGACCGGCATCATTCCTGAGTTTCTGACCAAACGCGAGCGGCCGCGCCGCGTCGCGCAGGAATTAGTCATCGTGCCGGACATGCACGCACGCAAGCGCAGCATGTTCGACCGTGCCGACGGCTTCGTCGCGCTACCCGGCGGGCTTGGCACGCTCGAAGAGCTGGTCGAGCAGCTCACCTGGGCGCAGCTCGGCCGCCACAAGAAGCCCATCCTGATCGCCAATATCGCCGGTTACTGGGATCCGCTGCTGACGCTGATCGAGCATATGCGCACCGTGAAATTCGTGCCGTCGGCATTCAACGTCGATTTTCTGGTCGCGACGCGCGTTGATGACATTCTGCCGGCGATGCGAAAAGCCGCGCACGCGGTTGCCGACGCGGAGCAAACAATGGCGGTGCCGGCGGAGCGGCTGTAAGCTCGACGCCGTCAACGCGGGCGTTAACAGGTCCGGTTTAGCTTCCTAGACGTCGGACATGCCGATGACGGCGAATTGCCTTGCAGATCGAATTGACCGCCAGAACTTCTATGCCGCGCTAACGGCGGCTGGAATGCCCGAGGTGCCCGGAGAATTCTCCGTCGTGCCGTGTCATCAGGTCATCTCCGCTGCCGTCGTTGCCGAAATCAGCGCTTTCATTGAAGCCTTCGACCGTGTCACCACCCGCGCGGCCTGGCTGGCGGCGGCGTTGCGCTCCGTACCGGCAATTTTCCAACGTCGGCGCAAAGAAGTTTGCTTTTTCAGCGCTTGGGATTTTCACCTGCCACCTGACGGCAGTTGGCAGCTCATCGAGTTCAACGACAACGGCTCCGGCTTCATGTTCGCGGCAATCATCAACGCCTTGTATTACAAGGCAGCAGAAATGGACCGAGAGACTGCGATAGCTGCGCCTGACTCCTGGTCTGCGTTCCAACAACACATCGGCGACCTGGTGGAACAGGAAGCGACGGAATTTTTCGGCGGGCTGCCGGACGGCCTGTTCGTTGTTCTCGACGAGGCTCACACCTTGGAACAAGGCAGGTTTCGCACTGAGCTTGCGATGTTGCGCGACCTGTTCCAAGCCCGCGGCTGGCAATCCACGCTCGCGTCACCCACAATGCTTCAGTGGGACGGCCGTAATTTGCTGTTCAACGGTCGAGCCGTCAGCTTTATCGTCAACCGTTCGACTGATTTCCTTTGGCAATCGCGCGAGTTTGCCGCGCTGCGCAGCGCCTATGAGGCCGAGCGTGTTTATGTGGCGCCCAGTCCGTTCACTTATGCGACGCGCAGCGATAAGCGGCTGCTCGAATGGTTATCGCTCCCGCACTCGGATGACGCGCTGGACGTGACGCCGGAGGAACGCCGAATCTTGAGCGCCCACGTGCCGGAGACCCATGTGATTCGCACGGAGAATCTGGACGAGCTGGCGCGCCGCAAGGGCGAGTTTGTGTTCAAGCCCGCGCACGGATTTGCCGCCCGGGGACTGCTCGACAGCACGGCCGTGGGACCGACGCGCCTGCGCCGTCTGCTGGCGCATGGCGAAGACTATGTGGCGCAACGACATGTGGCCAAGTCCAACCAGGATATCGATGGACAGCCGCTGTGGACCGATCTGCGCGTTTGGGCTTATCGCGGAAAAATCTTCCAATTATCGGGGCGCGCCTCGCGATGCGCAGATCGCCTGGACCTGTCGCCGCCGGGCGGATGGTTGCCGACCTATCGGTCTCTGGGTTTGTAGATACGGTCGCATTTTCTTCGGAAAACCGGTATCCACTTTTCCGGAAAATGCTCTAATCCCGCAAAAATGTCACCGCCTCGATGCGATTGCCGTCCCAGTCGCGCACGAAGGCCGCGTAATAGCTTTGCGAATACTGCGGGCGCTTGCCGGGCGCGCCGTCGGACTTGGCGCCCGCCGACACGGCTGCGCGATGAAACGCGTCGACCGCCGCCGCGTCCGGCGCGCGCAGGCAAATGTGCAGGCCGGAGTCCTCGGGCTGAGGGTTAAGCTGCGGACGTTCGTTGAGCCAGAACTCCGGATAGCTCTTGCCGTAGCCGATCGTCTTTCCCGCTTCGCGCAGCCGCATGATGCCGAGCGGCTTGAGCAGCGCATCATAGAACCGCGCCGAGGTTTTGAGTTCACGCACAGGAATGGAGACGTGGTCGATCATAGAGACCCCCGTTATTTCCCCTCCCCCTTGTGGGGAGGGGTCAGGGATGGGGGTCGAGAGGCGTCGTATAAACGTCGACGCCCTGGTTCACCTCACGACCCCCCTCCCTACCCTCCCCCACAAGGGGGGAGGGAAAGTTTTCACGCCGGCGCGCCCGACTTCACCAGCTTGTAGACAATCGAATCCATCAGCGCCTGGAACGACGCATCGATAATGTTGGCGGAGACGCCGATCGTGGTCCAGTGCTCGCCGGTCTCGTCCATGCTCTCGATCAGCACGCGGGTGACGGCTCCGGTACCGCCATTGAGGATACGCACGCGGTAATCGGTGAGCTGCAAGCCTTCGATGTATTTCTGGTACTTGCCCAGATCCTTGCGCAGCGCGACATCGAGTGCGTTGACCGGGCCGTTGCCTTCGGCGGCGTTGATCAACATTTCGTCGCCGACCTTGACCTTGACGACCGCGGTGGTGAGCACCTCGGCGCCGCCGTTCTGGCCGCGCTGTTCGACCTTCACATCGAAATAGCTGACATCGAAGAATTTTGGCACGGTGCCGAGCATGCGCCGCGCCAGCAATTCGAACGACGCATCCGCCGCCTCATAGGCATAGCCGATCGATTCTCGTTCCTTGACGCGGTCGAGGAGGGTCCCGACGCGCGG
>Ga0187784_10003079_pt1 | contig 13437 bp, 14 predicted proteins | sample 1015_SJ02_MP15_2_FD_132964 | JGI IMG/M metagenome (GOLD analysis project Ga0187784, IMG submission 132964) | Tropical peat soil microbial communities from peatlands in Department of Meta, Colombia - 1015_SJ02_MP15_20_MG | ecosystem: Environmental > Terrestrial > Soil > Wetlands > Peat | place...
ATGCCAAGGCCGTGGTCACGCCGGGCGAGATCGCCTATTGGCCCGACGGCCATGCCATCGCCTTAGGCTTCGGGCGCACGCCGATTTCCAAGGGCGACGAAACTAGGTTGGCGAGCCCCTGCAACATCTGGGCAAAGGCGCTTGGCGACGTGCGGGTGCTGGCCAAGGTGCGGCCGGGAACCAAGATCACGGTGAGCGCGAAGTGATTTGCGCTCACGGGTTCGCATTGCCGTCTTTGCGCCGCTGCGCAAAGAACACCGTCAGATCCCAGGCGTTGCGAATATTGATGAGCAGTAAAATCATCAGCGCGCCGGCCAGCAGATGCGGGCCGATCGCGGAGCCGACGCCGAGGAATACTGCGGCGGCAAGCGTCGCGGCATAGGCCGCAGGCGGCGTGACGCCATAGCCGAAGCGATCGTCGAGATCAGTCACCGAGCTGCGCAGCACGCGGACCAGTATCCAGATCGAATAAAAGAGCGCCGCCGTCGCCGTGGCGCCGACGACCAGCGCAAAGGTGGTGTCGATGATGTCGGGAATCAGCGCAATCAGGCTGACGAACAAAACATAGGTATAGTGAAAGATGATCGGACTGGTGAAAGTGCGTGTCGGGCTGCCCCGCTCGGCGCTGAGATAGCCGGTGCCGATCGAGGCGGCGACGAAGAGGAGCGCCACCAAGGCCGCCGCCGCGGTGCCGAGCAATACGTAGAATTCGTGCCACGTCGTCAACATGCAGGCCTATCCGCGCCCAACGAACGGCATCAGGTTGGCCATCACGGTCATGAACAGCACATTGGTGTCGAGCGGCAGGCTCGCCATATAGACCAAGGCGCGGCCGACGTCTTCGGCGGCCATGCGGGCTTCGATCATCTTGCGGCCGTCGGGTTGCAGCACGCCCTCGCCCTTGACCATGCGGTCGGTGAGCGGGGTGGCGGCGTTGCCGATGTCGATCTGGCCGCAGCAGATGTCGTGGCCGCGGCAATCGAGCGCGGTCTGTTTGGTCAGCCCGGTGACGGCGTGCTTGGTTGCGGTATAGGCGGCGGCGCCCGGGCGCGGCGTATGCGCCGAGATCGAACCGTTGTTGATGATGCGGCCGCCGCGCGGATCTTGCGCCTTCATGATCTTGATCGCTTCCTGGGTGCACAGGAAGACGCCGGTGAAATTGGTGGCGACCACGGCCTGCCACTTGTCGAGCGGGATTTCCTCGATCGGCATGGCCGGCGCGCCGATGCCGGCATTGTTGAACAGGAGGTCGAGCCGGCCGTAGGTCTCTTTGGTCTTGGCGAACAGCGATTTGATCGCGGCCGGGTCGGCAACATCGGTCGGCACCGCCAGCGCTTCGCCAGGCGTCTGCGCGCCTTCCTGGACCACCGTGTCCAGCAGGTCTTTGCGCCGGCCGGCGAGCACCACCGCGTAGCCTTCGCGCAGCAATGCCAGCGTTACCGCCCGGCCGACCCCGGTGCCGGCTCCCGTCACCAAGGCGATTTTGCGCATGGCCATGATTGCCTCCCTGATAGGTCTGGTGAGGCAATATCACCTCTCCCCGCGCGCGGGGAGAGGGGGGAGTTTTCAGCTCGCCAGCGCGATTTCCAGGTCGGGGCTGCCGAAGCGATAGTTGTCGGGCGCGGCCAGCCGCAGGCTGATGTCGTTCGCGGTGCCCGGCCTGCCGAACCGGAAGCCCTGCATCGAGTGCACGCCGGCGGCGCGCAGGAACAAATGCTGCTCGGGGGTTTCCACGCCCTCCGCCGTGACCTTCATGCCCAGCCCGCGCCCGAGGCTGACGACGGCATGGACAATCGCGGCGGCGTCGGGCGCCTTCTCGATCGAGCGCACGAAGCTCGAGTCGATCTTGAGCTTGTCGAACGGGAAGCGCCGCAAGTAGAGCAGGCTCGAATAGCCGGTGCCGAAATCGTCGAGCGCAAAGCGCACGCCGATGGCTTTGAGGCGAAGCATCGACAGTTCCGCCGTCTCCAGATTGCCGAGCAGGGTGCTCTCGGTGAGCTCCAGTTCGAGGCGGTTGGCGTCGAAATCGGTCTCGGTGAGAATGCGCTCGACCACTTCGACGAAGTCCGAACGGCGGAATTGCAGCGGCGAGACATTGACGGCGACGGTCAGGCCGGGCCAGTCCCGGCCGTCGAGGCAGGCGCGGCGCAGCATCCACTCGCCGAGCTCGACGATGAGGCCGGAATGCTCCGCGATCGGGATGAAGCGCGACGGTGGGATTTCGCCATGAGTCGGATGGGTCCATCGCGCCAGCGCTTCGACGCCGACTACGGTGTCGCCAGAGGCATTGACGATCGGCTGGTAGGCGGCGCGCAGGATGTCGGTCTTGATCGCCTGCAGCAGATCGCCCTCCAGCAATTTGCGGTTCGACAGGTCGGCGTCCATCGCCGCGTCATAGACGCACGCGCGGTTGCGGCCCTCGTTCTTGGCGCGATAGAGCGCCATGTCGGCGTAGCGCAAAATGTCGGCGGCGTCGCCGGCGCGGCGGTCGATTACCGCGATGCCGATCGAGGCGCCGATGACGATGTTGTGTCCGCTGATGGTGTAGGGCGCGCAGACCGCGGCGATAATACGCCCGGCGATGGCCTGCAGCGAGTAGGAGTCCGACTCGCAGGCGGTGATGATGGCGAACTCGTCGCCGCCGAGGCGGGCGACGAGATCCTCGGTGCGCATGACTCGGCTCAAGCGCTGCGTGACGCAGAGAATAAGCTCGTCGCCGATATGGTGGCCGAGCGTATCGTTGACGTCCTTGAAATGATCGAGATCGATGTAGAACACGGCCGCCGACATGCCGCCGCCGCGCACCTCGCGGATGGCCTGTTCGAGCCGCTCGCCGAAATAGATGCGGTTGGGCAGGCCGCTCACCGGATCGTGCAGCGCCAGGTGACGCAGTTGCCGCTCGCCGGTGGCGATGGCAGCCACGGTGCGGCGCATGGTGCGCATCATCACGCCGACCAGCAGCACGATGCCGACAAGCGCTACCGCGATGAAAGGCACTACCCTCGCTACGATCGCGGCGCCGCGCAGCTTTGGCTTGAAGGCAAAGCGCGCGACGGGGTCGCCGTGAGCATCGGCGAGTTCGACGACGCGCTCGTCGCCGTTCGGCGCCGATTCATCGATCTCGCGCAGTCCGTCCAGTTGCAGGCGGTCGCCCATCTTGGTGAGGAAGCGATCGTTGGTGTATTTCACGCCGAGCATAATCGGCGCGCGGTCGTTGCCGTGCGCGAGATCGCTGTCGGAGCCGACCGCGACCGCCGCGACGATCGCGGCCTGATTGCGGAAGCGCCCAATCAGGGCGGTGCTGCGGCCCGGCTTCGCGATATCCTGCGCGGCGAGCAGGCGGATGGCGTGGTCCGGCATGGCGCTCAATCGCCCGCGCAAAAGATCGAGAGTCGGCGCGAGTTCCGCGCGAAGCTCGATCGCGCTGGGATCGGCGGCAACGCGGGCGTGCGCGTATTTGATCTCTTCGTCGGCCCCGACGATCGCCACGATATCGAAATTGAAGAAATCCAGCTTGCTTCCGACGTGGCGATCGACCCAATCCGGATCGTAGCCCTCGCGGATCTTGAGCGTGGCGCGCGGGGTCGCAGCAATGCTTTCAACGAGATGCAACGCCCACTCGCCGCGATCGGCAATCGCGTGCCTGATCAGCTCCTGTTCGGTGTCGACGGCAGCTTCATTGGCCTGTCGGGCGGCGCTCAACACCGCGACGGCAACGCACATGATCGCGATGGCAACGATCACGCCGATCGGCATGACCAAGCTCAGCCGCGCTTGATCCCACCGCGACCGTTTCGTTTCCCCGGCGATTTGCGGCTGCGCCGAAGGCACGCATTCACCTATTGGACATTTCGTCTCGGCTCGACCATACGGCGTAAATATTGCAAATGACTTGCAATTTACCGCTGTAAACCCCTTTGGCGAGTATCCCGTCCGGTTCCGACCGGGTTCGTTAACGGCGGGTAAATGCCGCGTCGACGCCCGCGGCCAGTCGATCTTTAACGGTCCGGATCGGTCCTTTTCGGCGCTTCGCGTCAGCGCTTGTTGGTATAAGGCGGCCGCGGGATACCGATATGGGCGGCGCGTAACGCAGCCGACCATCGTTCGCGCAGATCCGTGAAGTAGGGCTCGCCCGGCTCAATGCGGTAGATTAACTCGGGCTCGCAGGTGTCGCGCCGCACCACCAAAAGATCGATCGGCATGCCGACGCTGAGATTCGAGCGCATGGTCGAATCGATGGAGACGAGACCCACCTTCAGCGCGTCATAGAGATCCATCTCGTAGTTGATGGCGCGGTCGAGAACCGGCTTGCCGTATTTGTGCTCGCCAATCTGCAGATACGGCGTGTCGGTGGTGCATTCGATGAAATTGCCGGCCGAATACACCATAAAAAGCCGCATGCGCTCGCCCATGATCTGACCGCCGAGCAGGAACGAGACGTCGAATGTCACGTCGGAAGCTTCGAGCGCCTTGCTTTCGATGGCGTGAATGGTGCGGATGACATGGCCGACCCGCTGCGCCGCCTGGAACATGGTCGGCGCGTTCATCAGCGTTTCGCGCTCGCCGGTTTCGGGATTGTCGTAGCCTTCGACCAAGATGCTGATAACCGATTGGGTGATCGACAGATTCCCCGCCGTAGCGATCGCCATCACGCGCTTCTTCGGATCCTTGAACAGGTGCAGCTTGCGGAAGGTCGAGATGTTGTCGACGCCGGCATTGGTCCGCGTATCCGCGAACATCACGAGTCCCTCGCGCACGAGAATTCCACAGCAATAGGTCATCGATTCAACTGCTCCCGATGCTGCGCCGTTATAGCGACAGCCGTCCGCTCGCGGCAATGGCAGGCTGGCTGCCGTGACGGACCTACTGACCGACCTTGATGGCGACCTCGAGCGTCTCGGCGCCCGGGCCATAGCGCACGCCGCGTACCGGAGCGGCGCCGAGCGAATCCAACCCGATAGCGACGCGTACATGCGCGTCGGTCGGGCAAAAGCCGTTCGCCGGATCGAAGGCAACCCAGCCGAGATCAGGCACGAAAGCCTCCACCCAGGCGTGGCCGGTCTGGCCGGTCGTGGCACCGTCGTTGCGGCAAAAATAGCCGGCGACATAACGGGCCGGAATGCCAAGCGTGTGGGCCGCGCCGATGAAGATGTGGCTGAGGTCCCACGACGCACCACGCTTGCGCGCAAACGCTTCCGCAGCATTCGCCGCACGCTCCACTTCATCGGGGTCATAGGCTATTTCTTTGTATAGCCGGTCGAGCAGCGCATGAAGCTCGGCGAGAATCTCGCCACCTTGCGCGGCACGGATACTTTGCGCGAATTCCCGGATCGCCGCATCGGCCTGCGTTAAACTCGTGTCGCGGAGAAACAGGCTCGGCCCGAATCGTTCGACGGTGCCGCGCACGATCCCATTGGTGTTCTGCGTCTCGACCTCGCCATCGACCTCGACGGAGAGTTCGCCGAGCGGCCCATCGACGGAGAATACGTGGGTGATATTGCCGAACGCATCCTCATGCGCGGCAAGACGCGCGTCGGCGGACACATCGATGCGCCAGCGCACGACGTACTGGCCTTCATAGTTTCGCGGCGTAACCCGCAGCACTTGGATGACGCCCGCGGCCGGCGGATCGTAGCGATAATCTGTGCGGTGGGCGATGCGGATGCGCATGTCAGGGGTCAGTAATCAGGCAACAGTAATCAGCGATCAGAAACGGCCGCGGGGCTGAGGATACACAGCATAGCACGGCATTATCCTCTCGCTTCTGATTACTGACTACTGATTACTGACCTCTGTCTATAGCAAATATTGCCGCGCAACGGCGGTGCCGAGGCAGTTGTTGTCCTTGACGAAATCATCGATAAATTCGTGCAGGCCGGTCTGAAAAATCTGCTCGATGCGGCTGTTTTCCAATCGCGCCCGGACGGTGCGGGCTTGGCGCTGCGCCGGTCCTTGCCGGCCATAGGCGTTGGCGATGCGGTCGAGATTTTGCACGAGGTTCTCGTAACAGCTGGCCAGCGAACGCGGCATCTCGTCCCGTAGCATCAACAGATCGGCGACCAGCCACGGTTTGACGTTTTCGCGATAGACCCAGTGATAGGCGGTGAGCGCCGACACCGAGCGCAAAATTGAGGACCATTGGAAATAATCGAGTGGGCCGCCGACTTTCTCATCGGCAGGCAGCAGCAGGTGATATTTCACGTCAAGGATGCGCGCGGTGTTGTCGGCGCGTTCGATATAGACCCCGATCCGGGAGAACCAATAGGCGTCGTTGCGCAGCATGGTCCGGTAGGCCGAGCCGTCGAAGCGCAACGACGATCCCAGTACCCAGCGCAGGAAGCGCGCGAACTCGTCGCGCGAGGGCGGCCCGTCGCCCCAGCGCTTGAGTTCGAGCCAAGCGCCGTTGATGGCGTCCCACATCTCTGTGGTAAGCGCGGTGCGCACCGCGCGCGCGTTCAGCCGGGCGCTTTCGAAGCAGTTACGGATCGAAGAGGGGTTGGCGCTGGAGAAGGCGAGGAATTCGGTGACGGTCTCCTCGTTGGCCTCATTGTAAGCCTCGAAGAAGACATTGGCACAACCGGCCGTGGCGACGGCGGATTCCCACTCATTTGTGGTGCCGATGTAAGCGAGCGGCAGCGTGGTCAGCCGCAGCGTGGTGTCGAGGATGCGCGCAATATATTCGGCACGCTCGACGTAGCGGGCAAGCCAATAGAGATTGTCGGCCGTGCGCGAGAGCATCGTCTTCTCTCTCTCACTCTCTCTCTTTATCCGTCCAACACCCAGGTATCCTTTGTGCCGCCGCCCTGACTCGAATTGACCACGAGGGAACCCTTCTTCAGCGCAACACGCGTGAGCCCGCCAGGCACGATGCGAATGCGGTCGCGGCCGGACAGCACGAACGGTCGCAGATCGACGTGGCGCGGCGCAATGCCTTCGTCGACGCAGGTTGGGCAGGTTGACAGCGCAAGCGTCGGCTGCGCAATGAAATTCTTCGGATCGGCTTTGAGCTTGGCGGCGAACGCGGCAATCGTCGTTTTGTCAGCCTTCGGCCCGATCAGCATGCCGTAGCCGCCCGAGCCGTGAACTTCCTTCACCACCAGCTCCTCGATGTGGTCGAGGACGTAGGCGAGATGTTCGCTCTCGCGGCAGCGCCACGTCGGCACGTTCTTCAACAGCGGTTCTTCGCCGAGATAGAATTTCACAATCTCCGGCATGTAGCTATAGACCGCCTTGTCGTCGGCGATTCCGGTGCCCACTGCATTGGCGAGTGTGACGCTGCCGGCCTGATAGGCTGACATCAGCCCTGCCACGCCGAGCGCGCTGTCGGACCGGAACACCAGCGGATCGAGGAAATCGTCATCGATGCGGCGATAGATGACGTCGACGCGTTTGAGGCCTTCCGTCGTGCGCATGTAGAGGACGTCGCCTTTGACGACGAGGTCGCGGCCCTCGACCAATTCGATGCCGAGCTTGTCGGCCAGAAACGAATGCTCGTAATAGGCCGAATTGTAGACGCCCGGCGTCAGCAGGACGACGTTCGGCTCGGCGGCGGCGGCCGCCGGCGCGACGGATTTCAGCGTATCTAGCAACTCGTCGGGATAGTTCTCGACCGGTGCGATTCGGTAGCGTGAGAACAGTTCAGGAAACAGCCGCAGCATGATCTCGCGATTCTCCAGCATGTAGGAGACCCCGGACGGCGTCCGCGCATTGTCCTCGAGCACATAAAAGGTATCGGCATCGAGCCGTATGATGTCGATGCCGGCAATGTGGACATAGATATCATGCGGAACTTTCTGGCCGTTCATCTCCGGACGGAATACCGGATTCTGAAACACCAGCTCTTCGGGGACGACGCCCGCCTGCAAAATCTCGCCGCGGCCATAGACATCCTTTATGTAGGCATTGATGGCTTTGACGCGCTGCTCGAGGCCGCGCTTGAGCACTTGCCATTCGTTTGCTGAAAGGATGCGTGGGATGACGTCGAACGGGATCAGGCGCTCCTGGGCCTCCGGGTCGCCATAGACCGCAAAAGTGATACCGATGCGCCGGAACAACAATTCCGCTTCGCGCCGGCGGAAGTCGAGCACGTCGGGTTTGACCTCGTTGAGCCAATGCGACAGTTCGACATAGGCCGGTCGCACGGCGTCCCCGGTGCCCTTCATTTCGTCGAACATGTCTAACCCCGGCCCCCTCGAACCATAAACGTCTGGGGCGCCTACACCTTGCGGCACCTCAATTCTTAGCAATCTTTGCGCCAGTTTGGGACGGCGAGGCCAGCGGCTCAACGTCTGCCGTGCCGGCATTATTGCTCATGTTTTAGGCGGTTTGGCTACCGCAGCGGCGGACTCCGGCGGGCAGTGCGGGTGACAACCAGCGATCGCAGCTATACCTAGGCAGGTTGAGCTGCCGTCGCCGCCGCGCTAGAGCAGGCGGAGCAGGGAGCTTGAGCGATGGCCAATGGCTCGGCCAGAACCGACGGCAGGCAAATGGCTGGAGGAATCGTCACGGCCGCTGTTCTTGTCATCGGCGATGAGATCCTGTCGGGCCGCACTAAGGACAAGAACATCGGCTACATCGCCGAGTATCTCACCGACATCGGTATCGATCTCAAGGAAGTCCGCGTCGTACCGGACGAAGCGCCGGAGATCGTGGCCGCGCTCAATGCGCTACGCCACCGCTACACCTATGTGTTCACCACCGGCGGCATCGGTCCGACCCACGACGATATCACTGCCGAAAGCGTGGCCAAGGCCTTCGGGGTAGCCCTAGAGCACGACCCGCGAGCGGTCGAGATCATGCGCGCGCGGCTCCTTGAAACGGGCGGCGTGATGAACGAGGCGCGCATGCGCATGACCCGCATCCCGGTCGGCGCCGAACTCGTCCTCAACAAGGTGTCGGCGGCGCCGGGCTTTTGGATCGGCAATGTCATCGTCATGGCGGGCATACCCAGTGTGATGCAGGCGATGCTCGAATTCGTGACGCCGCAGCTTAAGACCGGCACCAGAGTACTATCGGAAACCGTTCGCGCCGACTGCCGCGAAGGCGATATCGGCACCGAGCTCGGCGCGGTCGCGAAAAAGTATCCCGATGTGGCGATCGGCTCCTATCCATTCGTGGACGAGAACAACGCCGCCAATGCCCACATCGTGGTGCGCTCGCGCGAACCGCAAAAGCTTGCCGCGGCCAAAGCGGCGGTCGAGGCGATGCTGCTGCGCGTCAAGGCGGAACTTGCGAAAGCCTGACCGCTCCGGCGCGATCGCGGCCGCGATTTCTCCATCGTTGCAAATAGCGATCGCAACATGAAGCGACGCCGGATTATTGCTGTTGCTCTTGCATACGCGCTAGCGGCGCTGTCGACACCGAATTTTGCGGCGGCGGTGCTCGCTGCGAACCTGCAAGGTTTCGGGATCGTCTATCTGCACGGCAAGGGCGCGTGGCCGGGCGGGTTCGACGGCGGCATTCTGAATTCGCTCGAGGACGAAGGCGCGCTGGTGGCGAAGCCGGAAATGCCGTGGTCGTTGCATCGCCGCTATGCCGCGACTTACGATCAGGCGATGGCTGAAATCGACGCGGTGGTCGCCGGGCTGTACGTCAAGGGCGCGAGCCGGATCGTCGTGATCGGCCATTCGCTCGGCGCCAATGCCGCTATCGGCTACGCCGCGCGGCATGCCGAGCTTGCCGGTGTTGTCGCGCTTGCGCCCGGTCATCTGCCGGAGGCGGACCCGTTGCGCCGCTTCGTCAGTGACGCGGTAGCGCGCGCCAAAGAATTGATCGCCGCGGGGCAAGGCAACGTGCCGCAAACCTTTCCCGATCTCGCGCAAGGCATCCCGCTCACCGCGACCGCGACGGCGGTTGTCTATGTCAGCATGTTCGATCCCGACGGTCCCGCGGTGATCCCAAAAAATGCCGCGGCCATGGGGGCGGCGCTGCGCCCGGTGCCGCTGCTTTGGGTCGCCGGCAAGCTCGATCCCATCGATCGCCGCGGCCCCGAATACGCCTTCAACGCCGGCGCCAAGAATCCGAACAGCAAATATATCGAAGTCTTCGCCGGCCATCTGACCACGCCGCTGGTCGCGCATAAGGAAGTGGTCGAATGGATCAACTCGCTGTGATAGAGACGCCGAGCGCGGTCACGGCGATGCGCCTTGTCGCGGCGGAACCGCGTGCTTACCTTCGCTATGTCGATATTCGCGCGGGCGGGAATCCGAAGCGGTGAGCGAAACCGAAGCCCTGTTCAACGTGCTGCGACAATCGGCTGATGCCGATTGCGTTGCCGCGATCGAGCGCGCGGTTCACGACGCACCCGATCGCGAACTTTGCCGTGTCAACGTGCTCGATTTCGCCGCCAAGAACGGCCTCGATGAAGAGCGCACCGTGGCGGCGTTTCTGCACGCCGCGCGGCTAGGCTTGTTTGAATTGTCGTGGAACGTGCTGTGCCCGGGCTGCGGCGGCGTGCTCGATGCCGGCTCGACGCTCAAGACCGTCAACCATGAGGAATACGAGTGCGGGCTTTGCGCTGCCGGTTACAAGCCGACGCTCGACGAGATGGTCGAGGTGACTTTCACCGTGAGCCCGCGGATCCGCCACATCGCCGCCCACAGCCCGGACACGCTCCCCGAAGTCGAATATTACCGCCAGATTTTCTGGAGTTCGGGCGTCAATTTGCCGGAAATATTGGGAGACAGTCTCGCTGAATTTACCGTCGATTCGATCGAGTTGCCGCCCGGCGAAAAGGCGGTGCTCTCGGTGCAACTGCCCAACGACTTCGTTATCGCATTCGATCCGGTGACCCACGGTACGCAGTTCATCGACGTCAAGGGCGAGCCGACGCGCGAGCGGCAGACGTTGTCGATGGTATTCGATCGCGTGCAGAGGTCGGTCGGGACGGTCGAGATGCGGCCGGGGCCGTTGCGGCTGTCGCTCGAGAACCGCACCGATCGCCGCGTGCTGCCGGCGCTGTGGATCGCCGGCGATGCGCTGCACGATCTGCTCGGCAAGCGCAAGCCGTTCCTCACCGCCAAGCGCCTCCTCACCAACCAGACCTTCCGCGACATCTATCGCACCGACACGCTCGATGTCGATCAGCGGCTCAAGATCACGAGCCTCACCTTTCTGTTCACCGACCTTAAAGGCTCGACCGCACTCTATGAACGAGTCGGCGATCTCGTCGCTTACGATCTCGTGCGCCAGCATTTTCGCGTGCTCTACGAGATCGTGGCGGCGGAGGCCGGCGCGGTCGTAAAAACAATCGGCGATGCGGTGATGGCGACCTTCTCGACGCCCGACCGCGCGCTCGCGGCGGCGCTGCGCATGCGCGAGGCCATGACGCGCATCAATGCCGAGCGCCGCAACGATGATTTGCTGCTCAAGATCGGCATTCACGAGGGGCCATGCCTTGCCGTGCGGCTCAACGACAGCCAGGATTATTTCGGCCAAACCGTGAACATGGCCGCACGCGTGCAGGGACTTGCTTCCTCGCGCGCGATCTTCGTCACCAAGTCGGTGGTGGAAGATCCGAAGGCCGCGAAAATCCTGCAAAGCTTAAGCGTGCTGCCGTCGGAGCGGCGCGCGGCGCTACGCGGCATTGCCGACGAAACGACGGTGTACGAGATTCCCTGATTGCAAGCCGTGCTCCCGGTCTGATATCGGCTTTGGGTTCCGCAATTATTCGCCGCAACCACAACTAGTCGCCGCAACCACGCTATGGCGATGCCGCAGCCCGAGCCGGACCAACCGCCCAATCCGGAAAAGATATTTCCGGTGTCATGGGACCAGTTCCATCGCGATTCCCGCGCGCTGGCCTGGCGGCTCAGCGACGCCGGCCCGTTCGAGGCCATCGTCTGCGTCACCCGTGGCGGCCTGGTAGCGGCGGCGATCGTGGCGCGCGAACTCGGCGTTCGGCTGATCGAAACGGTGTGCGTGGCAAGCTATAGCCACACCAGCCAGGGCGAATTGAAGGTGCTCAAGGACGTTGCAGCCTCGATCGTCGCGTGCGGCGGCGGGGAAGGCGCGGGCGTGCTGATCGTCGACGATCTGGTCGACACCGGCAAGACCGCGAAGGTGGTGCGGGCGCTGTTGCCGCGCGCCCATTTCGCGGCCGTCTATGCCAAGCCGATGGGGCGGCCGATGGTCGACACGTTCATCACCGAGGTGTCGCAGGACACTTGGATCTATTTTCCCTGGGACACCGGGCTCGCTTTCCAGCCGCCGATCCGCGACGCCGGATTGTAGCGCGCGGCCCGGATCGGCTATGATCCAAGGTGCGATAAGCGAGAGCGAACCGCCGGAGCAAACCGTTATGGATGCCGTCACGCCCAAATCCAAGCACGATACCGCCGACACCGATTCGCAAGTCTTGCATTCGCACGTCGTGCGCCCGGCCGACATGGAATGGAAGAAGACGCGGTTTGCCGGCTGCGAAGTGAAGGGGCTCCTGCTCGACAAAGACAGCGGGCTCGTTACCGCGCTGATGAAGTTCGCGCCCGGCGCCACGCTGCCCGACCACGAGCACGTCAAGATCGAACAGACCTATATCCTCGAAGGCAAGCTCGTCGATAAGGAAGGTCCGGCGCAGGGTCTGACCGTCGGCCCCGGTGAATTCGTCTGGCGCGAGGCCGGCAGCCGCCACGTCGCCTGGACGCCCGACGGCGGGCTCATGCTTGCCATGTTTCAGGTTCCCAATAAGTTCTTCGAACCGGACGGCCGCGTAGCCGACATTTCCGGCGCCGACTGGGACGACCTCTGGGGCCACGTTTTCAAGGACTGAGCATGATCCCGAAGAGCTTGGCCGCGGACTTGATCCGGGGGTGGACACCGGTTTCCCGCCTTCGCGAAGCCGCTTCAGCGGGCGAAGGAAGGTCGGAAAAGATCATGCTGCACTAGAACATCGCCGGCTGGCCGCAAACTTTTGAGGTGATGCAGGGGTGGGTGTGATGGATATGACCCGAAACATGCTGCGGAAATTGATAGCAGCGGTAGCGATCATCGCCGTGCTGACGGGAACCGCTTCTGCGCAGTCGCCATTCACGCCCAGCCTCTCGCTCGGCGGCGACACTAAACGCAAGCTGACGCCGGAAGAGCAAGCAAAGCAAAACGCGATCGATCAGGCCTATAAATCGGCGACCGCCAAGATTCCGGATCGGAAATCCAACGATCCATGGGCCGACGTTCGCCCCGCGTCGCCCGCGCCGTCGCCGAAAAAGAAGCCGCAGTAACAGAGCATCACTTCCGGCGCAGGCGCGGCGGACGGCGCATCATTCTCTCGGAGAACCGGTTTCCATTTTCCGGATCGTGCTCTAAAAACATCGCTGCGCGGAAATCGTGCAGCGGACGTGCTATGAATGTCCACTCCGCGGATGTGGCGAAATGATAGACGCAGGGGACTCAAAAGATGCAATTTAGGACTGCTGTCCGGTCAAACGGGCACGGCGTGTGAGA
>Ga0187784_10003080_pt1 | contig 13436 bp, 13 predicted proteins | sample 1015_SJ02_MP15_2_FD_132964 | JGI IMG/M metagenome (GOLD analysis project Ga0187784, IMG submission 132964) | Tropical peat soil microbial communities from peatlands in Department of Meta, Colombia - 1015_SJ02_MP15_20_MG | ecosystem: Environmental > Terrestrial > Soil > Wetlands > Peat | place...
CCTCGATGCGCCGGAGGCCCGCGAGGATCCCCGCCCGCCAGGACGTCTCCGCCTCACGGGCCCGCTCGAGCGCCGAGGCGTCCCCGAGGGCGAGCGCGACCCCGACCCCGGGCATCCCGGCCCGACCGGCCGCGTTCTGCAGGTTCGAGAGTTCCTCGGCGTCCTGTCCGAGGGCGGGAACGTACCAGCGGTCCGCGTCGAGCATGCCGGCGAGCTCGGGGGCGACCCGGGCCTCGGCGAGCCGCGCCTTCAGCGCCTGCGAGAGTCGCGCGGCATCGACCGGTGACAGGCGGGCGGGCGCAAGGTGCGGGTCAAGCCCGAGCCCCCGCAGGAGCTCCGCCGCTTCGTCCGGCCGGCCCGAGAGCCCCCGGAAGTACGGGTCGATGCTGGTCGCGATCGCCACCTCGAGGGACGGCCCGAACAGGGCGAGCCCGGGCCGGCGGACAAGGACCGAGCGGCGCACGGCCTCCTCGACGAGCCGGCCGTTGAGCCCGAGGAACCCTCCCACGTGCTGCCGGTCGCCGATCGCGCCCGAGAGACCCCACGGAGCGTTGTCCCAGTTGACGGGGTCGAGGAAGACGGTGAAGAGCCAGGTCAGGGTCGAGGCGCAGAGCTCCGACATCCCGTCGACCCCCCAGTCGAGGGGATTGACCATCGCGACGTGGTCGGGGAGGGGGGGCGGCTCGGGCACCCCGGGATACTTGTGATGGTCGAGCACGACGACCGGCTTCGGGTGACGCGCGAAGACATCGAGCCAGCTCGCCCCCGTGTCGACGACGAGGACGGGGGAAGTGCTCGCGGCCAGGAGGGCCGAGATGCGCTCGCGCTCGACGCCCTGGAGCGCCGTCGCCTGAGCCGGATACCCGAGTCGGGTGAGCGCGCGGAGCGCGGAGGAGGCGCTCGCGATCCCGTCGGCGTCGTAGTGGTAGATGACCCGCCATCGGCCCGGGTGGCCCAAGAGGAGGGCGCGGGCCCGCTCGAACTCTCGCGTGTACCGGGGATCCGGAACGAACCCGTCCGGACCCGAGGGCATCACTCCACCTGAAGCGCTGCGCCCCGGGCGGAGTACCGCCACGTCTCGGGGATGCGTCGGCGCTGGCGGTAGTATCGCGCGAGACGGCGGATGCGCGATTCCATGAGCGAGAGGCCGCGTCGGTTCGCGAGGTCCTTCGGGTGGGTCTCGAGGTGCCGCTGGAGGTGGACCACACGCTTCAGGAGCGCCTGGAGATCGTCCGGGATCTCGGGCCGTACGCCCGCGTCGGCGAGGAGCGCTTCGAGGCGTCGGCCCGTGACCGCCCGGGCGCTCGGAACGCCCACGGAGTCGCGCAGCTGCTGGCCGACCTGGGCGGCCGAACGGCCGGACTTGGACAGCTGCACGGCCTGGGAGACGAGCTCCTCGGTCGTGACGCTGACCCACTCCGGCTTCGTGAGGGGGTACGGCCGGTGGGAACCGGAACGACCCTTCCTACCGGAGTGGATGCGGGACATGGATTGGCGCGGACACTCGTGTGCTACTTAGTATTGACGGCCGGACGAGGGTGGGCGGGGCGTGCTCCTCACCGAGCGGGTCCGAGGATATTGGTCGCGACGGCCCGTCCCTCTCGCTTCAGGTACTTCCAATTCACCCAGGCGAACGTCCCGCCGATCACCGTGAAGAAGAGACCCGAGGCGAGAAAGCTGCCCAGCACAAAGGACACGCCCGGCGGGTACACGGAGCCCGTCGAGACTCCCAGAAGATCCGGGACCCCAACCAGGTACACCCAGCACGTCAACATCGCGACGCCGAAGAGGAGCATGCCGACGCTCTGCTGGAAATGCCCTCGGGTCTTTTCCGCAGCGCTCTCGTACCCGCGACGCGGGCGGGAGGTATCTGCCATCGTCGCTCCCGGAGAGGGATTCCGGGGCCAAGGCCGTTGTGGGGGCCGCCTAGGAGATGCGGTCCGACTTCTCGAGGGCCGAAACGAGGAACTTCTTGCCCTCGGTCGTGATGTGGTAGGCGATGCGCGAAGGCCCGCCGTTCGCGGTGGGGTACGCCGCGCCTCCCTGGACTTCGACCAGCTTGTTCCGCACTAGGAGACCGAGCGCGAGCGGCACCTTCACGTCGTTGTGCTCGACGGCCCAGAAATGGTAGAGCGCCCGCTCGATCTCGGGGAGCTCGAGCGACTGGTCACCGGCCCGGCCCTCGTGCATCGACTCCGCGCGGTTCAGCTGCTGCAGGATCGCGACGAGCGTGGAACGGACCGGGTCGGGCGGGGGCGCCGAGTGCATGCTGGCGAATTTACGCGGGGTCCCCCTACTTAAAAAAGGCGACCCGCGCGACGGGCGATTATTCGACGCGGTTCGTGCGTCGCAACGTCTCGAGGAGATAGGCCTTCCCGGTCGTCGTGATCGTGTAGCGCTCGCCGACGACCCGGCCCCGGTCCCAGGCGTACTCGACGTCGGTCAACTGCTGCGCCATGCCGTTCCCAACGAGGACCTCGACGGCCGTCGAGACCTGGGGCGTCGTGATGTGCGGGTACTCTCCCCGCATCATGATGCGTCGCAGCTCGCCCACCTCGAGGCCCTCGACCTGCGTCTCCTCCATCTGCGCGCGGTTCAATTGGCGCAGGATCTCGATCAGCTCGCTGTGCAGTTCGGTCGCGGACTCCGCCGAGGCGCCGTCCATGGGCCGATTCACCCGGGCAGTGGGAGATGAACCTATCCTTCGAGGCGCGGCCTTTTAGTCCGCCACGCTAGATACCGGGACGCGATGACCTGTACCTGCCGGTCCCCCGCCCGGTGCCCGATCTGCAACACCCCGGTCCGGGTCCCGCTCACGAACCTCGAGAACGCGGCGGGCGCCCAGATCCTCGTCGACCGGTTCGCCCGACGCGATTCGTCGTCGTCGCGGGAGGGCCTGCGGCGCCTGATCGAGGGGTGGGGGAGCTGCCCCGCATGCGGCCACACGATCCACTTCGAGCACTCGCGCTCGTGCGTCGCCGAGGCGCTGAGCGCGGCGGGGGTCCCGGCCGCGGAGCGGGAGGCGATCCTCGCGAAGATCACATTCCCCGAAGGCTGACCGGAGCGGGGGAGAGACGTGCCGGGGCCCGAAGAGTTCGTCGTCACCCCGTACGAGGTCAAGGGTCGGATCGACTACGAGCGCCTGCGCGAGCAGTTCGGGACCCAGTCGCTGACGCCCGAGCTCCTCGCTCGGATCCACCACCTCGCGGGCGGCGAGCTCCCCCCGGCGCTCCGACGGGGCATCTACTACTCCCATCGGGACCTGGGGCCGCTCCTCGACGGCTACGCGCACGGCACGCCGTTCTTCCTCTACTCGGGCCGCGGCCCCTCCGGGCCGCTCCACACCTCGCACCTCCTCCAGTTCGATCTCTGCCAGTGGTTCCAGCGTCGGCTCGACCTACCGATGTACATCCAGATCACCGACGACGAGAAGTTCTGGGCCCGCAGCGGGCTCACGCGGGAAGAGACGGCGCACTGGGGGTACGAGAACCTCTACGACATCCTGGCCGTCGGCTTCGATCCGAAGAAGACGCGGGTCTTCTTCGACTCCCGCTCGATCGCCGCGATGTACCCGCTCGCGATCCGGGTCGCGCGGAAGATCCCGTATTCCACGGTCAAGGCGGTCTTCGGCTTCGAACCGAGCCAGAACATCGGCCTCGTCTTCTACACCGCGCTGCAGACCGTCCCGTGCTTCTGGCCGTCCTGGGCGGAGGACCGAACGATCCCGTGCCTCATCCCCTGCGGGATCGATCAGGACCCGCACTTCCGGGTCACGCGCGACATCGCCGAAGGGCTCGGGTACCCGAAACCCGCGCTCCTCCACAGCCAGATGCTGCCGGGGCTCCTCGGCGAGGGGACGATGTCGACGACCGGCGACCGGGCCGACAACTCCCTGTTCCTCAACGACCCCCCGGAGGTCGTCGACCGCAAGGTGCGCAACGCGTTCACCGGGGGCCGGGCGACCGTCGAGGAGCAGCGCCGGCTCGGCGCGACGCCCGAGATCTGCTCGATCTGGGCGCAGTGGCGCACGCGCTTTGCGGAGTCCGAGGAGAAGTTCGAGGAGATCACCCGGGACTGCCGCTCGGGCGCGCTCCTCTGCGGGGAGTGCAAGTCGCAGCTCCTTGAGCGGATCCATGCGTTCTACGACCACCACGCGATCGCGCGCGAGAAGGTCAAGGACTGGGCCGAGTCCGCGATCATCACCGGGGCCCCGAAGGACCTGTAGCGATCCGGCTAACCTACCTCGCGGCGGGGTTCGGGCCGCCGGGGCTCTCGGCGCTCGGGCGCGGACGGATCGAGCGGAGGAGCGATCGCGCCGTCCGACGCCTCCGGGCCGCCCTCGACCGCGGTGACCAGTCGGAGCATCGGGCGGAAGAGGGAGTGCTGCGCCCGGTAGGGCGCCAGCGTGTAGGCCCGCTCGTAGGCGGCGATCGCCTCGTCGACGTCCCCGAGGCTCAGCAGCGACAGCGCGAGGTCGAGCCAGCTCTTCGCCTCGCGCTCGCCCTCGCGCTCCCCGGATTCGAGGATGCGGTCGTCGGTCGAGTCGAGGGGTTCCTTCTCCTCCTCGTCGTCGGGGGGCGCCCCGGGGAGCTCGCGCGAGAGCACGAGCGCCCGTTCGAAGGCGGCGGACGCGGCGACCTCCTCGCCGGATTCGGCCAGCGCCACCCCCAGGCGGTGCCAGGCGACCATGTCGTTGGGGGTCAGGGCAACGGCGTGGCGGTACGCCGACGCCGCGGGGCCCCACTCCTCGCGGAGCGAACGGGCGACCCCGAGGTGGAACCACGCATCCGGGTTCTGCGGCGACAGCTGGACGGCGCGGGAGAGGGCCTCCTCGGCCTCCACCGCCTCGCCGGTGTGCGCGAGGCAGATGCCGTAGTAGGCCCACGCCGCGGCGTGGTTGGGCTCCTCGCGCACGGCCTCTCGGAACGATCGGGTCGCGTCCGAGTACTCGTGGCGGAGGAAGAACTGGACGCCGAGGTCAAAGCTTTCGCCCACCGCCGCCACCCGGTCCGCAAGGCCAGCGCCGAACTGGGGAAAAAGCCTGCCGCACGACAGGCAGGCCGCCCGGATCGACGCCGGGACCCCGGCGAACGCCGTCCGCCGGACTTATATGCTCGTTCGATTGCTCGCCGACCGAGGAATCCCAGAGCTTCCCCCGATTCGAGCGGCCCGCCCGTCCCCCTTTTGCGACGAGTGTTCGCGCGACCGAGATACGCTCTTGATTCCCACACAGCGGAAACGCGAACCAGAGGCGACAGCGAAATGCCCGACAAGCCATTGACAAAAGTGAGAGACCTGACGCCGAACTCGAAGCAAGTGAACGTACTGGCCAAGGTGGTCAGCATCGGAGAGGCCAAGGAGGTCATGGGAAAGTTCGGCGACCCCCGGAAGGTCTGTGAGGCGATCGTCGGCGACGACACGGCCACGATCATCCTCTCCCTGTGGAACGAGCAGATCGGCTCGATCCAGAAGGACGAGATCATCCTCGTGGACAACGGCTACGTCTCGCTCGTGCGCGGCCACATGCGCCTGAACGTGGGCCGCTACGGCAACCTGACGAAGTCGACCGAGGGGATCACCGACGTCAACTCCGGGCTCGACATGAGCCAGCAGGAGTTCGAGAGCGAGCGCCGCAGCTACGGCGGCGGCTACCGGGACCGCGGAGGCGGCGGAGGCCGCTACGGCGGCGGTGGCGGCGGCGGTGGCGGCGGACCGGGGCGCGACCGCTCCGACTCGTACAAGCGCTACTAGTCCGGGCCGACCCGGCCCGAACGGGTGCGAACCCCTTCCTCTCCCTTTCCCCGAGCGTTCGACAATCCCTAAGTAGACCGGCCCACATCGCGGCCCGAGCCCTATGCCCGAAGAGTCCCGGGAACTGACGCTCTACGTCCAGTCGAAGAAGACCGTCACGATGTTCTACCACGCGCCCGAGCCGGCGAGCATCGCAGGCGGCCCGATCCCCGCCGCCGGCTCCGCCGGCACCCGCTCTTCCGACCCCGTCGGTAGCCCGGTGTTCTTCCTGCCCGACGACCAGGCCCGCTGCGTCGCGATGACCGAGGAGATCGCCGGGAAGCGCGGCTACCGCGTGAAGGTCATCGACGTCGAGAAGGCCGGCCGCATCGAGCAGTTCATCACCGAGCACCTGCGCGGGGTCCAGACGTTCCCTGTCCTGATCTCCCCCTTCGGCCCCCGGGTCGAGGGGACCGCGGCGTTCACCGAGGAGGAGCTCTCGGCGCTGATGCCGGCCGACCTGAAGGGGGTCCGGGCGTTCTCCTACCTCAAGGTCCGCGGCGGCGACCTCGACCGGATCCGCCGGCTCCTCGAGAGCCTGCCTGAGGTGAAGGAGCTCCACTTCCTGACCGGCGACTGGGACATCCTGGTCGTCCTCGACTTCGAGTCGGGTCCGTCGAACAAGCGCCGCGTCCTCGACTTCGTGACCGACCGGATCCGCGGGATCCCCGAGATCCTCGACACCTCGACCATCGTGCCCGAGTACTCGCTGACGAAGTTCCCGATCCCCTAGGACCGGGCCTTTCGCCGCCGCGCGCGGCGCTTCGTCCGCCCCGGCACCACACCGATCCGTTGCGGGGCGGACGGGCTTCCCGTCGCCGCCGCGCCGGGTTCGGGCGTCCCATACAGCGCGTCGACGGTCAGGGGGTGCTCCTCGAGCCACGCGACGCCGTCGACGTACGCCGCGAACGGTTCGAGGCTCGTGAAGAGCGGGACCCCGAGCTCGATCGCGCGCCGGCGCAGCACGTACTCGTCCTCGAGCATCTGCTCGAGCTTGACCTGGGTGAGCGAGGCGGGGACGTCCAGCAGGAGATCGATCCCTCCGCCGTCGAGCACCTCCATGACGTTCGGGTGGCGGTCGGGCTCGGAGACCTTGTGGAGGATCCGGACGTCGGGGACGCCGTTCGCGCTCAGGAACGCCCCCGTGTCCTCCGTCGCCGTGAGCCGGAGACCGAGGGAGCCGAGGCGGCGCGCGACGGGGAGAAGCTCCTCCTTGAGGCGCAGCCCCCCCACGGAGAGGAACGCCGTGCCCCGGCGCGGCGCGAGCCGCACGCCGGTCGCGACGAGCGCCTTGACGAGCGCGTCGGAGAACGTCGGGCCGAAGCACGCCACCTCGCCCGTCGACTGCATCTCGACCCCGAGGAGTGGGTCGGAGCCGGTGAGCTGCAGGAACGAGAACTGCGGCACCTTGACCCCCCAGCGACCGGGCGGGAGCGGCGCGAGGCCGTGCTGCGTGAGCGGCCGGCCGAGCATCGCACGGGCCGCCTCCCGCAGGAGCGGGACCCCGGTCGCCTTCGCGAGGAACGGCAGCGACCGGCTCGCCCGCAGGTTGAGCTCGATCAGCTGGAACTCCGCGTCCTTGACGAGGAACTGGACATTGAACGGTCCCCGGATCGCGAGGGTGCGGGCGAGCTGTCGTGCGGCCTCCATGAGCCGCTCCTGGAGGCCGATCGGCGTGTGGCGCGGCGGAAGGCAGAAGATCGCGTCGCCCGAGTGGACGCCCGCCCGCTCGACGTGCTCGAGCACGCCGGCGATCAGCACGCGCTCGCCGTCCGAGATCGCATCGAGCTCGACCTCGTCGGCCCCCTCGACGAACTTCGTGATCACGACGGGGTGCTCGGGCGAAACGCGGGCCGCCTCCGAGAGGAACCGGCCGAGGTCGGCGCGACCGTGGATGACGCGCATCGCCTGCCCCGAGAGGACGTACGACGGCCGCACGAGCACGGGGTAGCCGACCTCGTCCGCGAACGCGCTCGCCTCGTCCACCGTACGGAACGCCCGCCACGCCGGTTGGGGTAGACGCAACCGCTCGAGGAGCGCGGCGAACCGGGCGCGGTCCTCCGCGGTGTCGATCGATTCGGAGGAGGTCCCGAGGATCGGGATCCCGCACGCGTGCAATAGGGGGGTCAGGTTCTGGGCGAGCTGGCTCCCCACACAGGTGACGACGCCGTCGAAGCGCTCGAACTCGCAGACGTCGCGGACCCGCTCGAGCGTGATCTCCTCGAAGTAGAGGCGGTCGGAGCGGTCGTAATCGGTCGATACGGTCTCGGGGTTCGAGTTGAGCAGCGCGACCCCCGGCACGCCCTCGGCGCGCAGCCCGTCGACGAGGTTCATCGTCGACCAGTCGAACTCGACGCTCGAGCCGATCCGGTACGGACCCGCGCCGACGACGAGGATCGCGTGCGACGGGAGCGGCCGGACGTCGTCCGCGTCGGCGCGGTACGTGAGGTAGAGGTAGTTCGTCCGCGCGGGCCATTCGCCCGCGAGGGTGTCGATCATCCGCACCCGCGGCCGGATGCCGGCGGCGAGGCGTCGGCGGCGCACGTCCTCCTCGTCGAGGCGGGCCGCGCGCGCGATCGCCCGGTCCGAGAGCCCGAGCTCCTTCGCGCGGCGCAGGAGCTCGGGCGCGACCGCGCGGCCCTTCGCCGTCTCGAGTGCGCGGTGCGCCGCCTCGATCTCCCCGAGCGCGTCGACGAACCATCGGTCGATGTACGAGACCCGGGCGATCGTCGCCGGGTCGATGCCGGCCCGCAGGCCCTCGAGGACCCGGTAGAGGACCTCGGGCGTCGGGCTCGCGAGGTCGGCGAGGATCGCCTCCGGCGCGCGCACCGGCGTCGGGGGGACGAGGTCCGAGCGGGGGTCGCCCATCCGCACGGCCTTCGAGACGGCCTCGGGGAACGACGCGCCGATCCCCATCGCCTCGCCGACCGACTTCATCGCCGGCCCGAGCCGGCGGTCCGCGCGCTCGAACTTGTCGAGGTCCCAGCGGGGAAGCTTCACGACCACGTAGTCGAGGGACGGCTCGAAGCAGGCCGTCGTGACGCCGGTGATCCGGTTCTTGAGCTCGGGCAGCGTGTAGCCGAGGGCGAGCTTCGCGGCGACGTAGGCGAGGGGATAGCCCGTCGCCTTGCTCGCGAGCGCGCTCGAACGCGAGAGCCGGGCGTTGATCTCGATCGCGTAGTACTCCTCGCTCTCGGGGTCGAGGCAGAACTGGATGTTGCACTCGCCGACGATCCCGACCGTCGTGACCGCGCGCAGCGCCGCCTGGCGCAGCATCTGGTACTCCGCGTCGGTGAGCGTCTGGCTCGGCGCGATGACGATGTTGTCCCCGGTGTGGACCCGCATGCCGAGGACGTTCTCCATGTTGCAGACCGTGAGCGAGTTGCCCTTCGCGTCGCGGACGACCTCGTACTCGAGCTGCTTGAACGCCCCGACGTACCGCTCGAGGAGCACCTGGCCGACCGGGCTCCAGCGCAGGCCGCGCTCGACCGCCTCCTTCAGCTCCGCGACATTCCGCGCGACGCCGCCGCCCTTCCCTCCCAGGGTGAAGGCGACCCGGAGCATCACGGGGAATCCGAGCTCCTGCGCCGCCGCGAGCGCCTCCTCGTAGGAGTAGACCGCCCGGCTGGGGAGCGTCGGCACGCGGGCCTTCTTCATCGCCGCGACGAACCGCGCGCGATCTTCCGTCGCGCGGATCCCGACGAGCGGGGTGCCCAGGACGCGGGTCCCCGTGCGGCGGAGGTCGCCGCGGCTCGACAGCTGGACGCCGCAGTTCAACGCGGTCTGGCCGCCGAACGACAGGAGGATCCCGTCCGGCCGCTCCGCGTCGAGGATCGGGGCGACGAACTCGGGGACGAGCGGCTGGAAGTACACCTTCCCGTTCTTCGGGGGATCGGTCTGCAGCGTCGCGATGTTCGGGTTGACGACGACCGCGTAGACCCCCTCCTCCTCGAGCGCCTTGAGGCACTGGCTGCCGGAGTAGTCGAACTCGCCGGCTTCGCCGATCTTGAGCGCCCCGCTGCCGAGCAGCAGGACCTTGACCACGGGGGCCCGCGTCATGCCGCGCGCCTCACCTTCGCGGTGAACTGGTCGAACACGAAGCCCGCCTCCTGCGGCCCGGGGTGTCCTTCCGGATGCCCCTGGAGGGCGAACGCCCGCCCTCGGGGATCGCGCAGCCCCTCGAGCGTCGCGTCGTCCGGGTTGGTCGCCCACGCCGCGAGGCCCGTCCCCTTGAGGGAGCCCGGGGTGACCGCGTACCCGTGGTTCTCGCTGACGATCAGGGCCCGCCCGTCGGTAAAGCAGATCGTCTTGTTCTGGCCCCGGTGGCCGTACTTGAGCTTGAACGTGGTCGCGCCGCGGGAGAGGGCGAGGAGCTGGTGCCCGAGGCAGATCCCGAGCGTGGGGAGCGCGCGGGTCGACGGACGCGCGAGCTCCTCGATGGTCCCCGCCAGCTCGGCCGGATCCCCCGGGCCGTTCCCGACGAGGAGACCCCGCACGGGACGCCCGTCCCACCGCGCCGGGACCGTGTGGTCGTAGGGAAGGCGGAGCACCGCGACGCCGCGATCGAGCAGGGCCCGCAGGATGCTCGCCTTAACGCCGCAATCGAGCACTGCGACGATCGGCCGATCGGGCGGGCCGAGGAGCTTCGGTCGCTTCGGGGCGACCTCGGCCATGTAGTTCTCCTTCCCGTAGGCGGGGGCGGAGGCGATCGCGCGCGCGAGCGCCTCGGAGCTCGGTGCGTCCCGGCCCGGTGCCGCGACGTCGAGGACCCCCCGCAGGACCCCGCGCGAGCGCAGGTGCTCGGTCAGCCGTCGAGTATCGACACCGCGGATGCCCGGGACGCCCTCCTCGGCGAGCCAGTCTTCGAGCGAGCGCGAGCTCGACCAGTGGTTCGGGCGGGTCGTCCCGCGGACGACGATCCCCCGGACCTGGATCTCCCCGCTCTCGAGTCGCGGGAGTCCGTCGCGATCCATGGCGCCCGCGGGGGGAACGCCGTAGTTCCCGAGGAGCGGATAGGTGAACGTGAGGATCTGTCCCCGGAACGACGGGTCGGTCAGCGACTCCGGATAGCCGACCATCCCGGTCGTGAACACGACCTCGCCGACCCGGCGGGCCGTGGCTCCCATGCCGGCCCCGTCGAATCGAGTACCGTCCTCGAGCAATAGGGTCGCCCGCCGGTCGGCGTCCGGAGTGCGGGCGGTGTCGGGCGTGTAAGAACCCGACGCGTTCTAGGAGGCGGTTCGGGGATAACATTTGCCGTCGCGCGACGTGCGCGGAGCGGCCCGCGCTGGTCCGCCCCACCCGCGAGCCATCAAATCCCCCGGGCGGGTGGCGCGCGCGATGCCGGGTCCTCCGCGGGTCCGCGAGGAGTACGACGTCGTCGTACTCGGCGGCGGCCACGCCGGCCTGCAGGCCGGTCTCAAGGCCGCGCTTCTCGGCTACTCGGCGATCATCCTCGATCGGGGCCCGAAGTACTCGCGATCGTACTACGCGCCGCGGATGGACAACATCCCGGGGTTTCCCGACGGCGTGTCGGGTCACGAGCTGCTGGACCGACAGATCGCCGCCGTCCGCGCGCACCCCGAGCAGATCGACTACGTGACGCCCGCGCGGGTGACCTCGGCGTCGCGGGAGGGGGACCAGTACACGGCGACGTTCGACTGGCTGAAGCAGACGCGCTCGACGCGCGGTCGGGTCCTCGTCCTCGCGCTCGGCGTCGTGGACCGGATCGCCGAGGTGAACGGGAAGATCGATCCCATCTTTCCCTGGGCCAATCTCGGGATCGTCGACTTCTGCCTCCTGTGCGACGGGCACACGCTGCCCGAGAAGTCGGTCGCCGTCCTCGGGCACGACGCGTTCGCCGCGCGCACGGCGCTCGACATCCTGCATTTCCGCCCGCGGTCGGTCGAACTGCTGACCCACGGGCGACCGTGGCTTGAGGGGAGCCCGGCCGAGGAGAGGTCCCAGCTCGAGTCCGAGCTCGTCCACCGCGGCATCGGCCGGTTCGATTCGGCGATGGTGGGGTTCGACGAGATCCGGGAGAAACGCTTCGGCGTGAGGTTCGCGGACGGCACGCACCGCAGCTACGACCGGGGCTTCAGCGCGCTCGGGTGGTACGAGATGCACGCCACGATCCCGCGGTCGTTCGGGGCACGTTTCGACCCCGAGGGCTACGTGCGCACCGACGAGGATTGCCGCGTCCTCGACGCGGCGACGGGCGAGCCGATCCGCGGGCTGTACTGCGTCGGCGATCTCCGCAACGGCTGGAACCAGATCCCCGAGGCGTGGGCGACCGCCGAACGGGCGATCATCCACGCGTACGCCGAGGTGCTGTAGCGCGGGCGAGGACCTAGGTCGCCGGCGCGCTCGCCACGTTGAGCTGGCGGGCGAGCGACGGGAGGTCGGCCGCCACGGCGCTGGCCCCGGCCGCGAGGAATCGCTCCTCGGTCATCGGACCCGGGTTCTTCTCGCTCGGGTCCGGCAAGACCGCATAGAAGCGCACGTGCGCGCGCGTCGCGCATTCCGCGTCGAGCGCGTGATCGCCCACGTAGAGCGACCGATCCAGCGGCACGCCCATCTCCTTGAGCAGGAGCAGCAGCGCCTCGGGCGACGGTTTCGCCGGCCCCGGCGAGCTGCGGCTGCGCAGGTACTGGAAGTACGGGTCGAGGTGCGTCTGCAGGAGCGCCCGGCGCGCGAAGACCTCCGAGCTCCGGGTGAGGAGCCCGAGCCGGAAGCCACGGGTGGTGAGGGTCTTCAGGAGCGCGTCCGCGCCGCCCCGGGGGACCGTGCGGGGGAGCGCCTCGAGCTCGAGGGCGTCGACGCGCTTCTGGTACTCTGCCTCGAAGCGGTAGTACACCGAGTCCGGCACCCCGTTGGTGCGCAGCTCCTCGCGCGTTCGTTCCACGATGCGGTGGATCGGTTCGTCGACCGTGAGCTTCCCCGGCGGGACGCCGGATCGCTCGGCGAGATGGATCACTTCGGCGCGCATGCGTCCGAAGTCGTGGTGCGACAGCACCAGCGTGCCGTCCAGATCGAAGACGATGCCGAGCAACGGCTCGAGGAAGTGCGGTTGGGAGTCCCGCATGGCGGTCGGCGTCCCCATCGCCCGCCATCCCGCCGCACCCCCGTTAAGGGTTTGCCTCGAAACGCAGCGACGGCGAGGGTCCGCCGAGCCCGCCTCAGGATTTTCGAAGGGTGACGACCGACTCCCGCAGGGGGAACGTGCGGCGCTGACCGCTGCGCCGCGTCCGTGCGACCTCGACCGACTCGATCGTGAACCCGAGCGCGGCGCCCAGGCGGGCGAGGATCAGGTCTCCGGGGATGTACGTGCCGGCGATCAGCGAGTCTCCGACCACGACGACGAACCGACCCTTCGGCACGAGGGCCGAGTGGACCCCTCGCAGCACCGGGACCAGGTCCGCGAAGTACCGGTGCACGATGCCGTGCATGTCGTCGCGGCGGTAGGTGCCCTTGCGTCGCAGGTTGTCGCGGATCCGTCCCAGGATCTCGGGGAGCCACGGGTCGGGGACGTCGCGTCTCGCTAGATACGCCGACGCCTCCGCGCGGGGAAGGTTGTCGCACGCGACCTCGGCGTGCCGCAGCGCGGCGAGGTCGCCGTAGCTCGAGGCGTAGCCGAGCCAGGCGAG
>Ga0187784_10003081_pt1 | contig 13430 bp, 10 predicted proteins | sample 1015_SJ02_MP15_2_FD_132964 | JGI IMG/M metagenome (GOLD analysis project Ga0187784, IMG submission 132964) | Tropical peat soil microbial communities from peatlands in Department of Meta, Colombia - 1015_SJ02_MP15_20_MG | ecosystem: Environmental > Terrestrial > Soil > Wetlands > Peat | place...
GCAACCGCGCGCCGGTGCCGCCCGCGAAGGTGCTGCAGGGCCTCTCGCAGATGGCGCGCGTGGCGCCGATGCTCGCCTCGGCACAGGTCATCCGCGTCTGGGCCGGGATCGAGGGTTATCTACCCGACATGCTGCCGGTGATGGGCTGGAGCCGCACGACGAGAAACCTGCTGCACGCGTTCGGGTTCTGCGGTCACGGATTTCAATTGAGCCCCGGCGTCGGCTATACGCTCGCCGAGATGATCGACAAGGGAAAAGCGAGCATTCCGATCGAGGCGTTCGCGATCGACCGCTTCGCGGATGCGCAGCCCGATGCGCAGCGCCTCACCGGCGAGTTCGACGCCGCGCTCGCTTCGGCCGCGATGGACTTGTCGGCCAATGCGGGCTTGTCGTAGCCTTTCAGGCTTCCGCGGCGTCGCCCCCCGCGCGCACGACGCCGGCGAGCCGATCCTGATCAGCGGGCGAATGGCGGCGCGTCTTTGACGAAATCGGGAGGGATTGTCATGCGACGACTTGTGATGCTTGCTGGAGTGCTTTGGGCCATTGGCTCGACATTCGCAATGGCGCAGTCCACTTTTGAGGTGAACATCGATCGACCGGGCTCCGACTACACGAGCTTCGACCTTGGAGGCGGCCCGCGCTCCTGCCAGCGCGCTTGTCTGGACAGTCGTCGTTGTCGCGCATGGACTTATGTGCGGGCAGGCTACCAAGGACCGGGACCGCGGTGTTGGCTGAAATATCAAGCCCCGGCGGGCACGCCGAATAATTGCTGCGTCTCGGGTGTCCTCAATTAACCCGCCCCACGCGCCGAACCGCCTGCTCGAGGTGTGATGGCCCGCAAGCGCACCTACTACGGCGTGCCGATCGGCATCCTGATGCTGGATACGAAGTTCCAGCGCCACAACGGCGATATCGGCAACGCGCAGACCTGGCCGTTTCCGGTGCAATACAAGATCGTGCGCGGCGCGGTGCCGAACAAGGTGGTCGACATGCTGAACAACCGCGACCTGCTGCAGCGCTTTCTCGACGCCGCCGACGAGCTGATCGACGACGGCGTCGACGGCATCACGACGACCTGCGGCTTCCTCGCGCTGTTTCAGCAGGAGCTCGCGGCGCACTGCAGCGTTCCGGTCGCGACCAGCGCGCTGTTGCAGGTGCCGATGGTGGCGCGCGTGCTGCCGAAGGGAAAGCGGCCCGCGATCCTGACTTTCTCGGCCGAATCCCTCACCGTGCATCATCTCGCGGGCGTCGGTGTCGATCCGCAGACGCCGGTGGTCGGCATGCCGGCGACGTCGGAGTTTCAGCGCTCGATCCGCGACGGCGATGCGTCAGTGCCGTTCAGGGTGCTGAAGGAGGAGGTGCTCGGCGTCGCCGAAGCGATGATCGCGGACGATCCCTCGATCGGCGCGATCGTGTGCGAGTGCACCAACCTCACGCCCTATTCGCACGAGATCAAGGCGCGCCTCGGCGTGCCGGTGTTCGACATGGTCACGCTGGTGCACTGGTTCCACCGCGCGCTGCGGCCAGAGCGCTTCGCGCAGCCGTAGGGTGGGCAAATCGCCTGCGCGGCCGATTCATTCGCACGATATCGGTGGAGCGATTTGCCCACGCGGTCAGATCGCGAGGTCGGCCGCGTGGGCAACGCGCGCGAGCTCATTGCACAATTGAGGGCGCCGCGCCGGCGCGTTGCCCACTCTACGAGCTGATTGCGATCGGTATCGGCTTCACCGGCGGCTGCATGCGCAAACGCCCGACATTTTCGAGCGGCACGTTCAGCGCCTGTGCGGTCAGCTCGACCGCGGCGAGTCCACAGAACCGGCCCTGGCAGCGGCCCATGCCGCAGCGGGTGATCGCCTTGAGGCGATTGACCTCGGTCGGGCCGAAATCCGCGCGCAGCGCGGCGCGCAGCTCGCCGGCGATGATGCCCTCGCAGCGGCAGACCATCACGGCGTCGTCGAGCTCTGCCATGATCCCGGCCGGCCATGCGAAGGCGCGAGCGAGGCCGCGCTGGAAACGGCGCAGGCGTTGCACCTGGCGCCGCAGGCGCGGCCGATCGACACCGCGCACCGCGATCTTGAAGTCGTCGAGCAGCGCGCAGCCCGCCAGCATGCCGGTGAGCGCGGCCGCCTGGGCGCCGCCGACGGTGGCGCCGTCACCCGCCACATAGACGTTGCTGCCGCAGCGACCATCCGCGTCGGCATGCGGCAGCCACTGGCGGAAGGTCGCGTCGTAGCGCAGCTCCGCGCCGGCAAGCTCGGCGAGCTGCGTCTCCGGCTTGAGCCCGAAGCCGAACGCGACGGCGTCGCACCGCAGCGTGACTTCCGCGCCGCGCCGATCGCGAAACCGAACCGCCTCGACGCCGCGCGCGCCCTCGAAGGCGCGCAGCGTGACGCCATCATGGAGCGCGACTCCGACGCGGCGCAGCGCAGCGATATAGCCAAGCCCGCGCGCGAACATGCCCGGCACTGCCATCAGGTCGCGCGCGGCCGCGACCTTCGCGGCGAATGGCGTCGTGTCGAGCACTGCGACGATCTCGGCGCCCATCGCGCGGCACTGTTTGGCTGCGAGATAGAGCAGGGGAGAGCTGCCGCAGAACACGATGCGTCGGCCGATCAGGCAGCCATGCTCCTTGAGCAGCACCTGCGCGCCGCCGAGCGTGAACACGCCCGGCAATGTCCAGCCTTGGATCGGCAAGGTTCGGTCGGTTGCGCCGGTCGCGAGAAGGAGCGCGTCGAAGTCGAGCGTGGCGGCCGTGGTGCCGCAAACCGTGTGCAGCGTCCTGTCCTCGATGCCCCAGGCGAGCGTCTGCGGCCGGTAGTCGACGCGATCCCTCAGGTGCGCGAAGGTTGCATGCGTTCGCCGGTAGTTATCGGCTTCGCTGCCGAGCAGCGCCGCGATATCGAGCGCCAGCCCTTCGCGCGGCTGGCGATAGATCTGGCCGCCCGGTCGGCGGCCTTCGTCGATCACGACCGGCGCAACGCCATGCGCCGCAAGCAGGTCGGCGGCCGCAATGCCGGCCGGACCGGCGCCGACGATCGCGACCTTGATCACGGCTGATAGGCTCCCTGCGGCGCGCGCGTCAGCACGTGCATGCCTTCGGCGATCGTGGTCGTGCAGGCGCGCACGCGCGAATGGTCGGCGAGCCAGACCCAGCAATCCTGGCACGCGCCCATCAGGCAGAAGCCGGCGCGCCGCGTGTCGCTGAACTCGTGCTGGCGCAGTGCATCGCGCGCGGTTAAGACCGCGACCAGCACGCTATCGCCGGCGCATGCGCTCGCCTCGGCGCCATCGATGAGAAATCGCACCGGCGCACCACTTGGCGCAACCGCGCGTATCAGCCTGCCACTCATGATTGCCTTGTTCCGTGCAGAGTTGCGAATAGTGAGTAGCGAATAGCGAATAGTTGAGTCGATCCTGCTATTCGCTATTCGCCACTCGCCATTCACCCCGCATGCTTGCCGATCATGCGCCGCCGTTCAATCCGGCATTTGACAGCGGCAACAGCCGCACCCCTATATGCATGCAAAGGCCAAGGAGCACCCATGAGCAATGCCGTCGTCATCACAGAGGTCACCGAGGGCATCGGCACGGTGACGCTGAACAAGCCGTGGAAGCTCAATGCCTGGGACACGCCGATGCGCGCTGAGATCACCGCGGTGCTCAAGGACTGGAATCGCGACACGGCAGTGCGCGCCGTCATCATGACCGGCATGGGCGAGCGCGCCTTCTGCGCCGGCCAAGATCTCGAGGAGACCGAGAAATTCCAGTCGGGCAGCGAAGGCGCCAACTGGTTCCAGTCCTGGCTCGACTTCTACAACGCGATCCGCGGGCTCGATAAGCCGTGCCTCGCCGCGCTCAATGGCGTCGCCGCCGGCTCGGCATTCCAGGCCGTGATGCTGACCGACGTGCGCGTCGGCCATCCGGGCGTGCGCATGGGGCAGCCGGAGATCAATGCCGGCATCCCGAGCGTCACTGGCCCGATGCTGATGCTGCCGCGCATCGGTCTCGCCCGCACCATGGAGCTGACGTTGACCGGGCGCATGATGGAGGCCGAGGAGGCGGCCGCGATCGGCCTGATCAACTATCTGGTGCCGCGGCGCGAGGACGTGATGCCGAAGGCGCGCGAGCTCGCCGCGATGATGGCGGCAAAACCGGTGACGGCGTTTCGGCTCAACAAGCAGCGCTTCCGCCAGGTGACGCAGGAGGCCTTCGATGAAGCGTTCCGCAACGGCGGCAAGATCCAGGCCGAGGCCTACGCCTCCGGCGAGCCGCAGGAGACGATGCGCAAGTTCTTCGCCGAGCGCGCGGCGCGGCGCAAGGCGCAAGGGCGGGCGTGAGGAGTAAGGAGCGAATAGCGAATAGTAGAAAATGCTCGCCGTTCACTGCTCGCTGCTTACTACTCGCTATTCGCTACTCACTATTCGCCGTTTCTGATGACCAACACCGACGACGGCTTCGTGCCGCTCTTGGCGCGCGTTGCACGCGGCCATCCCGACCGCATCTTCGCGCGCTACGAGGGCGCGGCGATCAGCTTCGCTGATCTCGACCGCACCGCGAGCGCGCTTGCCGCCTGGATGCGGCGCCTCGGCCTTGCGCCCGGCGACCGCGTCGCGCTGATGCTGCGCAACAGTCCGCTGGCGGTGGCGCTCTTGTTCGCGCTCGCCAGGGCGCGTGCCGTCTGGGTGCCGATCAATGTGCAGAGCCGCGGCGAGAATCTCGGCTACATCTTCGATCATTCGGCGCCGAAGCTGATCATCGCCGACGCGCCGCTGGTCGCGACGATCGAGGCGAGCGGCGCCAAACTTCAGGGCGTTCGGCTCGTCACCGTCGATGCCGTCCAGGCCGTCGCGGACGCGCCGGGCGAAACGCAATGGAACGAAGCGCCGCCCGACGCCGACGAGACCTACGCGGTGATGTACACCTCGGGCACCACCGGGCGCCCGAAGGGCGTGCTCGTGTCGCACCGCATGCTGCGCCTGTCCGGCGAGGCGGTCGCGCTGGTCTCGGCCGCCGCGGCCGGTGACGTCATGATCATGTGGGAGCCGCTCTATCACATCGGCGGCGCGCAGATGATCGTGCTGCCGCTGATCCGCGACGTGACGCTCGCGCTGGTCGAGCACTTCTCGGCAAGCCGCTTCTGGCAGCAGGTGCGCGACTACGGGGCGAGCCACATCCATTTCCTCGGCGGCATCCTGCAGATCCTGCTGAAGCAGCCGGCCTCGCCGCTCGACCGCCAGCACGGCGCGCGCATCGCCTGGGGCGGCGGCTGTCCGCGCGAGATCTGGCGCCCGTTCGAGCAGCGCTTCGGCGTCGAGATCCGCGAATGCTACGGCATGACCGAATGCTCGAGCATCACGACCTACAACGACAACGGCACGCTCGGCGCGGTCGGCAAGCCGACGCCGTGGTTCTCGGTCGCGCTGATCGATCCCTCGGGCGAGCCGGTTGAGACCGGCGCGCGCGGCGAGATCGTCGTGCGCACGACGCTGCCGGGCGCGCTCACGCGCGGCTACCTGTCGAACCCGGAGGCGACCGCGCGCGCCTTGCGCGACGGCGCGTTCCACACCGGCGACCTCGGCTCGTTCGACGCCGACGGCAACCTGTATTTCCACGGCCGCATGACCGACAGCGTGCGCGTGCGCGGCGAGAACGTCACCGCGATGGAGGTCGAGCAGGTCGCGGCGAAGCATCCGGCGGTCGAGGATTGCGCCATGATCGGCGTCGCGGCCGAGATCGGCGAGCAGGACATCAAGCTGTTCGTCAAGCGCCGCGAAGGCGCGACGCTCGCGCCGGCCGAGCTGTCGGACTGGCTCGGCCAGCGCCTCGCGCCCTACCAGACCCCCCGCTACATCGTGATGGTGGAGGAGTTCGAGCGCACCGCCAGCCAGCGCATCATGAAGCACAGGCTCGCCGCGCAGACGGCGGCGGTCTGGGATCGGATGGCGCGGCGATCCTGACGTGCCGCGAGCGATAGGTTTTGTTGCTATAGCTCACTATTTTCCATATTATGAGTTATAGAACGCCCATCCTATAGCTCATGACCCGGAATTGGCAGCAGCCCGATTGGCCGAAATTCACCTATGACTCCAATATCTTGGAGCCTTTGGAGCAGCAATTCCTGCGGCACTCCGGTGAGCTTGTCGGCGCCTACCGCCATATTGGCGCAGACGACCAGGAAACCCTGCGGATCGAGCTGATTGCCGACGAGGCCGTCAAGACCTCCGCGATCGAGGGCGAAATCCTCAACCGCGACAGCGTCCAGTCCTCGCTACGCCAGCAGCTCGGACTCGGACCTGAAAGGTCGGGCGTCACGCCGGCCGAGCGCGGCATCTCGCGGATGATGGTCGATCTCTACCGGAACTTCGCTGCGCCCCTCGCGGACCGGACGATGTTCGCGTGGCACAGGATGCTGCTTGGCGGAGACAAGGAGATCAAGGTCGTCGGTGCCTATCGCACGCACGCGGATGCGATGCAGGTGGTGTCGGGTCCGACGCATAAGCGGGTCGTGCATTTCGAGGCGCCGCCTTCACGCGCAGTCCCGGCCGAAATGAAGCGCTTCGTCGCGTGGTTCAACGCCACGGCGCCGGCCGGCAAGGCCGCACTGCCCGCGCTGGCGCGCGCCAGCATCGCGCACCTTTATTTCGTCTGCATCCACCCTTTCGAGGACGGCAACGGGCGCATCGGGCGCGCGCTTGCGGAAAAATCGCTCGCGCAAAATCTCGGTCAGCCGAGCCTGGTCGCACTCGCCTATACGATCGAGCGCAAGCGCAAGGACTATTACGCGGCGCTCGAGCGCAGCAACAAGGCAAACGCGATCACCGGCTGGATGATGTATTTTGCCGACACCATCCTCGAAGCGCAGGCGAACACGATCAAGCGGGTGGACTTCTACATCGCAAAGGCGAAGCTCTACGAAAGGCTGCGCGGCAGGCTGAATGAGCGACAGGAGAAGGTGATCGCTCGCGTGTTTCGCGCGGGCATCGACGGTTTCACGGGCGGCCTCAGCGCGGAAAATTACATCAGCATCACGCGGGCTTCGCGCGCGACCGTGACGCGCGATCTGCAGGACCTGGTCGAGAAGGGCGCGCTCAGGAGAACCGGCGTGCTGCGGCACACGCGCTATCACCTCAATCTGCCCCAGGACCGGCGTTGATGGAGGATTTTCTCGATGCGGCGTGACGCTGAATGCCTGAGCTGTCAGATCGTGCGCGGCGAGCGGGTGCCGATCGGCGGTACGATCATTGAGACGAGGACATTTCATGCACACCGAACGGCACGCTTGTCACGGCCCTCAGCGGCAGCTCTGGACTGTTCGCCGCCGCAAACAGCGCCGCGCTTCTTTGCGCGTGTGGGTCATTTTTAGGCCATTCCGAACGGCTACCTGGCAAGCCTCATGCGCGTCAGGCTAGATGATTCCGCGGTCGGCGGTTTCGGCTTCGAATGGCTTCGGGTCCTGAGCCAGGAGTCGACGGGCGGCGCCGTGTTGGGCGAATGTGTTGCCGTCGCAAACCGCATACACGACAGCGATTTCGGCAGTTGGACGGCAGGCTGGTCGAGCTTGGCGGAGCGCATCCTCCAACAGGGAAAGGAGTTGGAGCGGAGCGGCCATCAAGTGAGCGCGCAGCGATGCTATCTGCGCGCCAGCAACTACTACCGGGCCGCTGCGTTCTACGCCGATCCAGGTCGTCCCGAGCACAGCAAACTTTTCTTCGCGAGCCGCGACTGCTTTCGGCGTTCGATCGAAGCCGGTCTGGCGGCGGAACCGATCACGATACCGTTCGAAGGGCGCCATCTGCCGGGCTACTTCTTGCGATGCGCCAAGACACCGGCTCCGACACTGATTGCCCATGGCGGGTTCGACTCGACGGCGGAGGAGCTCTACCATTGGATCGGGCTTCATGCGGTCGAGCGGGGCTGGAATTGCGTCATCTTCGAAGGCCCGGGCCAGTGGGGATCGGTCTTCGAGGAGCCGCCGCTGTTGATGCGTCCGGACTGGGAAAATCCGGTCAGAGCCGTCGTTGAGTGGTCGCTGAGCCGCCCCGAAGTCGACGCAGAATGGCTGGCACTGATCGGCTATTCGCTCGGTGGCTATCTTGCCCCCCGCGCGGCAGCGTTCGAGCCACGCATTCGGGCCTGCATTGCCAGTCCTCTGGCCAACGACATCGGCGCCGCATTCGAGACGCTGTGGCCCGCCTTTGTGCGCTTCTTGCCAGCCGCGCTCTGGAATGCGGTGATCGACCGGACCGCGCGCCTGAGCACCAGCGGCCGCTGGGCCTTGCAACATGCGCGTTGGGCGACCGGCATCAGGCATGCACACGAGACGCTCGGCTATTGGCGCCCCTACACTCTCAACGGGCTTGAAAGCCGCCTTACTTGCCCATTGCTGGCGCTGGTCGGCGAAGACGACATCGCCGCAATGCCGACGAAGCTCGTGCTCGACACGATCGACTTCGCCGGGCGCTTGCCGCGTCGGCCCGACTTCCATCTCTTTGCGCGGGCCGATGGCGGCGCGTCGCACTGTCAGATGGAGGCAATTCCGACGGCTGCCGCCGCGGCGATGGACTGGCTGGATGACCAGGTCCGGGGGAAAAGAACAGAAAACTCGCGCTCGATGGACGACCTCATTGACACCGTCGCAAGGCATCACGGCGCCGATGCCGCCGCCCGTGCCCGCAGCACGTTCAGTCGCTGATGCGCCTGTGATGGCTGGCATCGATGGGCGGGCCGCCCCGTCGGCACAGCGCGTAGGCACCGCTGTCCGCAAAAAGGGCTAGCCAAGCCGGCCTGCTGCGGCGCAAAATTTCCTCTACGGGTGGTGGGAGTAGCGAAATGGCGATCTACGCCGAGACGGTCCTGCGCAACGGGACGGTCTGGTGCGGTCGGCAGGAGGGGACCGCGCAGGCGGTTGCGCTCTGGGGCGGTCGGGTGCTGGCGACCGGATCGAATGCCGACCTCGAGCCGCTGATCGGGCCGGACACGCAGGTCATCGACCTGCGCGGCCGGCTCGCGACGCCGGGGCTGATCGACGCGCACCTGCATCTCCTGCCGTACGGACTGACCATGCGGGAGGTCGACGTGCGGCCGAGGCTCGCACCGACGCTCGATGAGCTGCTCGCCCGCATCAAGGCGCGCGCCGACGAGCTCGGCCCCGGCCAATGGGTGCTGGCGCGCGGCTATGACCAGTTCAAGCTCGACGTGAAGCGCCATCCCTCCCGCGAGGAGCTCGATCGGGTCGCGCCGAACAACCCGGTGCATCTGGTGCGCACCTGCGGCCATATCTCGATCTGCAACAGCAAGGCCTTCGCGCTTGCCGGCGTGACCGCCGCGACGCCCTCGCCGCCCGGCGGCCTGATCGAGGTGCAGAACGGCGCGCCCACCGGCCTGCTCGCCGAATATGGGCGCGACCCGATCCGCAAGGTTCTCCCGACCGCGACCGATGCCGATCTCGTCGATGCGATCGAGCGCGCCGGGCGCTATCTGAACTCGCTCGGCGTCACCAGCTGCATGGACGCCGCGGTCGGCATGCACAGCCACTTCCGCGAGATCGGCGCCTATTTCACCGCCGAACGCGACGGCCGTCTGCCGGTGCGCACCTCTATGTGCCTGCTCGGCGATCCCGGGCCGAAGAGCATCGTGCCGGATGCGCATCGCGCCGGGCTCGTGACCGGGGTCGGTCACGACATGCTGCGCGTCGGGCCGGTGAAGATCTTCACCGACGGCAGCGCCGGCGGGCGCACCGCCTGGATGTCGCAGCCGTATCTGGGCGAGGACCAGACTCTTGACGAGAACAAGAATTGCGGCGTCGCGTGCCAGACCGACGAGGTGCTCGGCGAATACGTGATGGACTATCACCGCAAGGGCTACCAGATGGCGATCCACGCCATCGGCGACGCCGCGATCGAGCAGGTGCTCTCCGCCTATGAGCGCGCGCTCGCCGAAGCGCCGGACCCTGACCGGCGTCATCGCATCGAGCATTGCGGTTTCCTCACCGCGGGCCACATTGCGCGCATGAAAGAGGCCGGCGTCTATCCGGCGCCGCAGCCGGTCTTCATCTATGATTTCGGCGACCTCTATTATGCGGTGCTCGGCAGCGAACGTCCCGACGCGTCCTACCCGATGCGCGGCTGGTTCAATGCCGGGCTCAAGCCGTCAGCGTCGACCGATGCGCCGGTGTGCGACGCCAATCCGTTCCCCAACATCTACACCATGCTGACGCGCCGGACCGGCAAGGGCACGGTCGTCGGCGGACAGGAGGCGCTCACCATCGAGGAGGCGCTGCAGGCCTATACCGAATACAGCGCGTTCGCGGAGAAAGCGGAGCAACGAAAGGGCCGCCTCGCGCCGGGCATGCTCGGCGACGTCGCGGTGTTCTCGCGCGACATGCTGCGCGCTTCGCCGGACGAGATCCTCGAGGACACGCGCTGCGATATCACGATCCGCGGCGGTGCGATCGTGTTCGACCGCCATGGTGAGGCCAATGAACCGTAGGGCGGGCAAAGCGAAGCGTGCCCGCCGGCTCGGCTTCGGGGAAAATGGCGGGCACGCCTGGCCCCGCTTGCGCGGGATCAGGCTTTGCCCGCCCTACGGCCTCACGATTGGTGAGGCGAGCTGATGGGCCAGCACATCGTGTATCGCCTGCTGCTCGGCCTGCCGGTCCTGTTCGGCGTCATTCTCTTCGGCTTCATCCTGATCAAGTCGACGCCCGGTGATCCCGCCATGGTGATCGCCGGCCCGACCGCGACCCCCGACGTGGTCGAGAAGATTCGCGTCGAGCTGGGACTCGACCAGCCGACGCCGGTGCAGTTCGCTCGCTATCTGTCGCGGCTCGCGCATGGCGACCTCGGTCGCTCGATGATCAACAACACGTCCGTCGCCTCCGAGCTCGCGAGCGCCGTCTCGGCGACCGTCGAGCTGGTGGTCGCCTGCGTCATCTTCGCGGTGCCGATCGGGATCGCGCTCGGCACAGTCTCGGCGGTGCACCGCGGCAGCCTCATCGACCGGCTGATCATGGCGCTGTCGGTTGCCGGCGTGTCGGTGCCGGTGTTCTTCGTCGGGCTCCTGCTGATGCAGTATGTCGGCTACAAATGGCAGCTGCTGCCGTTTCTCGGCCGCGGCGGGCCGGTGTGGACCGTCGAAGGTCTGCGCCATCTCGCGCTGCCAGCGCTCACCCTCGGCACGACGTTCATCGGTCCGGTCGCGCGCATGACGCGCGCCTCGGTGCTGGAGGTGCTCAACGCTGATTTCGTCCGAACGGCGCGTGCGAAAGGCCTGCGCGAGCACAGCGTCATCATCCATCACGCGCTGCGCAACGCGCTGATCCCGGTGGTCACGCTGATCGGCCTGCAGGCCGGCTACCTGCTCGGCGGCGCGGTCGTGACCGAGAGCATCTACTCCTGGCCCGGCGTCGGCCGCCTCGCGGTCGGCGCAATTCTCGCGGCCGACCTGCCGCTGGCGCAGGGCGCGCTGCTGGTGCTCGCGCTGTCGTTCCTTGTGATCAACATGATCGTCGACCTCACCTATACGCTGCTCGACCCGCGGGTGCAGGCGTCGTGAGCGCGCTCGACCTCAATGACGCGCTCGCGGCGCTGCCGGCGCGGCCAGGCCTGTGGCGCCGCCTGCCGCGCGACGGCGCGGTCTGGATCTCGGGCGCAGTTCTGGTGGCGATCGCGCTCGCGGCGCTCTTCGCGCCGTGGCTTGCGCCCTACGACCCGTACGAGACCGGGCAGCCGCCGTTCATTCCGCCCGCGCTCATGGATGGCGGCATGCCGCAATTCCTGCTCGGCACCGACAATCAGGGCCGCGACCTGCTCTCGCGCCTCCTGTTCGGCACGCGCAGCACGCTGACGGTCGGCGTGCTCGCGACGCTGCTCGGCGGCGGCGCCGGCGTCGTGCTCGGCATGCTTGCCGCTTACTTCGCCTGGGCGTCGACGGCGATCATGCGCCTCGTCGACGTCATGCTGTCGTTTCCCGCGATCCTGTTCGGGCTCGCCTTCGCGGCGGTGATCGGCCCGGGCACCACGGCGGTCGTGATCGCGCTCTCGATCGCCGCCGTGCCTGACGTCGCGCGCGTCACGCGCTCGACCGCCGTCGTCGTGATGGGGCAGGAATACATGGAAGCCGGCCGCGCCATCGGGCTGTCGGACGGCTACCTGATCACGCACTATCTCGCGCTCAACTGCCTCGGCCCGGTGTTCGTGTTCCTCACCTTGCGCTTCGGCCAGGTGATCCTGATTTCGGCGATCCTGAGCTTTCTCGGCCTCGGCGCGCGGCCGCCCTATGCGGAGCTCGGCATGATGGCGGCGCAGGGCCGCGATGCGTTGTTCTTCGCGCCGCACATCGCCATGATCCCGAGTCTCGCGATCTTCATCATCGTCTTGTGCACCAACCTGCTCGGCGATTCCCTGCGCGACGCGCTCGACCCGCGCCTGCGCAACACCTGATCCGGCAAGAGGAGACTGCAATGAAAAACAACAGCTTCGGTGTGCTCGCCGCGCTGGCGCTCGCCGGCATGCTGGCGGCGAGCGCCGCCTGCGCGCAGACGATCACCATCGTGCGCGAGGTCGACAGCGACCGCTACGACCCGCAACGCTCGACCGCGCGCGGCGCCTCGGAGGTGCTGTTCATGCTGGCCGACACGCTGGTGTCGCTCGACTACGACATGAAGACGATCAGGCCCGGGCTTGCCGAGAGCTGGACCGAGTCGGAGGACGGCCTCACCTACGTGTTCAACCTGCGCAAGGACGTGACGTTCTGCGACGGCAAGAAGATGACCGCCGCCGACGTCGTCTATTCGATCAAGCGCTGGATCGATCCGGCGACGAAATCGCCGGTCGCCTGGCGCGCCGGCAAGGTCGCCGACGTGGTCGCCAAGGACGACTACACCGTCGAGTACAGGCTCACCGCGCCGTTCTCCGAGCTGCTCTATCAGCTGACGCAAAGCTTTGCGGTGATCATCGACAAGGACGATGTCGTAAAGCTCGGCGCGGACTATGGCGTGAAGGGCTTCAACGGCACCGGCCCGTTCTGCTGGGTCGACTGGAAGCCGCGCGACGAGTTTCGCATGAAGCGGCACGACGCATACCGATGGGGCCCGCCGATCTACGACAACCGCGGGCCCGCGCAGGTGCAGGAGGTGGTCTGGAAGATGGTGCCGGAGGAGAACACGCGCCTTGCCGCGTTGCTGACCGGGCAGAGCCAGGTCACGCAGTATCTGCCGTATTCGGGGTTCCGGCTCGTCCGCAACAATCCGAACACCAGGCTGGTCGAGTCGCGCGAGGCGTTCTGGACCTATTTCATGGGCTTCAAGATCGACAAGGCCGAGGTCAATGACGAGCGGCTGCGCCGCGCCATGGTGATGGCGGTCGACCAGGCCGCGATCGCCAAGAACCTCTATTTCGGCGAGGTCGAGCCGGCCTACAGCTACATCAGCC
>Ga0187784_10003082_pt1 | contig 13428 bp, 8 predicted proteins | sample 1015_SJ02_MP15_2_FD_132964 | JGI IMG/M metagenome (GOLD analysis project Ga0187784, IMG submission 132964) | Tropical peat soil microbial communities from peatlands in Department of Meta, Colombia - 1015_SJ02_MP15_20_MG | ecosystem: Environmental > Terrestrial > Soil > Wetlands > Peat | place...
GTCACCTCGACCGTGCCCGTGGTGGCACCTGTTGGTACAGTGGTGGTGATTTCGGAGTTCCCGACAACCGTAAACGTCGCTGCGGTGCCGTTAAAAGTGACACTGGTCGCTCCGGTCAGATTGTTTCCCAGGACGATTACCTTGGCGCCCACTTTGCCGGAGGTGGGCAGAGTGTCCACGAACGGGCCAAGCCCCACGGATAGGCTGAACACAGTTCCATCGTTGGCAGTGCCGCCTTGATAGGCTGTCCCATAGAAGTTCCCGTCGGTGCCTTGAGCCAGTCCGGCAAACGGGAAGGCGCCGTCAGCGCCCGCGAAGCTGTGCAGCGTGGTCAGCGTGCCCCGAGCGGTGATTTCAAAAACCGTGCCCTCCCCATTTGCCCTACCGATTTCCGTTGTCCCGTAGAAGTTCCCGTTGGTGGCTTGCACCAAGCCGGCGATAGGGGAGGCACCGTCAGTGCCGTCGAAGCTGTGCAGCGTAGTCAGCGTGCCCCGGGGGATGACTGTGAAGACAGTACCGTAGCCGTCAGCCCCGCCGTTAAAAGTTGTCCCGTAGAAATTCCCGTTGGTGGCTTGCGCCAGCCCGGCGTAAGGCGTGGCGCCGTCAGTGCAGTTCGGCTGAGCGCAAAAGCTATAAAGGGTGGTCAGCGTGCCCCGGGGCGTGATTTTGAAGACGGTGCCGTAGCCGTTGGCCCCACCGATTTCCGTTGTCCCATAGAAGTTCCCGTTGGTGGCTTGCACCAGTTCGGCGTAAGGCGTGGCGCCGTCAGTGCAGTTCGGCTGAGTGCAAAAGCTGTAAAGGGTGGTCAACGTGCCTTTGGGGGTGATTCTGAAGACCGTGCCGTAGCCGTCGGCCCCGCCGCCGGAAGTTGTGCCGTAGAAGTTCCCGTTGGTGGCTTGCACCAGCCCGGCGTAAGGGTAGGCGCCGTCAGTGGAGTCGAAGCTGTGCAGCGTGGTCAGCGTACCCCCGGGGGTCATCTTGAAGACCGTGCCATAGCCGTTGGCCCCGCCGCCGGAAGTTGTGCCGTAGAAATTCCCGTTGGTGGCTTGCACCAGCCCGGCGTGGGGGTATTCGCCGTCAGTGGAGTCGAAGCTGTGCAGCGTGGTCAGCGTACCCCCGGGAGTCATCTTGAAGACCGTGCCTTCCCCATTAGCCCCGCCATAGGCGGTTGTTCCGTAGAGGTTTCCGTGGAGACCCTGGACGAGAGGCGTGTATTCTGGAAACTCGCCGTTGGTCCCGTCGAAACTTACCAGAGTGGTGAAGGTGGTGGTGGCAGGCGACGCAACCACTGCCGCAGCACAAAGCACAAGAACGATGCATGTTGTCTTCCATAGCCCAACTTGCACCAAGCTGTAGCCTTTTACGCCTGGCGTAGGCACAAAGGGAAACCGCCCAGAGGTTTGTAGTTTCGTCTCTATTGGAATCCTCCGTCGCGCGAAATTCACGACTCGCGCTGCGGCAAAACTCAAGGGATAGGCAGCCGTATTCGGCTAAGGGACCGCAGCGGATGGATGCGGCGGTCGAACGGCTGGCATTGTCCTCCCAGCTAGACCCGGTGTCAAGGTGAAAGTGCAGGAAAATGCAGCCAAGTCAGGATAGCCGAGCAATTTCGAATCTACCGTGAGGGTAACGTTTGCCTCAGCGTTTGCCGGGCACAGGCACTTTGGAGCTCACGACAGGCAGCACCGTACCGTCGGCGTTGTGACTAAAATTGTGGCACGTGAGAGTACAGGTATTAGTGCCGCGATTGTAAGAAATCGGAGAACGGAAATAGCTGGAGGCGGCGTTCTCGGCAACTACCTTTAAGTCGAAATTGACCATGCGCTCACCCGTGACATTCGAGGAGGTTGCTCCCATGCCATGAGCCGTGTGACATACCGAGCAGGAAAACCCGGCGTTGATGTGAAGGGCATGCTTGCTGAAGCTGGCATTGGAAAGGATGTTGGCCAGGTCATGACACTTGGCGCACAAAGAATAAGGCCCGCCCGCCGCCGGGTCGGTGATCGGGGGAAGAAGATTCTGAATCATGCTCCCGGGACCAGCGGCAGGCGGTAAACCCGGCGCTACCTGGCTGAACTCGTAACGTCGCTCCAGAATGTGAGGGAACTGGGAACCGTGCGGTCCATTCGGTCCGGTGCCGCCAAATTCGCGGTTATCATCGCTGTTGTGGCAGTCGGTGCAGAGCATGCGCGCGGTCATCGGCCGCCCTTGCGTGCGGCCATCCAGGTTCCACATAAATCTCAGTAAGCTCGGTTGGGGGAGGGCGCTCTTACTCTCCTGCATCACTGGATGGCTTGACTTCGCCGTAATGCCGAATTCCGGAATCAGGTTCAACGGATCTCCCCCGCTTGCCGCACGCACAGGTGCGTAGCCGAACACCGCCAAAACCTGCTTGCCCAAACTCGTGCCGTGGCAACGCAGGCAGATCTCGTATTGATTGACCGCCGGATCCACCTCCGTAACCCCGTCGGTTGCACTGACCCCGATCGTGCCATTCTCCGATGGCCGAATCGTTGTGGAGGCAAAAGAACCCGTCTGCATCGTCGCATGCGGATTGTGGCAATCCACACATGTGGCATGACGGTTATTCTTGAGCACTACGCTTTCCTGTGAACTGTGCTGGTTGCTGCCCTCTGGCAGCGGATGGCCGGTCTTGGCAAACTCGGCGAACACGTTGGGAATCGCGGGCGAGAGATTGGAGCCGCCGTTATGGCATGTGATGCAATCCTGAGTTGCCGCGTCCATGTTCGGAACCGGTGGGGCGGGCTCTCTCAGCAACTGCGTACCCCCTGGCGCATTGTGGGAACTATGGCAGGAGACGCAAGCATTCTCCGCGACGGTGTTGTAGGGACCCACTTTAGATCCCTTTGCCGTCTTGTGAGCAGCGGTCGCGTGGATACTCTGCCGCCAAACTGTAAACGGATTGTATTGGCTGGCGCTGTGGGCAGTTCCCGGGCTTGCACCTGCATTCAGCGCGCCCACCGCCGATGTTGCACTCGCGACTGCCGGGCGAATCGCGCTTATGGGTGCTGGCTGGCTCACGTGACAGGACAGGCACATCGCCGAGTTGGCGTTATTCATCACCAGGAAATTCTGCGCAACCGGGTCAATATCCTGAACGTGCGGATTATGGCAGGTATTGCATTGCACATTGCCGTTGATCAATTGCACCGCAGAATTGCCCGTGGTCCCACTGCACAGACTCGAGAGCAGATTGTCATTCGAGCAATTCAGCGGCAGCTGAAAATTGAAAGGATGGATGCCCTGCAGTGTGCCAATGAACAAATCCTGGCTATTCATCTGGCCGCTCATCTTAAGGCCGGTGTAGGGCACGTTCGTTCCCGGCGCTACCGTGCCATCATGACAGCTAAGGCAGAGATTGCTGGCCGAGCCCAGCGTCGGCTCCGTCTCCGGGTTCACTTCCGTGGAGCTGGTATAAAGCGTGTAATTCGATTCCGTCGAGAGGACCTGACTCCACAGCGGCAGGTTCGGAAGGCTCGGACCGGCGAGGCCGGAGTGCGGAGCGTGGCAGAATTGGCACGCTGGCAACGGCCCACTCACCGGCCCCGGAGTGCTCGGCCCCAGATTGTGAATGCCAAGCACATCCTGCGCCTGGAGAGCGGTTGTCATTCCAAAAAGCAAAGCGCAGGCGAGGAAATTCTTCACTGGCTGCCGCCCCGCGACTGCTTCGGCAATCCGTGATAATCGAAAACCTGCACCCGGCGGTTGAACGAATCCACGACGAAAACGCGATCGTTGCGGTCGATGAACACACCCGAAGGCAACTGAAACTCGCCCAGACGCACGCCGCGTTTCCCGAAGTAATATAGCAACCGCCCTTCGCGATCAAAGACCTGCACCAAGCCAGAGAGTCCATCCACAATGTACAAATGATCTTCCGAATCGACGGCAACGCCCTTGGGACGGAATAGCGCACCGGGCGAATCGCCGATCTGGCCCATCGTCGTTTCCGCCACGCCTTTGCGATCGAACCACTGCACGCGGAAGTTCATGGCATCGACCACCAGCAGGTTGTTGTTGTCGAGGTGCAGTTCGGTCGGAAAATAAAATTCGCCCTTCTCGCTGCCGTGCTTGCCAATGGTCTGAAGCACCTGGCCTTGCATATCGAGCACGTAAATCTTGTCTCGCAGCGTATCCGTGACGTAGATTCGCTGCGCCGCCGAATCGACGGCAATCCCCGTGGGACGTTTGAAATAACCTTCACCGCCTTTCAAGCTGCCGAGCGCATGCCGGTATTTGCCGCTGGAATCGAAGACAAAAATCTTGCCCGTCTCCGAGTCAGTGACATAAATATTGTCCTCCGCATCCAGCGCCACGCATTGCGGCATCAGCATGGCGTCTTTGCCTTTTTCTCGGCGCTCGATGAACTTGTACTTGTGGTGCTCGAAGTCGAAAATGTGCACCCCGGCAGCCCCGGGGTCGGTAACGAAAGCGTGCCCGTGAGAATCGACTGCGATGCTATAGGGACGAACCATCATGTGGTATTCCGGCTCGCCCGCCACCACGTTGAGAACTCGCGTCCAGAATTTCGGCTTGCCCAGCACTTCTCTTTCGGAGCTGAAAGCCCGTTCAAACGTCAGCTTCCGCCCGCCTTGAAGCAACAAATCGGGAGGCCCAGGTACGCTGGCAGGATCAGTTTTCTTGGCGGCCCACGAAGGAGTGAGTAGCAGGACTACGAAGCAGACAATTCCCCACTGGCCCGGGCTTGCGCGTCTCATCCCGGCTAGAATCCCTTGAACCATCTGGAAACCCCGAATGAGTAGGAGGTTAGCATAGCAGGCGGTTGGCCGGAAGAACTGATGGACTGATTGAACTTCACGACCCCCGCCTGGAACAAAAGTTTCCTGTACTCGTACGTGGCCAGACCGTAGTAATTGGTCGATCCACTGTTTGCCAGCAGCAGTGGACTGACCGAATTGCTGAAAGACCTCGACCAGGCGCCGGTAATCCAGATGTGCCGGGTCGTATGGAACGTGACGTTGCTGCCGTAACTCTTTCCGCTGTAAACAATCGCATTAGTGGGCGCAATCAGCACCGGCGGCACGGGCGTCGTCACCAGCCCGGTGGCTGTAAGAATTGCCGTCCCATTCGATTGCAGATAGTTTCCCGAGATAGAGAACTTCGGCCATATCAGCATGGTGGTGAAGCTCTCGCCGTGGCTGGCCTCCCCTGCCCTTTCCTCAAAAACGCTCTTGCTGAGATTGGCCAGTGCCATCCAACGCAAATTCTGCGTGATCTGACGCTTTAGCGTTCCCCCATAATTCAGGTTGGAAGTGGTGTAAGTTAGCAGCACCGTCTCCGTGTCCTGGTCATACAGAGCGAAGGCCGAAAGATCCCATTTGCCGAAAGCGTGGCCATAAGTGACATGGCCGATGAGCCCAGCCCGTGAGTTGCCGTTCTGGGTTGCGCTATCCACCGCGCCGATGCCGATGTTCAGCCCCTTGAGACTGCGCCCGAAGGCGTAATTCACATTGCCGCCGAATTGTGTCACACCAATGTTGAGTCCGCCGTAGTATTCCTGGAAATGCTCTACGTATCCGCCGATCCCAAGGCTGTGGGTCACGCTGTAAATCGTGCTTGCTTCTACGGTCAAGAGGTGCGATTCCGGGCTGGTAAAATTCACCGGCCCAACTTGCCCGCTGCTGATCAGTTGGGTTTCCAGGCTGCCGAAGACGTTGTCGGTGTAGTTCGCGCTCAGGCTGACCGGCAGTCTGGGAAACTTTATGGTGGCATTCGCGCTGACATTGTCGGTTGTCCCGGTATCCTGTAGGCCCAGGGAATTGTCACTGCTGTAATCGGTCCGGCTGAACGCCATCGAAACGCCGCTATTGTTATAGGGAATTCCGTGTTGCGCCTGCACGCGGTACTGGTTCGACGAGCCGTTCGCCGTTTCCGACCCGCCGTTCTCGATCCCGTTAAGAGCGACGTTGTCGGTCAGATGAAGGAAGCCGCCAGTCAGGTAGAAGCCGCCAACTTTGTAAGCGCTTCCCACGTTGAAATTGTGAACCGTCGTTTCGGTGGAGGCGGAGCTGCCCAGCAGCGAGCTTGTGCCGCCGCTATCACCGTAATCCACCGTTAGAGTCGGCAGACCGGGCAGCAGCGCGCTCCATCCCACATTTACGCCGTGATTGTTGTTGTCGGTGGTCAGTCCGGCCACGCCGGGAATTCCGAAGCTCCCTGAGCTGTTCCAAGTCTGGTTGAAAGATACAACCCCGGGAAAATGGCTGCCCCTAAAAATGTTCGCTGTCCCGTTATAGCCGCTGGCGTCCGTTATCGAGGCCGATTCGGAGTTGGCCTGCGAGCGATCATAGTAAGGAAGCAGGTTGAAAGAGAGGAAATTTGGGTTGTAATAATCTCCGCTGATGACGCCCGTTCCCGAAAAGCCCATGGAATGATTATCGTTTTCGAAATTCCCGTAACTGTCGTTGTACAAGACCTTGAGCCAGCCACTGCTGGCGGCATGGAGGTCGCCCCACTGAACCTGCGCGGCTGACGGCATTGCCCAGAGCAGCGCCAGTCCAGCCAGGCAACGAATTCTCAATCCCCACGCCACACTGGGACCTCCTACAGCTCTTGCACTTTCGCGTTCTGCCGCAGCTTCTTATCCAGGCCGGCGCGCAGCCGCTCGTATTTCTCCTTCTGCAGCTCCTTCTGCAGAGAATCTTTCACCTGTTCAAATTTGAACTTCCCCGCCGGCGTATGAGCGTTCAGGCGGAAGCAGGTGTAGAAATTACCGAGCTGCAACATGTCGCTCACCTGTCCCGGCTGCATGGCCGAGGCCACCTTTCCGATCTCCGGCGGCAACTTATCCCGATCCACTTGCTTGTGATCGCCCATGTTCACGTGAAAGTCATCCTCTGAAATCTTTTCCGCCAGCAGGCCAAACTCCTGGTAGCTCTTGGTCGCCTTGGCTTGCTTGCAGGCGTCATCGGCTTTCTTGCGGCTTTCTTTCTTCGCTGATTCGCCGGCTTTATCCGACGGCATGACCGAAATGCTCTGGATGCTGAAGGTTTCCTTGTAGCCAAAGGCCTGCGGGTTCTTGCCGTAATAGGCGCGCGCTTCCACCAGCGAAACCTTCGACCGGTCTTCCACGTCCGCTTTCAGCAACGCTTCAATCAGCAGCGAACGGCGAATCTGTTGCCGCAATACCTGCTTCGAACCCTTCATTTCCGCTTTTAAATACTCGTCAAAAACTTCCTGGCTGGGAAACTGGGCGCGGAAATCAGCTTCCGCCTGCCGCAATTTCGTGGCGGGCACGATCATCTTTCTTCGTTCCGCCTCCTGATAGACCAGCTCTTCAAACTCGATCATCTTCAGCGCGCCCATCCGGATCTTCGGTTCTTCCGCTTTAGGGAAGCCACTGTGCTGGCGCGCGTATGGAAAGATGGTCATCATCTCGCGCAGCAGATCGCGGTCGGTCAGCTCTGTGCCATTCACGCGCACCACGGGCTTGCCGGTGACTTGAAAAGCCGGGCTCAGCGCTGGGCTCTCAGCGGGCGCGGAGCTCGAAGCCAGCATGGGATTCACCGGTGCAGTGGTCTGGTGGGAGGCAACCTGGGCCATGGCCGGTGAGAGCGCCAGCACGGCTAAGGCGAGAATCTGCAATTTGTAGTTTTTGATTTTCACTTTCCCTCCCCACTCGAGCCTGGTGATTGGGTTACCTGGTCAATCTCTGTTTTCGCTAATCAAGTAACCGAATAACCAGTTTTCAAAATTCTGAGGGGAGAAAAATGTTCTCCCCTCAGGGAAACGAACGTTAGTACGCAGTTCCGACGCCGGTTGTGCCGAGATTCTCGTTGGACTGGCCAAAGTGGCATTGACGGCAGAACTGGGTCGTCGAAGGAGCCAATTTCGGAGTCCAGGCCGCGCCCGGGTTGTACGGACTGTTGACGAAGAAGTACGTCGCGTAGTTCCCGGGACCCAAATTGATTGCTGCAAGGTTGGTACCGCTGCCACTGGGAGACTGATACACGTTCATATAGTGCTGGTTGTGGCAGGTGGTGCAAACTACGTAGGGCACCGTGTTGACGGAATCGATCACCATCGAATTGACAGCCGGTGCGCCGTAATTGGCTAGGAACTCAGCATACGTTCCGGTAGCCGTCCAGGTGATCGGCGCAAACGGGTTGCCGCTCGGGGCGTAGGTCAGACCAAAAAATCCCAAGCCAAACGTAGTGGTCGTATTTGTGTTTGGGTAGGCCAGGTCGTTGTAGTTTACCGACGGGCCCACCGGGTGATCGTTAAGGTAATCGCCCAGCGTGCCACCATCGTTGCCCAGCCAAGTCGGGATCGAGCCAGCGCCGTATAGCTGTTGGCCCAATTCCTTTGCATTGCCGCTGGTTGGCAGCAGGTTCCACGCTTGCTCGTAGGCCTTACCGGTCATCATCGCGCCCTTCGAGACGTTGCCATCATGGCAGCTCAAGCAGGAAGCGATTCCGGCAACGACTGGCGGAGAACTAGCGGCCCACTGCACTCCAGTGCCCGCGCCCGCCGCAGAGTTCGCGCCGTTCAGGTATACCGTGTAACCGGCGCCGCCGGTGTCATAGCCGCCGCCGACTTGCAGGGTTTCCTGAGTAATGATCGACATGTCAGTTGCCCAGAGGTGATAGTCGCCGGTGTTGCCGCCCTCGCTTACAGGTGCCCCGGTGGCGCTGCTGCCTATGGTCTCACCACCGCTGCCGGCGTTGCCGCTGTGCGGAGCGTGACAGCCCGCGCAGCCGCGGCCTCCGTTGTTATGTGCGCCTAGCGTGTCGCCCGGTGGGACCCAGCTTTGCGCCATCACCCAGCTAACGGCCAGCAGCACGAAGAAAAGAATGAGTGTTAACTTTTTCATTAAATTCCTCCTGAAATGAAAGACGTCTGTCATCTACATGCACTGCTACTGCGCCCTTCTAAGTGCACGAGCATGGCCTTGTGCTGAAAAATGCCACGTTCGTGGTCTTTCCTGTAAACCATTGCTGTACAATGAGTTCCATACTGCGACAAGATGTTGCGAAATTCCACAGTTGCGGCCCCAGACCCAAATTGGGCCTTCTCCCACAGTGACCTTGGTGAAATGACCCATGTGCCTTTGGGGGATTTGGCATAAATAATGCCGTCATCTTGAGCCCCCGGTGTGGGGAGGGATGTGGCGTGGGGGATCTGCGGGCCGGTAGCCGGACGCCAATAGGGAAGCGAGCCAAGCGCGCGGTTTTTTCGTCGTTCGTAAACTCACAACGATTCGCCCACCCCGCCACGCCAAAACCGGGCGTGTCGGGGACCCCGGTCGCGCGGCTCGCCCAGATCCCTCGCTGCGCAAACGAGGCTTGCTCGGGATGACAATCGGACGGGATGACGCCTGCACTCAGGACGACCGCATTGCGGAAGCGCGTCATTACGAAGGCCCCTTGACGCCGGCAGTTGACGGACTCGGCGTGGTCACCTTCGGTGCCTCGGCCGGCTTAGCTGCTGGCTGCGCCTTATCTGCCGGCTTCTGGTCAGCTTTTTTCGCCGCCTCAGCCTGGCGCTTGTCGTATTCCGCTTGCGCCTCGGCGTTGGTGATGTAGCGGAACATCTGCACCCGCCCCATGTATTGCTCGCTGGTGAAAACCCGGTTGAGTTTGTCAATGGTGATGCCGGCCAGCGCCTGGAATTCGCCGGGCAGAATGCCGAACGTGCCGAAGGCCAGACGTAACTGGCCTTCGGGCGTGAATACCTGAACCCGGTTCAACATGGCATCCGCAACCCAGACGTGGCCATCGCAATCGACCGCAATTCCCTTGGGGCGGGCGAACTGGCCGAGGCCATCGCCGTTCTTGCCAAATTCGCGGATAAACTGGCCGTCGGCGTCAAACACCTCGACGCGGTCGTTCAGCGTGTCGGTGACGAAGAGATTGCCGTCTTTATCCACGGCGACGTTGGTAGGCTTGGAAAAATCGCCGGGCGTGGTGAGCGTGTGTCCCTTGCCAGCGGTGCCAATCTTGCGGAGCAGCTTGAAATTGTCGGCATCGAAAACCAGCACCTGGTCGGATCCCGTGTTGGCGACGTAGAGATAACGGTTTTCCTCGTCGATGGCGATCCCGCCGGGATCACTCATCACTCCTTCGCCGAATTGGGCTTCCAGCTTGTGCTTGGGATTGAAGACCAGGACATGGTTGAAGCCGCCGTCGGAAACGAAAAGCCGATCGGCGTCATCGATGGCGAGGCCAAAAACTTCGTTGAACTTCGCGTCCACACCATGCTTGATGAATTCGGTATCTTTGCTCTCCGGGTTGAAGATGAAGACGCCGCCCACTTTGGTATCGGCCACGTACAAGTAGCCCTTGGAGTCGACGGCCATTCCGTAGGGAGTTCCGAGCTGGAAGCGCGGCTTGGTGCCGCCCTTATTGGTGGCGGCATTGGGATCGATGCCGGCCATGCGGTCCATCCAGGATTTCCTCTTGACTTCTTTTTCTTTCACCGGCTCGGGCTTCTGGGCGGAGAAATAATCCAGATATTTGAGGCGTCCGATGGCTGGCGGCTGCGGCCACACGAGGTGGGAAGTATCGACAACGAATGGAGGCGGCTCCTGAGGAGCGTCCGCAGCCTTCTTTTTGTCCTTATCGGCGAAAACGGGAGAAGCGCACATGACGGCCAGCAATATCAACCCTGCCGCATAGGACCCTCTCTGCATCGATTTTTGGGTGATTTCAGGCATATTTATTGCGCTCCTTTCGGAGGACCGTTTCCTGGTGGGGGAGCAGTTCCTGGTGCCGGGGCGCCTCCGGTTGCGGGAGTGAGTTGCTGTCCGGGACCGATCAGCCCCTTGTGGCAGCTATGGCAAAATTCCATGTTGTTGGCCTGATCCTTGACCAGCAGATCGGCCTGCGCGGAAGCATGCGGCTGATGGCAGGTCAAGCAATTCAGGGCAATTAGAACCTTAGTGCGATCCTTCGGATCCACCAAGTCCGAGACCGGATGGCGTTCCACGGGATGGCCCAGGCCATATTCCAGCGGCAGGGCCGGAACCTTGGCGAAGTAGTTCTCCGGCAATTTCACCTTGCCGTCGAAGATTGCGACCAGATGTTCGCTCTCCAACTTTTGCGGATTGCGGTTGGGAGCGTGGCACTCCAGGCAGAGCGGGTTGGGCGCCTTGGCCCGCAGCAGATGATCGTTATCGTTGCCGTGCGGCTCGTGGCAAATGGCGCAGCCTTGCTGGAACGCTGGCTGGTGCGCGTGCACCTTCTTGCCTTCCTCGGCTTGCTCGCTGTGGCAGCTCAGGCAAACTGAAACCGCGTCCGGTTTCGGAAAGGCCGGCGAGCGGCCGGCGTGCGGATTGTGGCAGTCGGTGCAATCGCCTGCGGCTCCCGGATGCTGAACCTTCGCCTTCGCAATCTGATCGAGCTTGTCGGAATGGCAGGTACTGCAAAGATCCTTGGAGCTGGCCTGAGTGAGGACGACTTTGCCGTCCTTGGCCGGCTGGTGGCAGATATCGCACTGCTTCGACGCGAAAGGATCGTGCAGAAACGCCTGCATCAGCTTGGGAGATTTCGACTGGTGCGGATCGTGACAGGTCAGGCAATCGGCGGTTGCGAAAGGCTGTCCCTGGTGCGCCTTCAGCAGACTCGCGTCTTTGGCATCGTGACAATCGGCACAGAGGGCGGGAGCATCCTTAATCAAGTGGAAATCAAATTCGCGCTTGCCGCGGTCGCCGGTCTTGTGAGTCGTATGGCAGGTATCGCAGCCCATATCCAAAGCTGCGTGACGGCTTCCTTTCTCCGGAACGTCTAAGCCGATCCTGTGGCAGCTTAAGCAGAGGTTCTCTTTTGCATCGCCCGCTACCGGCTTAAGCAACTGGTTCTTATTGGGAGAGCTATGCGGATCGTGACACTTGATGCAGTCACGAACCGCCGGCGGATGCACGTGCCCCTTAATCTGCGTGGCATCTTTGTCGCCGTGGCAGGTAAGGCAGAGCTTGTTGGAGGTCGTGGTGATCAGCTTTACGTGCGTGATATCCCGGTTGACCCGGATTTCGTGGCAGCTCATGCAACCCATCGACATGGCCGAATGCACTGCTTTGCCCTTCGTCTTATCCTCGTGGCAAGCGATGCAGGTGGAAGGGTCAGCTTTGGGGTCGAGAGGTACGGGGTGCTTGGCCGCGAAGGCAGCGGAGACGGCAAGAATTAAAAAGAGGCATTTGAAGAACCATCGGCTTGACAGGATTTTCAGATTCGACTTGGGGTTGTTCAAAGCTGCGGCTCCGCGATCTGAGCCCCGTGCTGTGCACGAATCTGGCCCTTGCCGGTCTAAGCTGTAATTTTTTTCAACATCACCTCTAAATCCTCGCGGAACTTCGACTTGCGGCCGAAGATCTGCTGTGGGGCGAATTACAGCAGCAGAAAACTCCAGCAGTTTGGGGCTCTTCCCGCAATGGGATTGGTGAAATGACCCAAGTAACACCTGCGGATGTGAAAGCTGGAAGGGTCCGGAGTTGGCGTTGTCCCACACCATTGCACCTGAGCCAATTCCATACCCTCATTGCCGCACCCCTCTATGACCCACCTCACATCGAGTTGTGTTGTGCATCACGTGCCGGGTAACTCTGCGGCCGCTAAAGTACAGCCTGAGATTGCGTTTTGTGGGGGCTGCATGTTGAAGCTGCGTGAAATGGCCGTTCAAGCTCGCCGCGCTTGTGTGATATGGCCCAAGATGCAAGTCGAGGAGACCGGCATGACCAATCATCGCAATCAGTTTCAACAACTTCCGGCGGCGGTGGCCAGTGGCGCAGAACGTGCTCTGGCTCAACCCGGGGAAGGAAAACCTATGGCTGGGACTATCGACACCACAATTCGCAGAATTTGGCAAACGCTGAGTGCCATCAGGACCGGGGTGATTTTGTTGATCGCGACCGTGATCGTCTCTGCTCTTGGCACTGTGATACTCCAGCGCCCGGCCACTGATCCTGACGAGATGCAGCGGGCTTATTCGCCGCAGATGCTGCGCCTGCTGGACGCAATGGACTTAACTGACGTGTTCCATGCCTGGTGGTTTGTGGTACTGCTCACCCTGGTTAGCCTGAGCATCATCGCCGCTTCCATTCAGCGGTTCCCAAATTCTTGGCGATTCTTTTCGCGTCCTTATAAGAGTCCTGACGAGACTTTCCGAAAGGCGCTGCCGGTACAAGCGCAGATAGCCATTTCAGGCGAGGAGGCTGGCTTGGCTGCAGCCGAGCGGGTATTTCAGAAGGCCGGACTCAAGCCGGAGCGCATCGTGCGGGAAGACCGCTTCTCCTTATTTGGAGAGCGGAATCGCATTTCGGAGATGGCCGTCTATATTGTGCACGCCAGCCTGCTGCTGATTTTTCTGGGAGGCATCGTGGACGCGCTGTACGGCTGGCGGGGTTTCGTCACGCTGACGCGGGGGCAAGAGTCGAGCCAGGTGCAGCAGAAC
>Ga0187784_10003084_pt1 | contig 13423 bp, 14 predicted proteins | sample 1015_SJ02_MP15_2_FD_132964 | JGI IMG/M metagenome (GOLD analysis project Ga0187784, IMG submission 132964) | Tropical peat soil microbial communities from peatlands in Department of Meta, Colombia - 1015_SJ02_MP15_20_MG | ecosystem: Environmental > Terrestrial > Soil > Wetlands > Peat | place...
ACCGTCTCTATTGCAAGTGGTCACCAGTACGACCTGTCCGACCAAGGGGGGTGGCCGCCATCCCGTCGCGGTACCCGGGAAACCCGGAAGCTCCACTTTTTCCCCTCCCGGGGAGGGCCTGACAGTCGCTTTCGTGGGGGGGCCATCCGGATGCGGGACATAACGCTGTGATGGTGGCCCGCGCGACCAGCTTACTCGGGCGCCTCGCCACCTCTCTCTCGTGTCGGAGTTGTGGACTTGAACCCCTGGTTCAGGTCCCTCCAGTGGCTGGAATTTCGGGTGATCGCACAGTCGCCGGCCGGTGTGATGCAAGTCCCCCTCGCGAGTCTGCCGTCACTCCGCCGGAGGCTCTTGGATGGTCCCCCAGCCCTGAGATCAGTGCCGGGGTCTAGTGGACCATATGGGGGAACAGGTTACCCATGCGCGAATGCACGTCCCTTCCCGAATTCGACGGTGGCTGACAGGGCCGAAATCCGACCCGAGCATTTGCGCGCGATACTGGCTGGAAGTCGAGAGGCTTCCCCCCGACGACTCTCGGGTCCGCGGTGCGCTCAGGTCAATCGGTCGTACTGGATGGGCTGCTTCCCTGTTGAAGAACCAGCTCCCCGACGGACATTGGTACACGTCTGGGACTACCGGGCCCGAGATCTACCGTCCGAAGTATGTCGCAACCTTCTGGCACGCCTTGGTCCTGAGCGACCTCGGCATGACCCGGGAGGATCCTCGAATCCGGAGGACGGCGGAGCTGATCCTCCGGCGGTTCGACCAGCGGATCGCTGGCGAAGACCAGCTGGACTATCGACCTCGGGGCCGCAACCAGGAAATCTGTGTGACTGGATTGATCACCCGTGCGCTGATTCGATTCGGATATCTTGACCACCCTGCGGTCCAACGTTCGCTCCGCTGGATTGCGAGGGCTCAGTTGGACGACGGCGGGTGGAATGATGCTCCGGCGACGAAGGGGTCGCTTGACGCCTGGGAGCCGCTAGCCGCTCTTGCCGAGGTACCGGCCGACCAACGGGACATTGAGGTACGTCACGCCATTGAACGAGGGGCCGAGTTCTACCTGAGGCGGCGCCTGATGACGGACGGACCGGGCACTTACGAGCCGTGGTCCCGCATTCATTACCCGAACCACTACTACTACGATTTCCTGGTTGGTCTACGAACCTTGACCGCGATTGGCCGAGGAGGGGACCCAAGGCTGGCTCCCGCGTTACGGTGGCTCCGCAAGAAGCGGTCGCCGGATGGAACCTGGGCGTTAGATCTCGCGCATCCCGATCTAGATCGGAGAGGCTCGGGGTACGTTCTAGAGGAGCTCGTGTTCCCGATGATGCTCGAGCAGCCGAGAGAACCGAGCCAATGGGCGACCGTGGAGGCTTTGAGTGTTCTGGCTCTTACGCCGTGAAGTGGAATAGGCTGCGCGTTTCCGTTACGAGCTAGTGATCCGTTTCTCTGACGGCAGACCCTCTCCTGGAGGTCCGTCGTAAAGCCTCAGATCCGTCCAGCCCGATGAAGTGCAATGAGAGCGATGGCGGTGATCCATCGACTGGGGCGTCCGGGAAACTCAAGACCGAAAGGGAAGATGGGACCGCGTGCGGCTTCCAAGTACTCCTCGTCCTCGCGATCCGGATGCAGTGCTTCCAAGACCCATCTTCCTTCGTTGTTCCTCTTACCCTCGAGCCACTCCCAGGCGTCCTTCAGCCGAGGGTCGCGGCCCTTACCTAGCGCCGTGACCATATCGAGTCCCACGAGAACGTCGTAGAAGTAGTGACGAGGGTAGTGGAGTCGCAGCCAAGGCGCATAGGTGGATCCGCCCTCATTCATCAACCCCCGACTCAGGTAGAAGTCTAAGCCGCGTTCGATGGCTGCCCGAACCCGGGGAGTGCGATCTTGCTCTGGGATCGCCGCGAATGCTTCTAGGGGTTCCCATGTGTCGAGCGTGCCCCGCTTCGACGGCTGGCAGTTCCACCCTCCGTCCTTCTTCTGAGCCGAGACGAGCCAATCGATTGCGCGACGGACCCGTGGCTCGTCCCCGTGACCGAACAGAACCGCTAGCTTGACGTCGAAGCTGGTGAAGCATGGCTCGCTGTCCTTGCCGCCGAGCTCCACGAAGTCCGGGCCGGACATTCGATCCAAGTAGAGGTCCACCGCCCGTGCCATGCGCGGGTCTGCACTCGTTACTCCCAGATCAGTAAGGACGAGCAGGAAGTAACGGGTCGAGATGCAAAGTGGTTGCTCCATGTCCGCCGAGGTCGCGCTCGGGGTGACCCAGTGGCCGTCTGGATGCTGCAGGGCAAGGAGATCTGCCGCCCAGCCTTCTACGCCAATTTCCTTGCGTGCGGCGACGACATCTGGGTCGTCGGCCGGTCGATCGAGGAGCTCCCGAAGCACTCGATGGCGGACGCTCGGGTCTGTTCCTTCGAGGAGCCAATCGCGTAACGACGCCGGCAGCTCCATGCTCCCTGCTACGCGGGTGCTCCATTAAGACACTCCGCGAGGTCGTGAAACGGTCCGCTCGAGATCCCCAGGCCGACCTCGAGTTTGCCTACTGTGGCTCCCGAGCGACGTTGTCCCGCGGGACCGGTGCCGAGGGCCTCGAGCACGCCTCCAGTGGCTGGATTTCGGGAGACTGGACCATCGCCACCCGGCGTGATGCAACCCTTCCCGCCTGCCGACTCTCAGAAAGGCCTCTGGTCGATCCCAGGTCCCCGTTTGGTTCTCAGGCCCAATCCGAGAGAACCTGACAAATCCGCAAGAGCCCTAGGGGGTTCCGAGATGCAATAGGCTTCGCCCCAGATCCAAGAGCAGCCACAGGGACGACAGTTTGGAATCGATCAGCTCCCGTCGACCCGTTCGAACACAAGCGCGGTCCCGTCCTGTCGAACCCGGTACGCCACGGCGGCCCGACTGGCGGGGCCATGAATGACTTGCCCGTCAGTGACATCGAAGACCGATCGATGCCATGGGCAGGTCACGTGCGATTCTACCAGCAATCCTTGATCAAGCGGGCCCCCGACATGGGTGCAACGCGCGTCCAGTCCGTACAGCTTCCCGCCGACGCGGAAGACAGCGACGGGAATCCCGTTCACATCGACCCGCTTCGCCTTGCCCACAGCAGGAATCTCGACCCGTTCTATCCGGATTGTTTCCGCCATGGAACCTCGTTTGGTTTGTCACTTACTAACCTCGCGGACTCATCGATCATGCGTGCCGCCGCCCCGGGCGCAAGGTCCCAGTACTTCCTCGCCCGATCGAGTCGGGTTCCGAGATCGGAACGCCAGGTCTCTGGCGGCCGTGGGGCTTCGTGTCCTCGCAGGTGCGACACATGGCCGTACCTACCGAGGACGGAGGACGTGGACGCAGTAGGGAGCCCCCCGCGCCATGGTTTGGGTCAGTTCGCTGTCGACACTTTCAAGCGCCGCGTTCAGCAGCGCGGTATGGAAGGCCTCACAGCACAGTTCTGGCGTTCTTCGGGCCTGCTGATATACCGGACAGTTCCGGCTGATGATCAGCCGACGGCCCCGCTCCCTCTTCAACTCCGGCTGAAAGCCGATCTCCCGTAGGACACGAAGCAGCTCATCGGGAGGCTCATGAAGATTGAACTTTCGAGCGAGAGCGATTCCGGCTTCCTCGAATATCGCCCGGGTCCGCGGGGTGCCCGTTTGGTTGACAGCTGCATCGGCGACCGCCGCGAGAACGGTGTCGTATCGGGCGTAAAATGCCTCTCGCCCCGCGCCGGTCAGCGTGAAGGCACTCCGGGGACGACCGCGCGTACCCCGTTGAGGGTGCGACGCAACCAGGCCCATACCCTGCAAATCGGCCAAATGGCGTCGCAAAACGGTCGGATGGAGACGAAGCTCGGAGGAGAGGGCAGCCATCGTCGATTGACCCTCGAAGAGCAGTCGCATCAACGCGAGTTTAGTCTCAGAGAGCCCGACAATCGACGGTCTCCCCGATCCAATCTCTCCCGCCGGTGTGGTCATCGCCTCTCATGCAGGCCGTCAGGGGGGGATTACATTACGCCACATAAACATGTTTACAGCAATAAAACCCATAAATGACGTTTAAATAATTCGACGACATGGGACTGCTCATGCCGGACAAGGCGACCTCGCTGACGATTGGGATGCGAAAGCTCTGGGCCGACCACGTGATTTGGACGCGCGAGTATATCGTCGCCGCGGTGGCCGGCACGCCGGACGCTGAGGCAGCGGCCGGACGTCTGCTGCGGAACCAGGAGGACATCGGAAACGCGATCGTACCTTACTACGGGCCGTCGGCGGCAGCCGCCCTGACCGGGCTGCTCAAACAGCACATCATGATCGCGGTCGACCTCGTCGCCGCTGCGAAGGCAGGCAACGATGCGAAGTTCAAGGAGGCGGACGGTCGCTGGTCGAACAACGTGGTCGAGATCGCGGGTCTTCTGAGCGGGGCGAATCCACACTGGCCGAAGAAGGACCTGATCGACCTGCTCAACCTGCACCTCGGGCTGACCAAAGGAGAGGCCGTCGCACGTCTGAAGAAGGATTGGTCTGCGGACGTTCAGGCGTTCGACGACATCTTCACCGAGATTAACACAGTCGCTGATGCGCTCACGGCCGGGATTGTCCAGCAGTTCCCAAGTCGGTTCTGAGCATCACCGCGGTTGCACGCCCTCGCGGAACTGAGAAGGCGATTGACGGATGAAAACGGATCCGACCTGGGGAACATTTCGCCATCCATGAAAGGAGATCCACACGTGATCGAGGACATTCACGAAGCCCCTCCCGAGATCGGTTCCCACCTCCGCGCGTTCCCTCGGCTCATGAGCGTCGACGGAACGGAGTACGGAGAGGACCGGTTCGAGGGCCAGAACATCCTCGTATTCGCCTTCTTGAGCACGGGCTGCCCGGCCGTCAAGGCCTGCATCGGGGAACTCGTAAGCTTCCATCGGCGCTACGCGTCGCGACACGTCGGGGTGGTCGGAGTCAACTCGAACAACCCGTACCTTTCCCCGGGCGACTCGCTGGAGGGGATGACCCGCTGGGCCTCAGAGGTCTCCCTGCCGTTCCCATACCTCAAGGACAAGGAGCAGGTGCTCGCTCGGGCTCTCGGAGCCACGAACACTCCGCATTTCGTCGTACTGGACGCCGAACGGCGCATCCGCTACCGGGGACGCATGTTCGACTCCCGCGAGCCCGCACGAGCTACGTCTCGCGATCTCGAGGAGGCGGTCGTAGCGCTACTCGAGGGTCGCCCGGTTCCGGTGCCCTCGACCGCCGCGCTCGGATGCACCCTTGTATCGTAGGATCGGGCGCGTCGACTGGTCAGAGAAGGCTGGTAGGTCGAATCGGCCGGCCTCCCCTTGGCCCCGCTTAGCGACCGCGGAGTGTGGCATCGGATTATCGTTTGAGCTCGCGGGTGGACTGTTCCTCTTCGCCATTCTTAGGGGGTGGACCGCGGATTCGATAGTCGAAGGAGCCGGTATTTCGGCGATCCTTGTCGGGCAGGTACTCTTGTGCCTGGGGGTCGCCTCCCTGCTCCGACCCCCTCCACGCCGACCCATAGACCGCGCCGGATAGGGACACCGCGCTTACGCCGCGTCCAGGACCGCCTTTCGCAAGCTCCTCAAGCGGTACGGAAACTCCTCGGTCTCCCTGAGAGAGTTGATCGGTCAACCAAGTATGGGCCCGAGCGCATTCTCAGGATATCGGGCCCGCCTCTAGGGTGGACTTGAACCCTTAGTTCAGGTCCCTCCAATGGCTGCTGAACCCCGTTGGCGAGGCCTCGGTCGATCAATCGACGTGGTTCAAAAGGGAGCAAACACCTCTGCCGTGAACGACCCCCCTCGTGAGAAACGATTCGGCCGGCGAGGAGCCACCAGAACGGGGTCAAGGCGCTGCCTTATCACGGGAGAGTGTACCAGCCGGGCGTGAGAGATGCGCGATGAACGTAGCCTCCTCCTCCGAGCCTCTCTGGCCACCTGCGGCCCGTTGGGCGCTCGGAATCACGGTCATCGGAATCGCGATCTACATCGTTCTTGACGTCGTGGCCCAACTCCTACCTCCCCACTACAGCCCCATACGGCAAGCGGAGAGCGACCTCGGTGTCGGTCCCTATGGCTGGGTGATGGACGTCAACTTCGTAGTTCGGGGAGTCCTCTCCCTGGCCTTCGTCTATGGCCTGTTACGGATGTGGCCGAAGACCACGGGAGTCCCGAAGCTCAGCCTCGTGCTCATCGGGGCTTGGGGGATTGGCGCGTTCGTCCTCGCGGTCAGTCCCGCGGACGTCTCAGGACCGGCGACTCTCCACGGCACCATCCACCTCGTGACCGCCTTCTTGGCGTTCCTCTTTGTCACGGTCGGGGTTCTAGGAGTCTCTTACTCGATGCCGGCCGTGATTCCCTGGCAGTCGGTACGGCCCTACGCCCGGGCCATCGCAATATTCACTGGGATTGCACTAGTCCTACTGCTCGCGGGAACTAGTATCCCACGCGTAGAGCAGAATCTCTTCGGACTCCTAGAGAGGGTTTTCTTGGGGCTCGCGTTACTGTGGATGCTCGTCGTGTCCATCCCCTTGCTTTTGTGGGATTCTCTTTCAAGCCGTGCGTCGAAATCGTCCAGGTGAAGAACCTACCCGATCTGGCTGGCCGCCAACGAACCCGGAATACACTCGACGCCGAGTGGCAGGATCGGCATCTCTCGAACCGGTGGACTTGAACCCTTAGTTCAGGTCCCTCCAGTGGCTGGTTTGCCTCGAGAACGCGTCCCGCTGCGGATTGATGAGCGCCACTGGGCGAATCTCGTGCGCTAGAGTGTGAACAACTCGGAGGGAGCAATGAGGTCACGGCAGCCGGCCACTCCGAGGGCGAGACGATAGGCCCGTTTCGAACACCTTCCGGAAGATTGGGGCGTGAGGACCTTTAATCTAAGAGAGGTGGTTTTCACACTGTGGCCTCGGTCCGCCGCCTAGCCGCCATCATGTTCACCGACATGGTCGGTTCGACGGCCCTTGCCCAAACGAATGAATCGGAGGCCCTGAAACTCCGAGACGAGCAGGCCGGCCTAGTGCGGCCGCTCTTCTCTGCTCATCAGGGTCGAGAAATCAAGTCGATGGGGGACGGGTTCCTGGCGGAGTTTGATAGCGCCCTGCGGGCGGTTCAGTGCGCAATCGACATCCAACAGCACCTGCACGATCGGAATTCGTCTCCAGGCGTCGTTCCGATCGAACTGCGCATCGGGATCCACCTTGGGGATGTGGAACGGCGGGAGAGCGACATCTTCGGGGATGCGGTTAACATCGCTTCTCGCATCGAATCTGCGGCCGACGCGGGCGGACTCTCGATCTCCGGCCAGGTCTTTGACCAAGTCCGAAACAGGATCCCGAATCGTCTCGAGAAGCTCCCGCCGACCGTATTCAAAGGGGTGCAGGCCCCGATCGACATTTACCGGGTCGTGTTGCCATGGAACGTTCGAGATCCGCCCGTGAGGATTGACGCCGCGGCCGGACTCGCCGTCCTGCCGTTTACCAACATCAGTCCCGATTCCAAGGACGAGTACATCGCAGATGGCCTCACGGAGGAGTTGATTACGGTACTTTCCGAGCTCCGAAACCTCCGGGTAATCTCTCGCACCTCGGCGATGCTGTACAAGGCCACCCCCAAGCCGGCCTCGCAGATTGCGGCGGAGCTTGGGGTCTCCTCACTTCTTGAGGGAAGCGTTCGAAGAGCGGGGAACCGACTTCGGATCACAGCGCAGTTGATCGATGCCCGGAACGACAAACATCTTTGGGCCAAGACGTTCGACCGCGAGCTCGATGATGTGTTCGCCATTCAGACAGAGATCGCGAAGCAGGTAGCGGATGCCTTGAGGCTGGAGCTCCGACCCGCCGACGAAGCGCGCCTTGTTTCGAGGCCCGCGGTGCGACCCGATTCCTATCTCGCATACCTCCGCGGATTGACGCTCATGCGGGACTATTCTGAAGGGTCTCTCGAGGCGGCCCGGCAGCAGTTCGAACTCGCCATCTCACTCGATTCGACGAACGCCGGCGCCTACGGATGGCTGGCGAATTCCATCCGTTTCCTCGGGCTTTGGTATTGGGACCCGTCGCGGACGGATTGGGTGGAGAAAGTACGCGCATGCGCGACGCGGGCGTTGGAGTTAGATCCGAATCTCGCGGAGGCCCACGTCGGGATGACAGCGGCCCTGTTTCGGGAACAGGATTATGCCGGAATGGAGAGAGAATTCCGTCTGGCCCTATCGCTCGACCCGAGCCACGCCTTCGCCCATTGCCACTTGGCTAACCTTCTGGCGTTCGTGGGCCGACCGGAGGAAGCGCTCGCCGAGCACCGGCTCGCCGAGGTGGCAGACCCCTTGTGGTCGAACAATTTGCATACGATGGCATGGCTACTCACGTGCTTAGGACGGTTCGACGAGGCGTGGGCCACCATCCAGAAGATCCGGGCCCTCGCCCCCTTGGACTCCGATTACCACTGGACCCTGTGGAACTACTATTCCGCCCGGTCGGAGCCCGAAAAGGGGCAGCCGGAACTGCTACGCGCGGAGGAAATGCTGACGGTGGAACGATGGAAACCAATCTACCGCGCGTGGTACTTCGTTCGGTCCGGGCAGCCGGAAGATGCCCGAAAGATCCTACAACACGAGGAAACGCTACCGCAGTTTGGTCAGATCCCTACATCCGTCGCGATGATCTACGCGGAACTAGGGGATTTGGACGAGTGCTTTCGCTGGCTCGACAAGGCATTCTTGGCGCATGATCTGCCCGTGATGAATATCCGACTTGACCCGCGGTACGAAAACATTCGCCGAGATCCGAGATATCAGGTGTTACTGGAGAGAATGAACCTCGCCTGACCCCGTTCGAACTGCAGTCGGCCCTCTTGCGGAAAGGCATGTGAGTTGGACCGCCAGCCGAGGGCGGATGCGAGGACGCGCGCCCCCATCCGGCCCAGATCGCCCCTCAAATGAGGGCATCGGGAGCCTCCCCTGGGGTGGACTTGAACCCTTAGTTCAGGTTCCTCCAGTGGCTGCTGCACCCGATTGGCGAGCCTTCGCTCCAAGTAGGGACTCGGTGGGTAAGGGTGCGACCACTCTATCCGTGCGCAACCCCTTCATCGCGAAACGATGCGACGGTAGAGCAACCACTCGGACGTGTCAATGCGCCGAAATCGGTCACCGACGAGGAAGCTGACCCTCCAAGGTATTCTTCTAGTCCGGCACGATGGCATGCCATGGCCACGGGACGCAGGCGACGAGCGAGGGCAACCGGAATCGGTGGTGTGTTTCTCAAGTCACGATCTCCCACGAGATTGGCGGCCTGGTACCGAAGACACCTAGGATTCGCAATCTCGCCAGGAGGCCAAGTTGCGACATGGGACTGGCGATCCGCTCGGATCCCGAAACGAATTGGCAGCACGCTTTGGGCAGCACTCGACGTCCGAGATCGGGTGTGGGGCCCCGGCAGACCGAGCGCTCAAGTGAACTATCGAGTGGATGATCTGGACCGCCTCTTGGCCCAGCTGCGCCGGGCTCGGGTCAAGGTCGACGACGTGGTTGAGGAGTCCACCTACGGTCGATTCGGTTGGGCGTACGACCCTGAAGGAAACCGATTCGAACTGTGGGAGCCCCCTCGCCGTTATCGTTCTCCTGAACGCCACACCCCTATGGAGTAGAACACACCCGATTCACACGCTCGCGAAACTCCAGGGCAGTCGTTCGCTGGGCGGAGGATCCGGGGACTTGTGGACTTGAACTCTTAGTTCAGGGCCCGCCAGTGGCCGGTTTTCCTCGACTTTGACTGTCTTCGCCTCACATGGTCCGCGGTTGCGGGTCTCGAGCGAGTGGAGCGAACGAGGTCCCTCATTTCACACGTCGCCCCTTTACCCCATGAGCCGTGGTGCGGAGCCCAAAGTCCTGAATTTGCCCGGCCCAAGCATCGCGGCGGGGCCGGCCGGCGATGACACGACGCCACCGGACCCGGCGTCCTGGCCCTGAATCGGCCACCGACAGGGATCGACCCGAGTTTCGGAGGTGTACGGGGATAAGTCTCGACTCCTTACCTCAGCGGAGTGATTTCGTGGTTGCGCAAGAGCGTCATCGGACGAATCCGGAAGCCAGGGCGGTCTCGGTGGACATCCTGGTCTTTGAAGACGTCGAGGAGCTCGACTTTGTTGGTCCCTGGGAGGTATTCTCGGTTGCGAATCGGTTGAGTCCGAATTCGTTTCCGACCCGTCTCGTTTCAACCGGGTCCGCTTCAATCTCAGCTCGCTACGGGCTGCGAGTCGGAGGGCTCGAGAGTCTGTACGGTGGAGTTTCCCCTCGGGTGCTTATCCTCCCTGGGGGACCGGGTCGCAAGATCGTCATGCGGGACCCGAAGCTTCTCGATCACCTTCGGAAAATTCACGCGGAGGGCTCGTTGCTCACCTCGGTGTGCACGGGAGCGTTTGTGCTGGCCGAGGCGGGCTTACTTCGAGGGAAATCGGTCACAACCCACTGGTCAGCGCGGGATGAGCTGAGAGCGTATCCTGACGTGACCGTCGTCGAAGGACGATTTGTTGACGCGGGGGACGTTGTGACGTCCGCCGGGATTTCCGCCGGCATCGACGTGTCCCTGCACCTGGTCGAGCGTTTCGCGGGCACCTCAGCCTCGCGGGAAGTCGCTCATACGATGGAGTACGCACTACCTCTCTCACCTTTCCGACCGAGGCGAGCCCGAGGGTAGGACTTCCGTCACACCCTCACGACGTGGACTTGAACCCTTAGTTCAGGTCCCGCCAGCGGCTGGATTTCCAAGAAATCGAGCCAACTCCGACGACCGCGATCAAAGCACCCCCCCATCCGCAAAAGTCACGTTCTCGGACCGGATATCTATTAATACCATTGTAACCATTTTTTCAACATGGCACTCGATGCCCCCACCAGCATCCCTGTCCACCGGTCGACGGTCAGGGCTCTTCAGGAACTCAAGACGGGCGCGCAGAACTGGGATGAATTCCTTCTCGGCCTCGCCGAGAAGGAGTTGGATCGCATGGAGCTCTACATCGCAGAAACGGACCTCATGCTCTATCGGAAGGGCATTGGCAGGACCGTCGAGTGGAGTGATATCAAGAAGCGGTTGGAAGCCCGCCGGAAGCGAAAGTGACCCGAGTCATATTCTGGGGTAGCTCGGAGCGGCAGTTTGAGTCCCTCCCGACTGAGGTCCAAGATGCTTTTGCGTGGGCGATCGGCCAATTCCGCCTGAACCCCGCCGCCCTTCCCAGGGTCGAGTCGAAGCTGATCGTCGAGACAGAGTCTCTGACCGGATCCTTGCAACTGAGACGCATTAAAGTCAAGAGGAATTCGGAAGACCCAGGTTTTCGAGGGATCTACGTCGTAGACGCCAAGCGTGTCGTGTTTCTCCGTTTCGTTTTCCGCGACCGGGCCACATACAAGGGTTTGAGGACGCTGGCACACAAGGCACGCTCCGAGCTGGGGTTGGAGTGACCCGATAGGGTCCCTGACCACCCGTTTCGCGCGGACACGTTGGATCGGAGTAGTCGCCTCCCGATCACGTGGTGGGAAGACGCGCTCGCCCAGGGACTTGAACTCTTAGTTCAGGTCCCGCCAGTGGCTTGCATTCTCTCGCGGTCGATTCCCTAGCCTGCACTGTGGCCCACAGTCTCGGCAGGCGGAAGCGCGGATTCGGGCAAGGAGGGCAGATGGTGCTTGCCCATCACTTCCCTTGTAAACAGTACGAGTACTCCCATCGCGACGAACAGGGCAGCGGCAAGGTAGAAGCAGAATTGAAATGCCGTGCGAGAAGGAAGCGAGAAGGAGTACGCCCCCGTGGTCTGAACCGAAACAAAGGTCGAGAGGATCGCCCCAGCGATGGGTGCGCCCAAACTCTGACCGATGTAGCGGAATGACGAGTTGAGCGATGTCCCGAGCCCCATGTCTTTGGGCTCGATCGAGAGGACGAGCAGGTTCTGGATGGAGACGGTCAACATCCCGCTGCCCAGAGCGTAGACGGCCAGAAACCCGGTGACCATTTCCGGACTGCCCGCTGTGGAGAGCAGCAGGAACCCGGCCATCGCGAAGAACGAACCGACGTAGAGGAATGGTTTCACGCCGAACCGAGGGATGGCGGTCCCCACCACGAGAGCAACCGGCAGGAGCACGACGATGATCGGGATCAGGACCAGCCCGGTCTGGAACACACTCAGCCCGAATCCGATCGGGCCGGGCAATTGCATGTAGTACGTCATGGCTTGAAAAGCGACGTAGAGTGAAATCCCGTACAGCACGACCAGAAGGTTCGCGAGCAGGATGTTGCGTTGGCGCAACAGGTGCAGGTCGAAGACAGGCTCGGTCTTTCGGCTTTCGTAAAGGGCGAGGGGAACGAGCGTGAGCAGCCCCCCGAGGATGAGCGTGAGGACGGCGTCGGAGGTCCACCCCCAAGCCGCACCCTGGGAAAGTCCGAGGACGATGGCCGTCAGCGAAGCGCCGAGCCAGGTTGCCCCGATAGCATCGAGGCGGGTTCCGGGCTTGCGATTCGGCGACTCCTTGACCAGGAAGAATGTGAGGACGGCCAGGAGGAGAATGCACGGAAGGGCCAGGTGGTAGTTCGCCTGCCAGCCGTAATCCGAAGTCACGACAGCCCCCGCGAGGATTCCCATCGCTCCCCCGGAGACCTGGACCGCACTGATGACGCCCTGGGCACGAGGGACAAGGGAACGTGGGAACTCCTCCCGCGCGAGACTGAAGGCCAGCGGAAACGTACCGAGCCCGACCCCTTGGAAGAATCTCGACACCAGGACCAGTTCGAAGGTGGGCGCGAACGAGGTCGTCGTGGCTACCGCCAGATACACCGCGAGGGTCCAGAGGAGAACGCGCCGCTTCCCGTAGATGTCAGCCAGCTTTCCGACCATCGGCATGACTGCCACGCCAAAGACGGTGTACAGCGAGATCAGAAGGCTCGTGGTCGCGATGTCGACGTGATACTCCCTCGCGATCGTCGGGAGCGCGGGGGTGAGCATGGTGTCGATGTACATGACCAGAGCAGCGATGAGAGAAAGCAGGACGAGAGCGCGATTGGCGTAGCGGCGGTCGAACCCGGGACGCTCACGTTCGACCGGCGGCTGGGGTTGACTATTGGCTCCCATCGTCAACCGTCCCTCGCAAGGGTCAGCGGTCGGCCGGGAATCGCCCTGCTGCCTTACAGGCTAGGTTATGGCGAGCGCCGCCCCTCCCGCTGGCGAGGAGGCCCCTCACCGATGCGACGGATCGTGGTCGAACTCTACGGACCGGGACTCCTACGGCGGATGGAGCCCAGTTTCCCCCTCGGGCGGTTGGACTCGTTCGAAGTCCTGCACCTGTTGCGCCACGACCGTCGTGAGTCCGCCATGATTTGCCGCATCACTCCGAAGGATCCTCGGATGCGGGTC
>Ga0187784_10003086_pt1 | contig 13422 bp, 6 predicted proteins | sample 1015_SJ02_MP15_2_FD_132964 | JGI IMG/M metagenome (GOLD analysis project Ga0187784, IMG submission 132964) | Tropical peat soil microbial communities from peatlands in Department of Meta, Colombia - 1015_SJ02_MP15_20_MG | ecosystem: Environmental > Terrestrial > Soil > Wetlands > Peat | place...
CGTAAAAGGGTTATTTAGTTCCCAAACTGGCGCCATAAGGCGCAACCAATGCGAACGGGGGCAAAAGTCTGTATGCACACTTGGCAAAGAGCGGGTAAACGTGTACTCTCATTCCCGGAGCGGGAACCCGCCGCCTGCTCCGTAGAGCGGATCTGAGATCCGCCGCTCGATCTGCTCCGCCGATGGCGCCCTGAGGGGCGCCATTGGTGTCTGTACGCGTAATGCCACGATAGGCAACCCTTGCTAGCTTGCCGCGAACGTTCTAAAGCCTTCGACAAGCGCTTTCCGGGACGGCGAGCTAGCAAAGGCTCTGGAGGCAGCACTGCGCCCGGTCGATATCGCCGATAAATGGCTAGCTATCATTGCTTTGGATGCCCGAACGTTGGCGCCAGCCTTTTGCCTCCAGCGAAGCCGTGCGCTTGAGGATGAGCCGCCAGCGCCGTGAAGGGACGGCGCCGGAGTTGGCTCTTCGCAAGTCTTTGCACGCACAAGGCTTTCGCTACCGGGTGCACCGCGCCCCACTGCCCACACTGGACCGGAAAGCGGATATCGTCTTCGGGCCAGCCAAGTTGGCGGTGTTCGTCGACGGCTGCTTTTGGCACGGGTGCCCGCAGCACGGCCGGCGGCGGCACGAGGTCAACGGTTGGTACTGGACGAAAAAGATCGCCCGCAACCGCGACCGCGACCGCGATACCGACCGGGTGTTGGGGGCCGCGGGTTGGCGAGTGCTCCGGGTTTGGGAGCATGAGCTGGTGGGCTCAGAGCTGGCACGGGCTGTGCGCCGGGTGACCGAGGCTCTCGAGAGCTAACCCGGCGACCTCGGGTATGGCCCGTCAGCCTGGGAGGGACCTGCCGCTTGCTGCGGTTACGACGGAGGGCCGCTCACCAGAGTGACAGTTGCTTTGTGGGCGGCGCCGTCCGTCGAGACCCAACCGAGCGTGACTTTTTGGCCAGGGTGGTAGGACACCAGGAGCTTGGTCAGCTGCTCCGAAGACGACAACTGAGTCCCATTAAAGCTGCTGATGGTGTCGCCGCTCGTCACGCCGGCATGTTGAGCGGGGGCGCCCGAGACGACATTGCTGACGATCAGGCCGCTCGAGCTCGACTGGCTGCCCCCGAAGGTCCCTCCTTGACCGAAGGGGCTACCCGTGCCGAAGGACGATTGGTCCGGCGGGGCGAGCAGCAAGCCGAGGAAGGCGGTGGGGCCGACGTGCACGGTCGAACTGCCCTTACCCGACTCGATCTGTTTGACGATGCTCATGGCATAGCCAACGGGGATGGCAAAGCCCTGGTTCCCCTGGGCAGAGAACGTAAAGCTGTCCGAAGCCGCCGTGTCCATACCAATAACTTCGCCCGACGCGTTGACGAGGGGGCCCCCAGAGTCACCGGACTCAATGTTGGCGTTGACTTCGATCAACCCCGATAGCTGCTCGGGACGCTGGGTTAGCTCGTCGTCGGCAGTGATTGACTGGTTGAGCGCGATCACCGAGCCTCCGGCACTGGTGGGCGTGCCCCCGGTGCCCCCCGCGTTGCCTATGGCCACCACGGCTTCACCGAGGGATGCTGCAGCCTGGGAAAGCTTGGCCACAGCGAGCCCCGAGGCGCCCTGAAGCTTCAGCAGCGCGACGTCATGGGTGTTGTCATAACCGAGAACAATCGCTGGATAAGTCTTGCCGTTGCCGACGTCGGTGACGCTTACTTTGGTCGCCTCATCGATTACGTGGTTGTTCGTCAGCACAATGCCATTGGACGTGAGTACGATGCCTGTCCCGGCGCCCTGTGTGTACTGGTAGTTGAAGGTCACGTTGACGTCTACAACAGCCGGGTCGACTCCCGCCGCGATCGTGGACACGTCGGACGGCCCGCCCGCACCCTCACCCGTGGACGAAGGACCGCCCCCGCTCGGCGCGGTCGCCTGCCCGGGACCGCCAGAGGGGCGGGTCACCGGAGGCGATGCCGAATTGGCGGGCGAGCCTGCAGGCCAGACCACACGGCTTATGCCCGCTCCGGCCAAGGCGGCTGCTGCCACGACCAGGAACGCCGCCGTCGAACGAAGCACCTGCGACCCCCGGGGCGAGCGGTCGCCGTTGCCCCCAGGAGCGGGACGGGCCGGCCCAGGCGGCAGGCCCCCATAAGGAGCCTGGGGCCCGTAGGGCGGCACCCCGTAGGGCGGCACCCCGTAAGGCGGCACCCCGTACGAAGCGTGAGGCCCGTAGGGGTGCGGAGAGCCGGGCTGGGAGTAAGGGGGCACTGACCCGTACTGGCGGCCCTCCTCGGGGGCGTACGGAGGTGGTGCTACCGCTCCGTAGTGCGGCGTCCCATAAGGTGCTTGAACGCCATACCCGCCATGAGCAGGCTCGTGGTGCATTGGCCCCTGACCAGGGTATGCAGGCTGTTCGGCAGGGTGGGAAGGCGGCCAAGCCGGGCTGGTCCCTGAGCCTCCGCCGTCTTGGTCCTTAGGCCAAATGTCTTGCTCGCTCATGCGTGCCTCCAGAAACGCATTGTCATTATCTTCGTCCCAGTGAAGGATCTCTACCTGTGAACCGGCTAAAGCAGCCCTGAACTATCGACAAGGCCTTTCCGGGTCGGCCCCTTCGCGAAGTTCGCTGAGGTGCAATGCCAGCTCGGCGCCGGCCTTCAGGGGCCCTGAGAGGCCGGCGCCGGCCCCATGGCTATGGCGGCGGGCGGCACCGGGGCCAACCACCGCAGCAAAGCCCAGAGGTCGGGCAGGTGGATGCTCACGCAGCCCGTCGTGGGCACGCCAGTGCTGGCATGGACGAAGATCCCCGACCCCGCGTACGGCACCGCCGGGTTGACGTTGTACTCGACTACTACCAGGGCCGGGTAGTACTGGGTCTCTGTCCACAAGGCTTCGCTGTCGCCTCCGAACGGTGGTGGTTGCCCGCACGCGACGTGCTGGAAAGTGTTGTACTCCCGGGATGTGGGGTCTTCGTCCCACCAGTCCCCGCAAACCAACCTATGGTACGGGCCCCGGTAACCGGGGTTCGGCCGGTCACCATAGACCGTCGCGCCGAGCCGGTAGGTGCCGACAGGTGTCGTCCCATCGCCTTCCCGGTGGTGGGACGAGAACCCGTTGCGGCCTATGAGCGCCGGCCATGGGCCCGCCTCTCGCGCCCAACAGGCCCCGGCGCGTTGCCAGAGCTCCAGCTCCGCGACCGGTGTACCGACGCCTGCCGCTTCGACAGTAATCAGCTGATCAGCTCTCGTGCCCGCCCCCAGGGGCGGCACCGCTTTGGCGGTGCAGCTGGAATGGCCTCTATCGCTGCCCGCTAGGCCGGCACGGCTCGCCGCGCCCCAGGACGGCCGGGGCAGACGGCCGTGCTCCCGCGGGGCCCCTGAGCCGCCGGGGACGACCGCGAAGACGGCGAAGAGAACGAAGAGGGCGGGACCGGCACGATAGCGGGCAACCACTGCGACCTCAATCAAATCAGGCCGCCCCTGGGCCGAGCACGCGTCTGGCGCCATTGCGCCCTCGGACTTAGAGAAGCCCTCGTGATGCCGATGATCTTTCTGGACGGATGTGGACGCGCGCACTTGTTGAGGCCCCCTGGCCTACACGAGCGAGCCGCCCCGGACAGGAGGAGCGGCCGCCCGCCCGGCAGGAGGAGCGTTCGGCCTCTCGACTGGAGAGCCGATGATGGGCCGGCGACGGCGACGCCGGGCCCGGGCACGAGCCTTCGCGCTCAGAGGTGCTTGCGTCGGAGCCTCCCTGCTGCTGGCTTCGAGCTCTATGGAGGCCCTAGAGGGAGTAGGTGGGCCTAGGTTGGCCTCGTCGTCGCTGGCGGCGCCGGTTGCATACCTGCAAGAACCTGCCAGTGGCAACCAGTTCGAAGCACCCTCGGACTGGGAGCTACCTCAAGTGCCTTCGGGCACCAACGTGGCTTGCCTGACAGCGGCGACTAGCACTTCACAGTCGCCCGTCCCTGGTTGCGCAGGGGCTCCGGACGCTCCTGGCCAGGGGGTGCTCCGGCTGACTGCTGCGAGCACTTACGAGGAGGGGGGCGTGGCAAGCACGCTCTCGCTGCCTACGGCCTCCGGGCTCGACATCACCTTCGACACCTACCAGTACGGAGGCGGCACCGGGACCGCCGCGGACGGGCTCATGTTCTTCCTGGCAGCGGCTAACCCGGCGGCGCCCCAACCTCCCCCCAGCCTGGGTGAGCCGGGGGGCTACCTCGCCTATTCCGGCAACTCCGGGCCTGGGTTGACAGACGGCTACCTGGGGATCGGCCTGGACGTGTACGGCAACTACACGAACAGCGTCTTCGACGGCAGCGGCTGTTCTGACCCGAGCTGGGCCGGGATGAACCAGGCAGTGCCCAACCAAGTCACCGTCCGCGGGCCGGGTAATGGGACCGCGGGCTATTGCCTGCTTTCGTCCACGGCAGCCGAAGGGGGCCTGTCGGGTGGGTCGCTCTCGGGAGGCTCGAGCGGGGCTCGGGCCACCTCTCAGGTCCCGGTCGAGGTGGCCATCAACCCCAGCGCGAGCGAATTGAGCACGGCCAGCGGGCTGGTGGTCCCCGGGTACAGCTACGTAGTCGCTGTGACCCCTCTCGGTCGGGCCACCCAGCTGGTCTCAGGGACCCTCCCTTACGACAGTTACCTACCCCCAGCCGACAGCTCCTGGTTGGGCGCCGCCACGGGCATCCCCCGCCAGCTGGTTTTCGGTTTTGCCGCTTCCACAGGCGAGTACGACGAAACCCACGAGGTCAGCAACATCGACGTCGCCCCCCTCATGGGTACGGCCCCAGAGCTCGGGCTCTCACTTTCGGACTCCGAAGCCGGCGATCTCGTCAAGGGCTCCTCCAACAGCTACAGCGCGACGTCCTGGTTGGGCGCGAGCGGTGCAAGTGAGGCGAACGCGCCCGAGCTCGTGGCCGCTTTCCCGTCCGGGGTCACGCCCACCAGCGCGGTGGGAGCCGACTGGTCTTGCACCGCTCTCAACTCCAACGTCAGCTGCACGTACACGGGCGCCCTCCCCATAGCGCCAGGTACCAGCCTGGGGACGGTCACGATCTCCGCCGGGACGGCGGCGAACGCCAACGGCCCCCAAGAAGTGACCGCCAGCCTTTGGGAAAATGGCGCCCTGGTTGCCCAAGTGCCGGACGTCGGCATGCCCGCGGCCAGCGCGCAGGCCGCTCCTATCTTGGGCCTGACTTTCAGCGACGACGCAGCCGGTCAGCTGGCCCAGGGAGAGGCCGTCACCTACACGGCGAGCCCCGAAATTTCTTCCCAGGGCGGCGCTGACGGGGCTGCAATTAGCTTCGCGGCCACCTTCCCGGTGGGCGAAACGCTGAATAGCGCCTCTGGGAGCAACTGGTCCTGCACGACGGCCGTCCCCACCGTCAATTGCAGCTGGGGAGGCGGGACCGTCCCGTCGGGCACCCCCCTGCCGGCGATCTCGATTGCCGCCACTGTGGGGGCAACCCAAAACGGGGCCGCCGAAGCCTCTGCCAGCCTCTCCTCGCCGGCTGCTTCCCCGGCCAGCACGACGGCGACCGACGAAGCGGTCGTCGTGTCCACGCCGACGTTGGCCATTGCTGTCAGTGACAGTTCCAGCGGGGATCTGGTGCCTTCGAGCAACGTCACTTACACGGTTAGCACCTCGGTTTCCTCCTCAGGCTGGGCAGAGGCGCTCGCACCCGTCGTGACCGACAATTTCCCGACGGTCTTCTCGAACGTCACCGAGGACAGCGCGAGCACGGACTGGAGCTGTAGCCAGGCGACCGGCCCAAGCGTCATCAGCGAGACCTGCCTGTACACGGGCCCGCTGCCCCTCAGCGCGGGTGCCGCCCTGCAGTCTCTGCGCTTCGACAACACCGTCTCGAGCTCAGGCCTCGCCACCGGCCATATCGCCGACGATTCGGCGTCGATAGCTTCTGCTGACGCCGCCCTCGCAGTCGCAAACGACTATGCCCGCATCGGGCAGGGCCCGGCGCCCAATCTTTCGCTTATCGCCTCAGGGCCCGCGAGCGCCAGCTCCAACTACACGCTCACGATGACGGCGTCCGTAGCGTCCAGCGGCGGCACCACGTCCTACCCGCTCACCTTGGAGGCCTCGTTGCCCTCGGGCGAAGCTTTTGCGTCTGCCCCCCAGCCGACAGGGTGGAACTGTCACCTGAGCAGCACCGCTCTGCTCAATTGTACGTCGGCGGCCTCCGGCGTAGCGCCCGGGACGACCTTGCCGGTGGTCGAAGCCACTGTCGAACCGGCCTCCACTGGCCTGCACACCGCCCAGGTCACTTTGGCCGACACCATGGACGGGGCGCTCACTGTTTCCACGTCCTCAACGACTGATTCGCTGCCTCCGGTGCTGGCGCTGGCGGTTTCGCCCATGGCCGCCAGCGCCTCTGCCGGCGGGTCCTATTCACTGTCCCTCAACGTTTCCATCAGCTCGGCCGGAGGGGAGGCTTTCAACAACCTGGACCTCACCCTCAACCTGTCTGCAGGCGAGAGCTTCACGGCCGCGCCCAGCGCGGCCGGCTGGGAGTGCACCGTGCCCGGCACCGACAACACGCAGCTCTCTTGCACTTATGCCGTAAACCCCTCCAGCCCGATCGCGCCGGGCACTGCCCTACCCGCTCTGTGGCCAGTGGTCCAGACAGCCAATAACGCCCGTGGCACCCTGACAGCCGGCGCGCTCCTGCAGGACGCGGCGGACGGCGCCAGCGCGGTCAGCCAGTCCCCGGCTGTGACTGTTACGGGCACCACAGCACTTACCCTTTCAACGAACGGCACACCGGCCGGTGCGTCTCAGGGCAGCTCCTATCAGGTCGATTTCGTCCCCGGCATCGGGAGTGGGGGAGGCCCGGCATACAACGAGCCCTCGCTGTCAGTCGTCTTGCCGTCAGGGGAGAGCTTCCCTCCAGCCGCCCCGGTGCCGCCTGGCTGGACGTGTTCGGTCTCTGGCGCCAATGACAACAACCTCGCCTGCACCGCGAGCACAGCCGTACCCATTGCCCCAGGCACGGCGCTCAGCGGCGTGCAAGCGACGGTCATCGTGGGCTCCAGCGCCGCGGGTTCGCTCACCACGACGGCAACCCTGTCTGATGTCGGGGACGCCGCAGCCTCCGCCACAGCATATGCCTTCGTCGACGCTACCCCGACCCCCGGCCTGGCTCTCAGCCTATCGGGCGTGCCGGTCGAGGCTTCGGCAAATAGTGCTTATTCGATCTCAATTTCCGCCTCGCTCAGCTCCGCCGGTCCCGCCTACCACGACCCCGTGATGACTGTGGACTTGCCAGGCGGAGAAACCTTTGCTAGCCCGGCCCCCAGCCCGGCCGGATGGGGGTGCGCCCTTTCCCTTGACAATACGGTGCTTGCTTGCACTTCTACGGCCTCCGGCACCATCGGCGCCGGGATTTCGCTCGGGACCGTAGCCGCCACAGTCGACATAGCGCCCTCGGCAAGGGGGACGCTCCAGACCACGGCTTCCCTAGCGGACGCGCAGGACGCGGCCGCTCCTGCCGATGCCACCCCCCGATCGGTGCAGGTGACGGCCACGCCCGTGCTCACTTTGTCGACCTCGGGCACTCCCAGCGCGGCTACCACAGCCAACGCTTACCCGCTGGTGCTCCTGGGCTCGCTGGCAAGCACCGGTGGCCCCGCCTACAACGACCCTCAGCTGAGCGCAGTGCTGCCGACGGGGGAGACTTTTGTCGCCCCTCTACCGTCCGAGCCCGGGTGGAGCTGCAACCTCTACTCGGGGAGCACGGACCTCGAGTGCACGTCCACTTTGGCCTTGCCCGTGAGCCCCCAGGCATTGGGGGACATCAGCACTACCGTCCTCATTGGCAGCGGCGCGATCGGCTCCCTGGTCGGCGCGGTTTCCCTGTCGGACACGGCGGACGGGGCGGCTACCGTCACCCAGTCCCCGTCCGTCGACGTGACCCCGACCCCGGTCATGGTGCTATCGGCCACTGCTCCGTCGGCAGCGTCAGCAGGCACGAGCTACACGCTCTCGGTCATCTCGTCCGTCGGCAGTCCCGGAGGGCCGGCTTACAACGACCCCAGCGTCACCGTCAGCCTCCCTGGTGGAGAAACCTTCTCCCCGCCGCTCACACCCCCATCCGGGTGGGCCTGCTCCTTATCGAACGGAGACAGGCTCTTCAGTTGCTCCACCACGTCCTACACACCGATCTCGGCAGGAAGCTCGCTCGGGCCCTTGGGGCTCACGGTCAACATTGCGAGTGGTGTCTCCGGTGCCTTGCAGGCCAACCTGACCCTCTCAGACAGTGCTGACGGGGCCACGACAGCCACCGCGTCTTCCACCGTCGATGTCACGGGGCCACCAGTTCTCGCCCTTTCTGCCACGGGGGCACCGACGTCCGCGCCGGCCGGCAGTTCGTACACTCTGTTGTTCAGCCCGTCGCTCCGTTCGGTTGGCGGGCCGGCGTACCATCCTCTCGCTCTGACGGCATTGTTACCTTCGGGAGAGACTTTCTCCTCGCCGGCACCCTCAGCAACCGGTTGGTCATGCGCTTACGCGCTGAGCGCAACGCAGCTCAATTGCGTGTCCACGCTCCCCTTACCTGTCTCAGCGACCGTTGCCCTCTCCGGGATCTCCGCGCCCGTCCAGATCTCGCCCTCTGCTTCGGGCACCCTGACCACTACGGTGACGCTGTCGGATACGGCGGACGCGGCTACGCCAGTGACCCTCATCCCCGGGACCGGGGTCGTCAACTCCAACACACCGGGGGCAGGACCAGAACCCCCTCCTATCCTCATCGGGCCCCCGAGCACGACTTCTGCGGGCCCCACGACCTCGACGACCACTTCCACCACCAGCTCCACAACGAGCTCGAGCACTACCACGTCAAGCACCACCACCTCGAGCACCACCAGCTCGAGCACCACCAGCTCGGCCACCTCCAGCACCACCACGTCGAGCACGACGACCACCGGCCCCGCAGGGCACCCAAGCGTTGGCCCCGGGCCGTTACAGAACCCGCTCTTGCCGCCAATCCTCAAGATCGTGGCTTCGGCTCCCGCGGCAGCGAAAGCAGGTAGCTCGTTCAAATTGGTGCTGAAGCTTTCCCTGGACAAACGAGGGGGAGCGGCTTATCACGGCCCCGCGTTCAGCGTCGACTTGCCCGCCCACTTGAGATTTCGTGGACCAGCGCCCAAAGCGGCCGGGTGGTCGTGCCGGCTGTCTCTCGCGGGAGCTGTCCTCGCCTGCGCCTGGACGGGCAAGACCCCTATCAAGCCTGGCAGGTCCCTTGGCCAGGTGACTGCGAGGGTGCTGGCCGCGGCGGACGCTTCTGGCAAGGCCACCGCCGTCGCCAGCGCGGCGGACACCGCGGACGCTGCAAGGCTGGTGCATGCCACTGCCACCGTAACGGTGTCAGCCGTACACCCCCTGGCCAAGGCGGCCAAAGCCAAGGGCTACCGGTTGGTCGCGGTGGACGGGGGTGTCTTCAGTTTCGGGGGCGCTAAGTTCGAGGGCTCCTGCCAGGAAAAGAGCCATCCCTGCGGCAACCCCAAGCACTTGAGCATCGTGGCCATGGCGCTCCCGCCCTCCCTGACGGGCTACTGGTTGGTGGCGGCCAACGGCGCCGTGTTCAAGTTCGGTTCTGCCCACGGTTACGGATCCTGCACTCGCCGAAAGCCCGGTTGCGGCAAAGCGAAGCTCACCATAGCCGGAGCCGCCGGGGCACATGACGGCAGGGGCTATTGGCTCGTGTCCACGAACGGCGCCATTTTCAGCTTCGGGGACGCCCGTAATTACGGCTCGTGCACGGCGTTGAAGCGGCCGTGCGGCAAATTGACTGGGAAGGTCGTCGGGATCGCGGCCACAAGTGATGGAAAAGGCTACTGGTTGGCAGAGAGCACCGGCCGGGTCTTCGCGTTCGGCGATGCCGCCCGCTTGTCAAACTGCCGCACGTCTGCCAAGTCCTGCCGCGGTCTTCTGGCGCACGTCACCTCCATCAGCGCCACTGCGTCCGGCCGAGGTTACTGGTTGGTCAACCAAGCCGGCCGGGTCTTCGCGTTCGGCGATGCAAAGTTTATGGGCGACCTCTTTAGTGCTAAGAGAGAAGTATTTGGCGCTACGAAGGACAAGGGCCTACGAGGCTCCATCGTCGTCGGGCTCAGCGCTCAAAGCAACGGGGACGGCTACTGGCTCGCCTGTTCAAACGGCATTGTCCTGGCGTTCCAGGGGGGAAAGTTGGTCTCCTCCGCCAGAGTCAACCACTTGGCCCACGCGGTCACTGGGATCGGCGCCAGCTGATGCCCTATTGGCGGTAGCTCTCGACCACGCTCTCCGGCCGCACGGTGACATCGTCCGGATCCTGGCCGGCGTTGCGGCGGGCGCGTCGCCGCCGCAGTAAGTCCCAGCATTGGTCGAGGGTGACCTCGAGCTGGCGCAGCCTTTCCAGCTCCACCGATGAAGGCTCCTTGCCCTCGAAGGACCTTTCGAGGTTGTGTTCTTCCTCAGCCAGCCTCCCTATGCGGCGCACGATATCAGCGTCGTCCAACTCGGCCTCCTCGCTCGGCATTGCTCACCCCGGCCAGCGTAGGGCCTCTCGTGCGGTCACCGGGGCGCGAAATTCCCCAGCCCCTTGTTGCGCTCGTTTTGGCAGACTGCTCGGGATGGGCGAGTTCGTGGGCTCGGTCGACCAAGGCACGACCAGCACGCGCTGCGTGATCTTTGACCACCAAGGCCGAGAAGTGGCGCGCTGCCAGCTCGAGCATGCCCAACTGCTACCGGCACCGGGCCGGGTAGAACATGACCCGCTGGAAATCCTGGCACGGGTGAAGGGAGCGGTTGCGGGAGCGCTGGCACGGGCCCGGCTGGGGTGGCGGGACTTGGCTGCGATCGGCCTCACCAACCAGCGAGAGACGACCGTCATATGGGACCCAGTCACCGGCCGCCCCTACCTCAACGCTATCGTGTGGCAGGACCTGCGTTCGGAGCAGTTCGTGGCTGCGCTCGAGGCCACCGGTCACGGGCCCACGGTCAGGGGTAAAACTGGCCTGCCCCTAGCTACTTATTTCTCCGCCGGGAAAATTCGGTGGGCACTGGACAACGTGGACGGCTTGGCGGCCGCCGCTGCCCGGGGCCGGGCGGTGTTCGGCACCATCGACACCTGGCTGCTCTGGAACCTGACCGGGGGGCCGCGCGGTGGCCGCCACATCACTGACGTGACCAACGCGTCTAGGACTCAGCTCATGAACTTGCAGGCGCTGGCTTGGGACGATGAGCTTCTCACGCTCTTTGGCGTACCCATGGAGATGCTCCCCGAAATTGGCGCCTCCTCGGGTGACTTTGGATGGGCAGCGTTCTCCGCCAAAGAGGAGAAGATCCCGGTGCGCGCCTCTCTCGGTGACCAGCATGCCGCCATGGTGGGCCAAGTCTGCACGCGCCCCGGGGAGGCTAAGAACACCTATGGGACGGGCAGCTTCCTCCTGGTCAATACGGGCACCGAACCACGCTGGTCCCATCACGGCCTCATCACCACGATGTGCTACCAATTGGCCGGCGACAGACCGACCTACGCGCTCGAAGGCTCGATAGCGGTGACAGGGGCGGCGGTCCAGTGGTTACGGGACCAGCTCGGCGTGATCACCTCGGCGAGCGAGGTCGAACAGCTTGCGTCGACCGTGCCAGATAGCGGCGGGGTTTACTTTGTCCCTGCATTTTCTGGCCTTTTCGCACCTTACTGGCGCTCTGACGCCCGAGGGGCCATAGTCGGCCTCACGCGCTCGAGTACCAGGGCGCACCTTGCCCGGGCCACGCTGGAAGCTATCTGCTTCCAGACGCGCGACGTCCTGCTCGCCCTGGAAGAGGACATGGGCGGACGCCTGGAATGCCTGAAAGTTGACGGCGGGGTGACGGCGAACGACCTGTGCATGCAGTTGCAAGCCGACATTTGCGGGGTACCCGTGTCCAAGCCCGCCGTTGCCGAGACGACCGCCCTCGGAGCGGCATATGCGGCCGGCTGTGCAGCCGGGCTCTGGTCGGGGCTCGAAGAGCTACGCCAGTTGTGGGCTGAAGAACGCCGCTGGGAGCCGGCATGGGACGCCACAGCCCGGGCACGGGCGTACCAGGGCTGGCAGAAGGCCGTCCAGCAGGCCATTGCCTGAGCGAGCGCGCCCTGGGGCACTAGCCCGGACGGGCCGGGTAGCGTTGGCCGGTGGAGAGACGGCGCGGCTTACCGTTCCCCCTCGGTGCCACCCCGGGCCCCGAGGGCACCAACTTCGCCGTTTCATCTGAGATAGCTGACGCGGTCGAGGTGTGCCTGTTTGACACCGCCGGCAACGAGCAGCGCATCGAGCTACCAGAGCGGACGGCTCATATCTGGCACGGTTTCCTCACCGGCGTAGCTCCCGGCCAGAGGTACGGGCTCCGAGTGCGCGGCCCTTGGGCCCCGGGTGAGGGCTTGCGCTGCAACGCCGCCAAGCTGCTCCTCGACCCTTACGCGATAGCCGTCGAAGGCCAGGTCAAATGGGGCCCAGAGGTGTTCGGGCACGATTTCGAGGATCCTGCGCGGGCCAATGTGGCGGACTCGGCCGCCTCCATGCCCAAGTGCATAGTCACCGATGGCGTTTTCGACTGGAGCGACGACGCGCCGCCGAACGTGCCCCTCGACGAGAGCGTCATCTATGAGGCCCATGTCAAGGGGTTGACCCAACGGCACCCAGATGTTCCCCCTCAACTACGGGGAACCTACGCCGGGTTGGCTCACCCGGCCATCACGGGCTACTTGACCGACCTCGGCATCACCGCTGTCGAACTTCTGCCGGTCCACCAGTTCGTCCACGATCCTCACCTTTTGGAGCGAGGCCTGCGCAACTACTGGGGGTACAACAGCATCGGGTTCCTGGCCCCGCACAGCGAGTACAGCTCTGCGGGGGCCGGCGGGGGACAGGTGACCGAGTTCAAGCAAATGGTCAAAGCCCTTCACGCAGCAGGGTTGGAGGTCATCCTTGACGTGGTCTATAACCACACCGCTGAAGGCAACCACCTCGGCCCCACTCTGTCGCTCAAAGGCATCGACAACCCCGCCTATTATCGTCTCGTGGAGGGCGACGGCGCCCACTATTTCGACACCACGGGCACGGGCAACAGCCTCAACGTCGGGCATCCGGCGGCGTTGCGGCTGATCATGAGCTCCTTGCGTTACTGGGTATCAGAGATGCACGTGGACGGTTTCCGTTTCGACCTTGCGACTACCCTCACCCGCCAAAGCGGGGACGTCGACATACATAGCGCGTTCTTGGCTTTGGTCGACCAGGACCCCGTACTGGCCCCCGTCAAGATGATCGCCGAGCCTTGGGACATCGCCGATTACCAGCTCGGCGGGTTCCCGGCCCGCTGGTCGGAATGGAACGGCAAGTACCGAGACAGTGTCAGGGATTTTTGGCGCGGGGCTGACGGGGCCCTCGGTGAGCTGGCCCTGC
>Ga0187784_10003087_pt1 | contig 13421 bp, 8 predicted proteins | sample 1015_SJ02_MP15_2_FD_132964 | JGI IMG/M metagenome (GOLD analysis project Ga0187784, IMG submission 132964) | Tropical peat soil microbial communities from peatlands in Department of Meta, Colombia - 1015_SJ02_MP15_20_MG | ecosystem: Environmental > Terrestrial > Soil > Wetlands > Peat | place...
ACGGAGGAAGCGTTGCCCAAGGACGAGCCGCAGCCCACGCCGGACCAGCCCGAGCAGGCACCGGACCGAGCGCTCGGCGTGGACACCGAGGGCAGCGCCGGTAGCGATGCGTTCGGGCTTGCCGCGCGCGCAGGCGGCGCCGATCTCATCGGCGGCACGGGCACGGCGCCGTTCGCTTGGTACACGAATCGCATGCGCGATGCGATCAAGGACCGGCTGTCGGAGGCAGCATGTGCGAAGACGGCCAGGGGCTCGCTCTCGACCCGCGTGATCGTGGGTGCGGGGGGACAAGTCAAGCAGATCAAGCTCACGACGACGACGGGCAACCCGAAAGTCGACGAATGCGTCGAGCACGTCTTGGCCTCGATCACGCAAATCGGCGAGGCACCGCCGCCCGGCATGCCGGAGCTGGTGAATCTTAAAGTGGTCTTCTGAGACGCACGAGCTACACCGAAATTTAGGGAGAGCGATGAACATGGTCAATGCGAAAGCGCTGCGCTTCGTGACGGCATGCCTGATGCTCGCGGTGGCGCCGCTCGTGGCGTCCCGCGCCGACGACGAGCGCCAATCGCTCGAGGAGTTGCGCAACACCGTCGTCAATCTGCTGCAGGCGCTGGTCGACCAGGGAGTGATCAGCAAGGAAAAAGCCCAGCAGATGGTCAAGGCCGCGCAGGACAAGGCCGCCGCGGACGCGGCCGCAGTGGCCAAGGCCGAGCAGGGCGCCGTGCGGGTGCCCTACGTCCCGCAGATCGTGAAGGACGAGATCGCCAAGCAAGTCGAGCAGGAAGTCAAGCCCGAGGTGGTTGCCGGTGTCGTCAACGAGGCCAAGGCAGAGAAGTGGGGCGTGCCGGGAGCGCTTGCGGACTGGTTGACCCGGACGCGTCTGTATGGCGACGTCACGCTGCGCGAAGAGGCGCTCTTCTACAACGGCGCCAACGCGCCGGAATTCAACTATTACGGCATCAATCAGGCGGGCGGCATCGCACAGGCCGGCGAGAACGCCTATCTCGACACGACGGAAAACCGCATACGATTTCGAGGACGCGCGCGTCTCGGGCTCGAATCGGAGATCACGGACTCGATCACCACCGGGCTCAGGATCGTGACCGGCAACACCTCGGACCTCGTGTCCGAGACGCAGACCTTCGACGGCACTGAACCGTACACCATCGGCTTCGACCAGGCGTACATCCGCTTCGATGAGCGCAACTTGCAGCGCTTCCCCTGGCTCTCGGCGGTGGTCGGCCGCTTCCTGAATCCGTATGACACCCCGACCGATCTCATCTTTCACAAGGATCTGACCTTTACCGGCTTCGCAACGACCGGGCGCCTCGGTCTCGGCGACGGCAGCCCGGAGCAGACGCACATCTTCCTCACGGTCGGTGCCGATCAGTTGCAGGAGATCGAGTTCTCGCCGCAGGACAAGTGGATGGTCGGCTCGCAGCTCGGATCCGTCATTCGCTTCAACGATACGCAGCGGTTGCGGGTGGCCGCGGCTTTCTACGACTATTTCAACGTTACCGGACGGCTCAACCCGGCCGACGAGCCCGGACTTTACAATTACACGGCTCCGCAGTTCATGCGATGGGGGAACACGGTGTTCAACATCGCGAACAGCCCGACGGGCACGACGCAGCTGTTTGCGTATGCCTCGAAGTTCAGGCTCGTGGATCTCAATGGGAACTATACGTAAATGGTCGGGCAATATAAGCAGGATGTGACGGCCGATGCGGTCAGGAACTTCGGGTTCCACGAGGCCTTCGTCGAGGCGAATACCGGCTACTACGTTGCGCCTCGCACCAAGGGCTACCAGGCCCAGGCGAGCTTCGGCAACCCCGCGGCACTGTCGCTCGGCGCGTGGCGCGGTACCGTCGGCTACCGGTACCTGCAACGGGACGCCGTCATCGATGCCTATACGGATTCCGACTTCCACTACTTCGGCGGCACCAACGCTCGCGGCTACTACATTGTCGGAGACGTCGGCGTCGCGCATAACACCTGGGTCCGGGTCCGCTACCTCAGCGCGAACCAGATCGACGGACCGACGTTCGATGTCGATACCCTGCAGTTGGACCTAAATACTCGTTTTTAGGAGCGCGACGATGAGCCGCCATCTGCCCATAATGAGTCTTGTGCTGGCGCTGTGGCCGATTGCCTGGGCTCATGCGCAAATCGAGCGGAGCGGCGGCGAGGCCCAGCGCTTCATGCAGCAGTATCAGCAGATCGCGTCGGAGAAAACCGCCCTGCAGGGACAGCTCGCCCAGTCGAAGAAGGAGCTCGACAACGCGAACGCGCAGATCGCCGCGCTCAAGAAAGAGCGCGATGAGCTGAAGGCGCATGCGAGCGGGTCGGCGGCCGCTGTCGATCAGGCGACCGCTGCCAAGGACGCGGCAGAAAAGAGTCTCGAGCAGTACAAGCAGCGACTCGCCGAGCTGGTCACGAAATTTCGCGAGATGGCAAGCAATCTCCGGGACATCGAGGCCGACCGCATGCAGCTGCACAAGACGCTGGACGAGCGCGACGCTGCTTTCGATCGTTGCGCGGAGAACAATCAGCAACTCTATGAGATCAATCTCGACATCCTGAATCGATACGATCACATCGGGCCCTTCACCAAGGTGAGCTCCATCGAGCCCTTCACCCGGATCACTCGCACGCGACTCGACAACCTCGTGGTGGAGACCAAAGCCAGGGCCGAGGAGCTGCGGGTAAAGAAGGCGGCAACGAAGAGCGCGACTCCCTGAAGGCCGGTGGTCCGATGGAAGATCCAGCGCGTTACGTCGAAATCTCAGTGCGCGCCGGCACCGACCGTGCCCATGGCGCGAGGCTCCGCGAGCGTATCCTGTCCCGCAATCGCGTGCTGTTCGAGGACTCTGCGGTGGAGTGTGAGTTCGAGCGGTTCTTCCTCGATGCGACGGACCGCGGCCGATAGCATGGGCGTGGCCAAGATGCAGACCCTGTTCGCACGAGGGCTCGAGTTCTACCGGGGCGGTGCGCTCGAGCGTTCGGAGGAATGCCTGAAGGAGATCCTGGAGCACGACCCCGATCATTTCGACGCCCTGCACCTCTCGGGCCTCATCGCTGCGCGATTCGGGCGCCAAGAGACCGCAGTCCGGCTCATCCGCAGAGCCCTCGGCCGGAACATGCACATCGCCCCGGCTCATCGGCATCTGGGCAACGCGCTGCGCGATCTGGGTCGGCTGGAGGAGGCGCTGCAGAGCTATTCGAAGGCGATCGAGATCCGGAGGACGTTCAAGGAGGCCTACGTCAATCGCGCGATGGTTCTTACGCAGCTGGGCCGCGCCGCGGAGGCGCTCGCCGATTTTGACCGCGCCATCTCGCTGGGAGCGAGCGATGCCGAGGTTCATACCTATCGTGCGTCCGCGCTGATCGGTCTTCGGCGGCCGGCGGAGGCCGCGGCGAGCTGCGACCTGGCGCTCACGAGGCAACCGGACTTCGTGGACGCGCACGTCAATCGCGCAGCCGCGTTGTATCTTCTGGGTTCTTACGCAGAGGCGGCCGCGAGTTGCGAGCGTGCGCTCCTGCTTCGAGCAGATCACGCAGATGCACATGCGCATCACGGCGCAGCCTTGTTCGCTCTGGGGCATCTCGAGGCGGCACTCGTGAGTCTCGACACGGTCCTTGCGTTGCAGCCGCAAAGTGCCTTCGCGCACAATGTGCGCGCCCTGTGCCTTCTTGGCTTGCAGCATCCCGAGGAGGCGCTCGCAAGCTCTGAGCGCGCGATCGCGCTGCGGCCGGACCTCGCGGATGCGCATAATACCCGTGGGCTCGCTCTCGCGGATTCGATGCGATTCGAAGCAGCGTTCACGAGCTTCGATCGGGCCATCGCGCTCGACCCCGCGCTCATCGAGCCTCATTTCAACAAGGCGGTGCTGCATCTTCAGGCCGGCGATTTCGAGCGGGGGTGGGAGCTCTATGATCGGCGCCCTGCGCCGAAACCGGTGCATGCGTCGACGCGCACGCGCTGGGACGGCCGTCAGGCAATTTCAGGCAAGACGGTGTTCACCTATGCCGAGCAAGGCCTGGGAGACACCATTCAATTCTGCCGTTATGCGAGGCTCCTGAGCGAGCGCGGCGCGCGCGTGGTTCTGGCGGTGCAGGAGAGCTTGTGCACCCTTTTGCGCACCCTCGGGCCGCACATCGAGGTCATCAGCCTCACCGACACTCCGCCGGAGCACGACTACCATTGTCCGTTGCTCAGCTTGCCACGTGCGTTCCGCCTCGACGGCGTTCCGGCGCCCGTTCCCTACCTTGCGGCGGATACCGAGCGGGCGGCGCGCTGGGCGGAACGGCTCGACCGCAGCGCGCGCTTGATCGGCATCCGCTGGCAGGGGAGCACGGGGCGAGCGGACGCCGGCCGGTCGTTTGCGTTGTCGAACTTCGAGTCAATCGCCCGTCTTCCGGGCGTTCGCCTGGTGAGCTTGCAGAAGGGTGCGGGCGTCGAGCAGCTCGAGCGGTTGGCGGCCGACTGGCCAGTCGAGGATCTAGGGGGAGAGTTCGAGCCCGGCGGGCGCGACGGATTCCTCGACGTGGCGGCGGTCATGCAATGGCTGGATCTCGTGATTACCTCCGACACCTCGATCGCGCACCTGGGGGGTGCGCTCGGACGACCCACGTGGCTCGCACTGAAGCACGTTCCGGACTGGCGCTGGATGCTCGAGCGTTCTGACAGTCCCTGGTATCCCACGATGCGTCTGTTCCGACAGCCGCGCGCGGGCGACTGGGCGAGCGTATTCAGCCGAATGCACGAAGAGCTTTCCCGCACATCATGAGCGAGACTATTGTGCGGTCGGAGCCCATCGCGCAGCGGATGCCGGAGCTCATATCGGCGGGCCGGTGGCACGAGGCCGCCCGGCTGCCAGGCTCGACGCCGGAGCTGTTGCTCGGGCGAGGTGCGGCGCTCCTTGGTCTGCGCCGCGATGCCGAAGGTCTCGCATGCTTCGAGCAGGTGCTCGCTGCAGCGCCGCAGCTCGAAGCGGCTATCATGGGAAAGTGCCGTTCGCTGCTGCGCCTCGGCCGCTGCGGGGAGGCGCTTGCGCTCCTCGACGCGCAGCCCGCCGATTCACTTCGCTGTGCCGAGGGCATGCGCGCGCAGTCTCGCCGCGGGTCTCTTCGAAGCCCACGATCGCGTGCGATTCGAGACTCACGCCTTTTCCTTCGGGCCCGACGACGGAAGCGCGATGCGCGGCCGGGTGAGTCGGGCGTTCGATCGCTTCGAGGACGTGCGTCAGCTCACCGATCAACAGATCGCCACCCGGGTGCGCGCGGCGGGCATCGACATTGCCGTGGATCTCAAAGGTCACACGCTCGGCGGCCGGCCACGAGTCTTCGCCTACCGCCCGGCGCCGGTTCAAGTCTCCTTTCTCGCCTATCCCGGTACTCTCGGAAGCGAATGCATGGATTACATCGTGGCGGACCGGCAGGTGATTCCGGAAAGTGACCGCTTGCACTACACCGAGCAGGCGATCTATATGCCCGGTTGCTACCAGGTGAACGATTCGGCGCGCACTGCGAGCCCGGCTCCGGTGCGCCGCACGGAAGGACTGCCGGAATCAGGCTTCGTGTTCTCGTGCTTCAACAGCAGCTACAAGATCACTCCCCCGGTCTTCGACGACTGGATGATCATCCTGCGCGCGGTTCCGGGCAGCGTGCTGTGGCTCATACAGGGCAGCTCCGAGGCGTGTGAGAATCTGCGCCGCGAAGCAATGCGGCGGGGAGTCGACCCGCTGCGGCTCGTTTTCGCGCCTTGGCGGACGGTCGAGGGTCACCTCGGTCGCTGCGCGCTCGCGGACCTCTTTCTGGATACATTTCCCTACAATGCACACACGACCGCGAGCGATGCTCTGTGGAGCGGTGTCCCGGTGCTCACGCGGCCCGGGACGACGTTCGTATCGCGCGTCGCGACGAGCCTCCTGCACGCCGTCGGGCTCGAGCAGCTCAGCGTGGGCTCGGCCCAGGAATATCGCGGCGCCGCGATCCGGATTGCACACTCGCCGGAGGAGCTCAGGTGCTTGAAGGACAGACTCGTGCTCGCGCGCACCGCATCGACACTGTTCGACTCGGTGTGGTATGCCCGGCAACTGGAGGCGGCGTTCGAGGAAATCGTCGCTCGCCAGCGCCGCGGTGAGCCGCCATCGCCGCTGGCCGTCCGTGAGGTGCCGCGATCTCGCTGCGCGCAATCGCGAGAGCACGGCGAGTCGAGCACACCGCATGCGGTCTAAGATGCGGAATCGATGCGAGGCACCTCGATGGGCGGCGCGGAGCCCTCGTCCCGGGAGCGCGGCGCTTCGCCGACGCGCGCAGCCATCGCGAGATACGCCGCCTCCAGATGGCGCGTGAACCGACGCGTGTCGAAGATCGGGCTCGCGGCGCGCTGGCGCCCGATCGTTCCTCGAATCATGGCGAGCCGCGCCGGGTCCAGAGCGAGCTCCAGCGACAGGCGCTCGTAATCCGCAATCGACTCGGTGATGAGCTCGGGCGCGCCGAGCGTGCGCAAGAGACTCCCGGACATCCGCGCGGCAAAGCTCCTCCCGGCACAGGTCACTACCGGCACTCCCGCCCACAAGGCATCGCTCGTGGTCGTGCCGCCATTGAAGGGCAGCGTGTCGAGGCACACATCCGCCAGGGACAGGCGGGCCAGGTGCTCTGCGTAGGGCAGCGGCCGGGCGAATACGAGGCGCTCGGGATCGACCCCGCGACCGGCGGCCTCACGCCGCAGATTGCGCTCCACCTCCGGCTTGCCGCCGACCAGCCAGAGCACGCTGCCCCGGGTGGCGCGCAAGATCCTCATCCACACATCGAAGAGCGGTGGGTTCAGCTTGTAGGAGCTGTGAAAGGAGCACCAGACGAGTCCCGGCGCCGGCAGACCCGCCTCTGCGCGGCTCGGTGCGGCCCCGACGATCCGGCGGTCGTCGTTCGCCTGGAAGCAATCCGGCAGATGCACGATGCGCTCGCTGTAATCCGAGCGATGGATCTCGGGGATGAGGAAGCGGTCCGCGAGAATGTAATCAATGTAATCGCTGCCCGAAGTGGCCGGAAACCCGAGGTAGTTCACGTGAATCGGTGCGGGGCGGTAACAGAAGACCGCCGCGCGATGCTCGCCGGTGCATCCCATGAGGTCGATCGCAATATCGATCTCGAGCTCGCGGATCAAGCTCGCGAGCGCGAGATCGGATCCCGCCGCAGGCACGATAAACCGCTCGAATGCAGCCCGCACGCGGCGCCCCGTAGGCGAGCTCGTATCCTCGCGCAGGGAAATCGCGATCGGCTCGAAACGCCGCCGATCATGGTTCTCGAATACGCCGGCCATGAGGAAGGATGTCGGGTGCTCCAGAAAATCGCTCGAGATATAGCCGATGCGCAGGCGTGTGTGGCCGTAATGCTCGCCCCTCCACAGGGGCCGCTGGCCGGTGTATTGCAGCCGGGAGAATTGTTCGGCACATCGCTTCTGCAGCGACGGCGAGTCGCACACCGCCAGGAACGAGAACGGGAAATCGACGACTGCACCGCGCTCGACCGCGGCACAAATCTCCGCAACGGACTCCCGGTAGTGCCGCCACTCGCAAATCTGTAGCTGCGCGTGCATGCATGCGCCGCGCGCGTAGGCGTGGTCCGGATCGAGCGTCGCGCAGCGCCCGAACGACTCTGCCGCCGTTGCGAATCGAGCGTCGAGCGAAGCGGCAAGCCCGCGACCGAACCACGCAGCCGCGAGCCCCGTATCGAGCTCGAGAGCCCGGTCGTACGCGGCCAGCGCCTCATCGAGCCGGCCGTCCTCGGTCAGGATGTCGCCTCTGGTCACGAAGGCCTGGGCGAGCCCCGGCGCGAGCTCGACGGCCCGGTCGACGGCCCGGAGCGCCTCCCCGGGACTCTTGAGCGCGAGCAGCGCCGTTGCTCGGCCGAGATGGGCCGTTGCAGCGCATGGCACGCGCTCGAGCGCGCCGTCGAAGCTCGACAGTGCCTCTTCGAAGCGGCTGAGCTTCACGAGCGCGTGGCCGCGAGCAACCAGAGCCTCGATGAGGCCCGGCGACAGGCTGAGCGCCCGATCGTAACTCGCCAGCGCCTCGGCCGGCTTGCGGAGCGCCGCAAGGGCATTGCCCCGGCCGAATGCAGCAAGCGCATACTCGGGCCATGCGCTCGAAGCCTCCTCGTAACAGCGCAGTGCGTCGGCCGGCCGGCGGAGCGCGAGCAAGGAGTTACCCATGTTGGCAATCGCGGCCGGCTGATTCGGGTTGACTCCGAGGGACTTGCTGATCCACTCGAGCCCTGCCTGGGGCCGGCCCAGCTGGGTTTCCGTCACACCGAACAGATGCAGCGCATCGGGATTATCGGGCTGCGACTGCAAAATCTCGGCGTAGAGCGCCGCCGCCTCGCGCGCTCGCCCCTGGGCGTGCAAGGCGACCGCCTCCCGCAGCTTGATATCGAGATAAGTCATCATTTGCTGCGCACACACGCGCCGCGTGCAACATACGAAATCTCGATGACGGAACGATGACCGCGCCCTTGGCTTTACGTCCCACAGGTTGTGGAACATCATGCGGCCGATGCTCGCCGACCAGTTGCAACAAGCCGTCTCGTTCCACCGTCATGGCCAGCTCGATCGAGCGCAGGCGATCTACGAAGACATCCTGCGCTCGGAGCCGCGCCACTTCGACGCTTTGCATCTGCTCGGATTGATCGCGGCGGCGAGGGGCAACCTGCGAAAGGCCGTCGAGCTGATCGACGCGGCGCTTCGCATCACACCCGGCAGCGCCGTGGCCTACAACAACCGCGGCGCTGCGCTCGAGGAACTGGGTGAGTGGGACGCGGCGCTCGCGAGCTACGAGCGCGCGTGCGGCGCTCAGAGAGCGTATCGCCCGCCGGGGCGCAGCCTGGATCATCGAGCGCGGCCGCACCTGGCGCGATCATGCCGCGCCGCTGAAGGCCCACCTGATCGCCTTGGCCGGCTAGGTACTTAACGGCGCAGGAAAGCAATTAGTTACACTTAGCCCGAGCCCGCTCATGCATGCCGCTGAACGCGGCCTCGAGCGCACGGCAATAGCGCGGCGTGTCGAAAAGCGGAGCCGTGAGCCGATTCTGGTGCAGCCGCTTTCGGATCTCCTTGAGATCCTCGGGATACGTCGCGAGGTGCACGGCGAGGTTCTCGTAATGCGCCGGCGTGGCCGTGATGAGCTCGGGTAAGCCGATCGCGGTCAGCAGGCTCGCCGCGACTCGAGCCGCGAACGACTCTCCGGCGTAGGTGAGGACCGGCAAGCCGCTCCATAGCGCATCGCTCGCCGTGGTATGGGCGTTGCAAGGCCACGTATCGAGGAATAAATCGGCAGCGCGGTGGCGCGTGAGATGCAGGGGAAGATCGATGCGATCGGCGAATATCAACCTCTGCGGAGTCACTCCCCGCTCGGCGGCCGCACGACGCAAGTTGCCGATCGCCGTCGAATTGTCGCCTAGCAGCCAGAGCACGCTGCCTTCGACGCGCGCGAGCATACGCATCCAGCGATCGAACGTCGCGGGCAGGATCTTGTAGGTATTGTTGAAGCAGCAGAAGACGAAGCCCGCCGGCGGCAATCCCAGCTCCTCGCGGGAGAAGCATCGGTCGGCGATTACCCGCTTGGCGTCGTTGACCTGATAGCTATGCGGCAGATGGATGATCTGTTCGCTGAAATAACCCTCATGCGTCGCGGGCACCACCACGGGGTCGGCGATCAGATAATCAACGAAGGGCGCCGCCATCGTCCCGGGGTATCCGAGAAAGTTCACCTGGACGGGTGCCGCGCGCCGGGCAAAGATGCCGACCCGATTGTCCTGAGTGAAGCCCTTCAGATCGACCGCGATGTCCACGCGGCGCCTCCTCGCGAGCGCGGCGATGTCGGCGTCCGACATGGCGCGCACGTCGATGAACTCATCGCAGGCCGCCTGCAAACGCCGGCGCATCGGGGTATCCGATGGCGGCCCGAAGGAGAATGCGCTGATGTGAAATCGCGAGCGGTCGTGCAGCTCGAGCAGCTGGGCGATCAGATAGGCCGTGGCATGCTCGTGAAAGTCGGCGGAGAAGTATCCGATGTGAATGCGCTCGGCCGGACCGTGCCCGGCGATCCTGTCCGATATGTGGGCACAGTGCTTCCGCACCCAGTTCGCGGCCGACTGCCGCTGGAGTGAGGGTGAGTCGTAGAGGGCGAGGATGTAAAACGGATGCGGCTCCGCGGTGCCGTTGCGCACGGCGACCGCGATCTCGTCCAGGTCGGATTGCAATCCGCTCCAATCGCAGACCTGCATCTGGATGTGCCGCCGCACCGCGCGCAGCTCTCCTGCCTCGGGGGGGTGGAGCGAAATTGCCCCGTCGTAGCTCGCAATCGCGGCCTCGTAGCGCTTCAGCTCGCGCAGCGCCCGTCCGCGATCGGCATGCGCCTGCGCATGCTGCGGCCTCAATGCAATCGCGGCGTCGTAGCTCTCGACCGCCGCCGCATACCGGCCGAGGTGCTGGAGCGCCGCTCCCCGGTTGAGATGGCCGTCCGCAAAGCGCGGAAGCAGCGCGATCGCACGCTCAAAACAGGATAGAGCAGCCGCGTAGCGCCGCATCTCCATGAGGACGTTGCCGCGGTTGATGTGCGCCTCCGCATAGCCGGGCTGAAGCGCTAGAGCCCGCTCGTAGCCCGCGAGCGCAGCCTCGAGACGATCCATGGTGCGGAGCTCGTTGGCGCGATTGAAGTGGAGCTCCGCATGGTCCGGCTGGGCCGCAAGGCCCTTCTCGAAGCTCACGAGCGCCGCTTCGCGTTGCCCGAGTGCGGACAGAGAAAGCCCGCGGTTGAGGTACGCATCGGCATAGTCGGCCCTCAAGGCGATCGCGCGCTCGTAGCTCTCGAGGGAATCCTCGTAGCGCTCGAGCTCACGGAGCGCATTGCCGCGATTGTAGAAAGCCTCGGCGCAGCAGGGATCGAGCGCGATGGCGCGGTCGCAACTCGCGGCCGCCTCATCGAAGCGACCCCGCTCGTGCAACGCGGTTCCGTAATTGACGTGCGCGGCGAGGCTCCCAGGGTGCACGGCGACGGCCCTGCCGAGGAGCTCGATCGCGAGATCCACTTCGCTCTCCTGGAGCGCCATGACGCCGAGGAAATGCAGCGCATTGAAGTGAGTCGGATCCATGTCCAGGGCCTGCCGGCAGAGGTTGCGCGCCTCGTCCCGGCGTCCATGGACATGGAGCGTCCGGGCCTGATGGTATAGGGTCTCGACGCGTGCCGCGTCAGATGCGGTCATGTGAGACACCACCGTTCATGCTGGGCAATCAAATTGTCATGGGGCGCTGTTACATTTTGGTGTCGTCGCGGGCCCTCGTGGCCGCCTTCGTGAGCAACCACCGGGAGCGTTGATCTATGGCTGCAGGACCGGGCGGCGCTGTGCCGGGCGGCCTCGCGGCGCAGGAGACGGCATTTCAAAACGCCGTGTCCCTGCGCAGGCAGGGCGAGCCTCAGCGCGCCGATGCCCTCTGCGCCGAATTGCTGCGCGCCGACCCCGGCAATTTCAACGCCTATCATCTTCGCGGCCTCATCGCGCTCGAGACGGGCGAAACGCATCGGGGCATCGCGCTCATCGGACGATCGCTCGCGATCAACCCGAATCAGCCCTTGGCCTACTCGAATGTCGGCAATGCCTTGCTTTCGGCCGGGGAGCCCCTGCGCGCGCTCCAGAGCCTCGATGCGGCCATCGCGCTGAAGCCCGACCTCGGGCTCGCGCACTACAACCGGGGCAACGCCCTGAAAGCTCTGCGACGTCTCGAAGAGGCGGCCGCGAGCTACGAAACGGCCGTCGCGCTCGACGCTGGCGACGTGAAAGCATGGAACAATCGGGGGCTCGTCCAGCAGGAGCTCGGTCGCCTCGCCGACGCGCTGGCCTCGTTCGAGCACGCGGCCGCCCTCGATCCGCGCTTTCCCGGCATTCAGGTGAACCTGGGGGCTGTGCTTGTCCGCCTCGGTCGGCTCGATGAGGCCGTCCGGTCCTATTCGCGGGCGCTACGGCTCGATCCGGCGAACTTCGAGGCTTGGTTGAATGTGGGTAGCGCACTGCAGGGGCTCGGACGCCTCGAGGAGGCCCGCGAGAGTTGCGAGCAGGCCTTGAAGCTCAAGCCCGACTCGGGTCTCGCGCTCGTCAATACCGGAAACGTGCTGCTCGGATTGGGCCGTGCGGGCGAAGCTCTCGAGTGCTACGAGCGCGCATTGCGACTCGCGCCGCAACAGGACGGGGCTCTGCACGGCCGCGCCGCAAGCTTGCTGGTGCTCGAGCGGCTTGAGGAAGCCGATGCTGCTTTTGCGGCGTTGCTGGCGGTCGAGCCCGATCACCCTTCCGCAGTCGGCAATCTATTTCAGCTGCGGATGAATCAATGCGATTGGCGCGACTATGATGTCCTGTCAATGCGCCTCCGGGAATCGTTGAGTCGGACTCGAGGACTCGCGAGTCCGCTCTCGCTGCTCATGATCGATGAGCCGGAGGTTGCTCTGGCGTGCGCGCGCGCCTGGTGCGAAGAGCGCTATCCGGAGAAGGTGCCGAGCGGCGCGTGCATCCAGGCGCCGGCGGCCGAGTCCGGAAAGATCCGGATCGCCTACGTATCGGCCGATCTCTGCGATCACCCCGTCGCGCATCTTTTGATCGGTGCGCTCGAGCGGCATGATCGAAATCGGTTCGAGCTGATCGGGGTCTCGCTGCGTCCCCCAGGATGCGGGCCATTCGAGGCGAGGGTGCGCGGCACGTTCGATCGGTACATCGACGTGTCCGCTCGCACCGACCAGGAAGCCGCGGAGTGGATGCGCCTCTACGGTGTGGATATCGCAGTCGATCTGATGGGCCTCACGGACGGCTTTCGCCTGGGGATCTTCGCTCATCGCCCAGCTCCGGTTCAGGTGAGCTATCTCGGCTATGCGGGCACGGTGGGTGCTCCTTACATGGACTACCTGCTGGCGGACGAGTTGGTCGTCCCGCCTGGGGCGGAGCGCTGGTACCGCGAGCAGGTGGTGCGATTGCCCGGCTGCTACCTGCCTGCGGATAATCAGCGCAAGGTAGGCAATCAGCCGACGCGGGCGCACGCCGGGCTTCCAGCGCAGGGATTCGTGTTCTGTGCCTTCACGAAGGCGCACAAGATCAACCCGACCATGTTCGATCGCTGGATGCGCCTCCTGCAAGGGGTCCCGGGGAGCATCCTCTGGCTGCGCGAGATGGGCGAGTCCGCCGAGGCGAATCTTCGGCGCCACGCCGGCGAGCGCGGAATCGATGCCGATCGCTTGGTGTTCGCGCCGCGTGTGCCGAGCGTGGCGGACCATCTGGCCCGTCACTCGCTGGCGGACCTCTACCTCGACACGCTGCCGTACAATGCGCACTCGACGGCGAGCGACGCATTGTGGGCCGGCGTACCCGTCGTC
>Ga0187784_10003089_pt1 | contig 13417 bp, 14 predicted proteins | sample 1015_SJ02_MP15_2_FD_132964 | JGI IMG/M metagenome (GOLD analysis project Ga0187784, IMG submission 132964) | Tropical peat soil microbial communities from peatlands in Department of Meta, Colombia - 1015_SJ02_MP15_20_MG | ecosystem: Environmental > Terrestrial > Soil > Wetlands > Peat | place...
CTCCGGTTCTCTCGAGTTCAACTAGATGAGGGCCCGAATGACAGAATAGTCGAACTCCATCGCCTAGAAGAAAAGGTGCGACATGGACGCGGAGTTCATCGAGGAGTCTATCCTCTATGCATTGGTTGGCAACATTCGCGCCCATAATACTAACTATCTTATTATGGGCTGTGGTCTTTGCCTGTTTGATCGCGCTCTGGATCCCATCAGTAACGAACGTAAACTTAGTCGATCCTTTTGGCGCTCTGAGTGGCGGTTTGTGAGTCACCACAAATAAGGGTACTGGAATGAAAAAGCTCCGTCCCCACGCTTCCGAAACTTCGTACGTTCGCTTACCCGCCACGATTGCCCCTATCATTTTGACTCCTTCATCGAAATATTTAGCGCCTTCACTAGAGAGTTTAAAGCCATAAGCGCTGCCATAGGTGCTAGGCGTGTCACCCTTGAAGTACCAGTCAAAGAGTCTACCAGGACTATTGTTTGGATCAGCGATAAACCCATCCAACGACATCGTGACATCCCAACGAACATTGGTCATAATATCACCACTATGAGTAGCGATCGTCGTTGGATCAGAATTTTCTTTTGCCAACCATTTAAAACTTTCACAAAAGCCTCGGTAATGCAGAACTCACGACATCGACGCAAATAAAATCTGCCCTTTCTGTTGCCTAAAGACTTAACTTCAAGCGCAAGCTACAAGATCCCTCGGTGTTGAAAACGCCATTCATCGAAATCCATCACCTCGAAGGAAGAACCCAAGAGCAGAGAGAACAACTAGCAAAGGCCATAACCGACGCGGTGTCAGAAATCTTCAAAGTGGAGAAAGAATCAGTCTGGATCAAATTCAGCGAAATGCCAAAAGACCATTTTGCCAAGGCGGGCAAATTGGCCAGTAAAAAATAAACCCATCAACTTTGCGGAATATTCCAGGCTCCAGTGTATACACAGTACGAGTTACGTGCACATCTGTGGCCACGGTTACCATTAGGCTCTCTTTACAACCAATATTGATGCTAGAGACAAACTTGTCGGAATTATTGATGACCTGCCCTAACATGAATGGCGAAGGTTCATTGGCAAGTCGTTCTTGAAAGAAGTTCCAATATTGACGATGCTTTCCACCGAGATTTTCCCTTTATGTGCTTCTATGATTCTTCGGCAATTTGCTAAGCCGAAGCCCATTCCCTTTGCTTTTGTGGTGAACGCGCACGCTATCTCTGAGTTCAAAGCATTCGTCGCCCTGATCAATTGAGTTTTAACGTCCGCATTCTCTAGCTTCTCAAAGCCAATAAAAACGACCAAGTTTGACGTTACGTGAGATGCTAAAAACGTGAGACACATTATCGAGACGACGAGCAAGATGGCTTTCCGGTGAAGATTCACGCTTCTGGCTAGCCTCTTAATCTGCTATGAACAACCCGCGATCAAATGGTGATATGGCAACTTTTAGAAACGAACTATTGGACGATGGAATCAAGGCTTCTGTTCCATCCAACTTCTAGTTCAAGTAGTAGTTGCCTTTGATTCAGGAGAAGATAGAGAATTCTTATGACGCAAGGCTTCAACGCATTCCACAAAATTTGCACAGTTCTGAAGGTCCATACCAGTTATCTCTCCGAGATATTGACTGAAGACGTCGTCAAGAAGACTATAGCCAACGCCGAAAATATTTTGCAACACTCGCTGAAAGGCTTCAAGATTCTCAGGGACGTTCTCTAGAGTGCAATCATAATCGTTCTCAAGGCAAAACCAAACCTCTTTTTTGGGATTGTCCCCCAAAGTATCTAGTCCTCTCTCGATGATGGAGAGAATTAACCTGCTATCGATCGACTGCGACATCGGTAACAAACACCATTCCTTGCTCTGAAGAACCTGGTTTCTGGGTTTGTTTGAGTTCTGCTGCGCGAGTCCGAATATACTCCGCCACTTTTCCTTCTGAGTATTTCTTGTCTTCTCTTTGCAGCTTGAGGAGTTCGGAGATTTTATTAATCAAATCGGCAGAATCAGCAGGTTTTTGGAAAAAAGCATCCGCCCTCGCATTAACGGCGTCAATAGCATTCTTCATGGAAGGAAAACCGGTAAGCATTATCTTAATCATCTTGGGAGTGGTTTCTCTCAATCTGCTGAGTAAAACCGTGCCCTCAATGTCAGGTAGTCGCCAGTCAACAATTGCCACGTTATACAGATTAGCATAAGATTTGGCGATTGCTTCCAGGCCATTTTGTGCCGTGTCGACTACGTATCCCTCCTCCTCAAGAAGAATACTCAAAACCGACCGTATACTCTCGTCATCATCGACTATTAAGAGTCTATCCTTACCGCTTATCACTTGACTACCCCCATTTAGCAACCTGCCTAACCTTGCCTTTCACCATAATCAAGAATGGAAGAATTCAATTTAAGACGTATGACTTTCAAATACTGATTACTTTTATCCACTGAAGTTACGCTTGCATCGCTCAATGACTATGGCACGCGCATTGATACCTCAAATCATAAAAACTTCTAGCACTGATTGAGAGAAACTTCTTAAGAAGAATCCCAGAGGACAGCACGAGAGTTTCATAAGACGCTGAGGATCGAAAACACCCTGTTAGGCTAGAGCCTATAAGCGGCGAATGTTAGGAAGCCAACCACGAACGTACGTGCAAATGGCCAAACCTATAACATAGACAGTCCAACTCGTAGAACATAGGTTCCGAATGCGTAACAGGCAAGCGTGGAAAGCTGTTTAAGAAGAAAAAGCTGTTATTGTTCTACGCCAGCTCAGCTTAACTGGCTGCAGTCTGGCGAAGGGGCCCGTAGTCTAGGCTGGACTAGAGAACCGTTGGCGAAGTCGCCACTTAATCCCGCGTTCCCCTTTTTTTGTGTTGAAACCAGATTTGGAGAAGGCCATGGAGAGTGACTGAGCAACCTCCGATGATTTCTCAAACGCCCGTGCTTCATAAAAAACGTGGTGTAAAAAAGATCCGTAAGCTTCTAACGTTAAGCGAAGTCTACGAGCTGCTTGAAAAGAACAGAATTTCCTACAAGAAGCATTTTGATTTGTGGGAGCGAGATAAGGCGCTGATTGCGCTGCTGTTGCTCAGCGGGTTAAGAATAAACGAAGCTCTCAGGCTTAAGCTTAAACAGTTTGACTTCGGCGACAAGCACTTTATCATAATCAGAGATGTGCAGACTTCTAAGAGGGGCCTTCCACGGGAGGAAATTCCGCTGCCGCTGGAAGGTAAACTGTCACCGTTCACTTCTATCCTTAGAGAGTGGCTTGTGAAGCTTCCTAGCCTTGAAAGTTATGTTATTCCTTCCACGTCGATGTTCGGCATCCACTGGAATAGGCCGTTAAGCCGGCAGAGAAGCCACTACATAGTTAAGCAGCTAACAGGATTCTTTCCGCACTACTACCGCTCATTATGCGAAAGCCATTATGGAAGAATCTTCAAAACGAATTGGGCGCTGAAAGACTTCATGGGCTTGACCGATCTGCGCAGCACAGAGCCCTACGTCAAGACTGACTGGAGAGACTACCAAGACAAGATGATGGAGTAAGCGTTAGATGCCTCGCACTAGAAAAGTAGGTATTGAGAAACTCGTTTCGCCGTTTGTTGTTTTGGTGTGGCTTCCAGAACTATAGTTACCAAAATGATAGAAGAAAGTTCTAGATTAAGCGTTTAGGAACTTAAAGTGATAATTGCAAGGATAGGTTCAAAGTTGTCAAACGAGATGGAGGTATCGTCTATTTATTCTTGCGCCGTTTCTGTGGGTTGGGGAATCTTCATAATCGGCGCAACGATCTACAGCATGATTAACATGCACATCAAACCGCGAGAGGATAGAGGCTTGAATGCATGGGTGGTTTACGAATAATCAAACGCTGCGACTATTACCCTGAGTTTATCCGGAAGGAGACGTGCTCCATCCGGTAGTGGTAGTTTTGGAACATGTGCTTATTCACTTACGCGCTTAGTAGATCGGTGGCCAGTTTCCTGGTGCAGGGCCCGCTGGAGCAGATTGTAGCCAGTACTCTCCCAATATGTGGAGGTCAGTGCCGGTAACACTACCAGCGCTGTGAGGTCTCCCTCAGTCCCCGTTGGAACGCTGTACAGCCAATGGTTTCCCATTATGTGGAGGTCCGTGCCCGAAACGGAACCAGCGTTGGTGATGTCTCCTGGCAGAACTCGGAACGCATCTGTGAATATAGTGCTGCCAATCGTCGAATAGGTTACCGGAGAGGTAGGTGAATAGTTTGACCCACTGACACCAACATAAGCGGTTTCGCTTACCGATATCTTAGCGACGAGAATGCACCAGTAGGATCCTAGGGGTGGAAGCAGCGTGAACTTCAACGATAGCGTCATGATTCCCGATTTTCCAATTGTAAACGGCGCGCTCACTGGACCTATCGTGGTTGGTGTCCACGCGTAGCCGTTCCACCACCAAGCAGTCAGCGTGATCGACAACGTTCCTGATCCAGTCTCGTTTTCGTCCCAGTTGGTAAGCGTATCGCTCACTAGGCAGTAGACATTGCCAGGTGTGTAACTCTTCGTTATCGTAGGATGCGTTGTGAGCACTGGATCTGCTTGTCTAACGGGCATCGCCCAGTAGCCCGTGTTTTCTGTAACGCCCTCGTAGCTTACGCCCTCCTTGTAGCCCAATAGCGTGTACGTTCCGGTAACGTAGCCCGTCCAGATGAACGGGCCACTGCCGAACAACAAGTTAGCGCCCGCCGGGTCTAGCACCATCGTGAACTCGTCCGGAGTCGTAAAGCCTGAATAGATCGCGCCGTTCGGCCACGAAGCCATAGCTAGGTTCGCGAAGATGTGCATCGGCAGAATCGGAATGCTCAGCTCGGCGTACTCGCAGAACCAACCAGTAGTGTGCGTGCGGTAAACCTCAATCTGGCTGGGGTCCATTGTGTTGCTGAACTGTATGAAGTTTTGCGGCGCGAACGGATCACTGATCGCGAATTGTCCATTTAGCACTGTTGGCGAGTCGATATAGGTTATGTTCTCCCACGCGTAGCCAGGAACGCCGTTGATGTAGGCAGAGCCGGTCCACACATTGTTGTACGTCGTGTTATACGCGGCGAACAACGGCTTGTAGATCGAGCTGATGACCACCTGACCAACATCGTGTACCGTGCTGAACAGGTGAACAGGCTGGTACTGGCCATCGTGAGTGAGGTATTCGAATGTGAACGCCACGTCCGCTGGCGTCACTTGCTGATCCTTGATCGGCCCGTTCAGTTCAATCCCGCCATCCAGCGTGTAGGCGGCTCTGTCCATAGCTGGAAGATCCTGCCAGAAAGCATCCTCCCTCAAGGTCATGAGAGCCGAAGTGCACGTTGGCCCGAACGGGTTGGTCGGGTCGTTGATGGTTAATGCGTAGTTGGTGGCCAAGGCTGGAATGATCGCTTCAGTGTAAGGGTTTACGCTAAGCATCGAGTCGTATATAGGACCCATGATATACCAGTCCCAAGCCCAAATTGAACTTATCGGGTTCGGGTTCTGCAAGTCTTCTGACCAGCCCCAACTGAGCGTTCCAGCCGGCGCTTGAGCGTCCAAGAATGTAAACCAATTGTCGAAGCCTGTGCCTAGCTCGTTAACCGTGTAGTTATCCCTGGTCAGCACAGCCGAAAAGCCATTGTAGTAGAACATTGGAATCATAGGAACCTGCGACATCATTTCTTCCTGAGCCAGTATCGCCCAGTAAAGGCTTCCTGCGGGATTGGTCGGAGCTCCATAACCTGAAGAGGATGCAGTGAGCGATTGTGAAACGTAATAGTCGTAGTAGGGCATTCCAGCACTCGTATCGTAGTTGGGATCCACCCAGTCGTCGATGTTTAGGCAGAAAGGCGCCCAGCCAAGGGCTGGAGGAGTATTGGTTGACAGCCACACTTCGAGTCCATCCTGGAATTCGTCGAAGATCCATGCACCCGTATACATCTGGTACCTGTAATAAGTCGTGACGAGTACGTCGGCCACTTCTGAACTTATGTCCTCTTGCAGGATGTTTATGACTGGAAACTGCGGAACATTTTTGATCATTGGAAGCGGCATTCCCAAAGCAGCGAAGTAAGCGTTGCCTAAATCCCTGTACTCAGTTTGGGCCCACGTCGTGAACTGGCTTGTGGTACTGCCACACAGTGCGATTAGGTAGGCAGCTAGGTCCATCCTTTCGGGGAACTCAGTCCTAGCCAAGATCTGGACAGTGGCGTTCGGGATTGGTACTGAATACGCCGAGTACTGAGACGGGATAGCTCCTGCTGGGGTGCTTGAGGGTGCAGTTGGAAACGGACTGGGGAAGAACCACGTAAAGTAGCCTCCACCATATGGATTCGTGTTTGAACCGTAGTTTGGTACACCCCAAGTTCCGTTCTCCAGAAACATTGGGTATCCACTGGCGACGAGCTCCGAGTAAGCAGCGGCAAAGTCGTTCGGCGGGTATAGAGCTTGGCAGTATGCTTCTGCTGCCTGCCCGAACGGGTTGAAGCCGAGCGGGTCGTAGCATGGCGTTCCGCCGCCTGGGAAGTACGTGTTCAAGTAGTCAGTCCTGTTTATCATGTAGGCAAAGGCCTGTCTGTAGTATGTGTTGTTGAATGGGGCGCACCAATTATTGAGGTCGTACTCAACCAACTTGGTTTCAGCCACGGCGCTAGTCGTGATGGCAGGGTTGCCTGCAGCCACTGAGTACTCGGCTGGCGTGAGAAGACTGTCCATCAAGTCAATCTGGCCTGCCTGGAGAGCAGAAAATGTGGACAGCTGGCTTGTGTAGGCATGTATCAGCAACGTGTTAGCCGCGGGACCAAAATAGTTGAAGGTCTGGTCACTGGGTCCATACGGCAGACTAGGCGTTTGGAAAGCTTTCACTTGCGTTGGAAGAAGAAATCCGCACATTATAGCGATGAGCACTATAATTACTGCTGCATTTTTCTTTTGCAATTTCCTTACTCCTTTCTCCGTTTTTCAGAGTTTTCTGATCGCAAGTTTAGCGGCTTCACGATCAGAAGAATCTCCAGTTGCCTTGACTAGTTGTCCAACTGGTTATAAGGCTTATGGAGAGAACCTTCCAGAGGGTACCGGCTATTCCACAGAAAGCAAAAGCAATAACTGGATAATGAAACCAAGCGATAAGAAGTGGTGAGAGGCAACAATGCTAAGGTGACAGCAATGACGCCTCTCCTCATAAACTGTTATTGGGCTTTAGGCTGACGTACTATCTCCCTTATGGATTCTCTGTCAGGAAAACGCACGCAAATAACGAGGCAAGAGTCATTCTCACAAAAGTGTTTGGCGTGCTCGCCTTTCCTCAACGGCTTCCCGCAGTCGGGACAAGTGAATTCCGCGTGCTTAACCATCTTAATCCTCTCGCATAGAGAGTAAGGAAGATGAAGTATAAACTATCGTGAACGCAAAATATCTACGCGAGCTCTATGGAAACCTTAAGCAAAGAATGAATAATGTGAGGGTAACCACGATGACGCCTCTCTTCATTACGTATTCTAGTTTAACACGAGCGTTGAGAGATTCAATGTTTATAAGATCCTTTGCATTTGACCTTTGTTATGACCTACAAGCGCAGAAAGTCCCATGGCATGAGAAACGGGTTTATCGCCATAGCTATAGTGGTCATCGCTCTAATCAGCCTAATTGAGATTGGGAGTCAACTAAATCAAGGCAAGCCAGCTACTCCAGAAGGTGTCAAATCGATAACTCCTTCGAGCAATGTATCTACGCCCTCGATCGATAACCCAACAGCTCCTGATGGCGCAAAGATTCTTTTAGAGACCAGCATGGGCAACATCACTATTCAACTCTATAACGACATGCCTATAACGTCTGGGAACTTCCTGAATCTTACGGAGCATGGAATCTATGACGGAACTCTATTCAGTCGGGTTGCCAAAGGCTTCGTGATCCAAGGGGGAGATGCCACTCCTAAGGGAATCACAGTGCCACCGATTCCTGATGAACTGCCAAACAAGCACCACAATGTGCAAGGATCGGTAGCAATGGCAAAGACAAGCCAACCTAACTCTGCCACGAGCCAGTTCTTCATAAACCTCGGAAACAACTCCGCCAGCCTGGACAGCAACTACTCTGTTTTTGGTCAAGTAATAGCAGGTTGGGATACAGTGGTCAAAATTAGTCAGGTCCCCATAACTCCAGTACTTTCGTCCACAGACGGAAAGCCTGTTCAAAACATCACAATATACTATGCAATCGTAGTAGGTTAATCCAACCAAAGAAGGCCAGCGCTAAGAAGTGGTGAGAGGCAACAATGTTAGGGTAACAGCGATGACGCCTCTCTTTCGCTAAAAAAAGAAAAAAGGGGGAATCTCTGTGCGTTTGTTCTCAAGCTGTTAATTTTACTGGAGGTTGGTGTAGATGATGTAGTCCGCTATCAAGCCGGTGTCTTTGTTCAATGTTATCGTTATCGTAGAGCTTGTGTAAATGATTGTACCCGGACTAGTACTGTTCGACCAGCCGACGAATTCGTATTCGATGAAATATTTTCCTCCAACGTGATAAATGTAGGTTGTTGGGCTTACCGATATTGTGTAGGTGCCTGGTGGGAACGGTTGGTAAACAACTGGCCCTGGATGGCTTGTGCCATTGATTGTGAAGGCGAGGTTTGGAACAGTCACGTTTGCTGATAAGTGTAGTAACGGGTAAGTGACGATGTTCACGTATGCGGTGCTTCCCCAAGGTCCAAGGATCGGGGTACCCTTGGCTGAGTCAAAGACGTTGCATATGACGATCCAATTGCCTAGGGAAGTGAAATTGAAAGTCCACGTGTTGCTGGTAGTGGGTCCATTGCTGCCCATGTTAATGTAGGCTTGACTGATGCTCTGCCCGTAGCCCCAGTAATAAGTGTATGGCGAAGTACCGCCAGTTACGCTTTCGGTGAAAGTATAGGTGTGATTAATCTCCCACGTGAAGTTATAGGGGGAAATGCTGACCAAAGGTGCTGCATTAACAGTAGCGGAAGCAGTGTTTGACTTGACTTTGAAACCGACGTTGTCGGTCACGTTGACGTAGATGCTGTAAGCACCGGAAGAACTGGGCATAAAGGTCCAAGATGAACTTGTAGCGCCTGAGACAGCGGCATTATTCAGGCACCACTGGTACGTGTATGGGGATGTGCCGCCTTGAACGTATGAAGCGAACACCTGAGACTGACCAACGTCGAGAGTGACAGAAGTGGGCGAAACGGTGACGGTAGGTGGAGGATTGACAGTAACAACGTTTGCGATGCTGGTCGGCCATACGGGTGGGATGTCTGCGTGTGACGAGTCTGTAACTTCGCAAGTGACGTTGTAAGAGCCTTTTAGAGAAGGTGTAAAAGTCCATGAAGGACTGGTGAAGGGTCCTGAGTATGAACCTTTATTGAGGGACCAATAGTATTCGTATGGTGAGGTGCCACCGGAAGCGGTTGCGGTGAAAGTCTGAGACTGACCAACGTCGAGGGTGACAGAAGTGGGTGAAATGCTGATGGAAAGCGCGGTGTTGACGGTGACGGTTGCATTTGGTTGAGAGCTTTGAATGCTTTTGGTACTTAGGTCTTTAACGATAAGGCAGATTATGTAGGAACCAGTGGAATTCGGTTTAAAAGTCCATGAAGAACTGGTGGCACCAGATACCGTGGTACCACTAAGATACCATTGGAAAGAGTAGTTGCCTGAGCCGCCGCTAACAGTTGAGCTGAAAGATTCATATTCACCAACGTCAATCGTTGCAGCTGTTGGCGCGATCGAGACAGACAGTTGCGCGTGAGCTGGAGCCATAAGCACACACGCCAAAGCAACGACTATAATCAATACTAATGCGTATTTCTTATTCAATTTTCCTTTCTCCTTTAATTCGGTAAGTGGTTGTGTTACGTCAAAGTTTGCTTAAGTCTTATCGACTTTTTCAGAGCAAGACTATTTGTTTTTTTTCACAATTTTTCAGTTATTGTGGACAAAAACAAAAAGAACCCAAAGACCCGGCAAAGAATTTCCGCACGAGTCTTGAAACAATCTTCCATGCCAAGTGTGCTAAGAAATGGTGAGAGACAACAATGCTAAGGTGACAGCGATGACGGCTCTCTTCATAAACTGTTATTGGGCTTTGGGCTAACGTACTATCTCCCTTATGGATTCTTTGTCAGGAAAACGCACGTAAATAACGAGGCAGAAGTCATTCTTGCAAAAGTGTTTGGCGTGCTCGCCCTTCCTTAAGGGTTTCCCGCAGTCTGGACAAGTGAATTCTGGGTGCTTAACCATCTTAATCCTCTCGCATAGAGAGTAAGGAAGATGAAGTATAAACTATTGTGAACCCAAAATATCGACGCGAACTCTATGGAAACCTTAAGCAAAGAATGAATAATGTGAGGGTAACCACGATGGCGCCTCTCGTCTCGCGACGTGGACGCTATTTATGCTTTGTGTGCTTTTCTTGCATACGATTTTTATATTGTATGCATCTCTAGGAAATCATTTGGTGCGGAGAGAGAATAGCCCTCCCATTTGGGTGGCGAGAATGGCGCGATAGTTTCCTTTCTTACCGTATTCTTTCTCCGCGCCAAAATAAAAAATGCCATGGAACAATCTTCTATAAGAGTGATCCCTAAGAATCTTCTATAACAGTCATTAAAGTGCTTAACACTTTGAGCGGCGAAACAGGACTTGTTTCTGGTGAGGGGCAATAATGGTGAGGGTAACGGCGATGACACCTCTCTTCCACGGAAAAAAGAGACAGCGTTTTAAGCAAACAGTAATTGACGAGACACACAAAATATCTTACGTGCCAAAACTGGTGAGAAAAGCGGGATTAAATTGCGCTGCCGTAATTGCAGGGCTAATAACAAAGTCTCAGATGATGCCATATCGTTTGAGTGTCAGAAATGCTACGAAATAGGCATAATTCATGTACACCGCAAGAAAAGTGGGGAAGAACGGAGTGAGTAGACACAGCAAAAAAGTTAAACTTTTGGAACCCGTGGACGCCGACAAGATAAACATAGTCCGAGATCACTACTTCGAAGGCGCTTACCTAATCGACCTCCCACTCGACCGGGCACCCGACCACGCGTGGCAGGACGTATTCGACCGCGAATGGAGAAGCAGCAGACGTCTTTGGGACAGAAAACTCTTCATCATAAATGACAAACTACGTCTCATAACTACGCCTGACGAAATCGAAGAAAAAATAGACTGGATAAAACAAATCATACAACAAACCAACGAAGAAATAGACGAATACAACCGCACGGCACCAATAGAGAAGCAGCTCAAGAAAACCACTAAGCTGGAAGAAGAAAAGACAACAATCGAAACCGTCAGGACCATGCTAAAAGACAAACTAGGCTCATCCGGCGTAAGGTAACAGCGATTATAGCCAAGCCGTCTCCAGTGAAAAACTGGGAAGAAGTTTTCTTGAGGCCTGAGAGGCGCTATGGCGTCCTTGTCGAAAGTATCTAACTCTTAACAAAAATAGATAAAATCGCTAGAAGAATGCCAAGAGCAATGGCTATTGTAAAGATAATAGAAAAAATGTGTTCGCAACTTCCCTTCTTTCCCTTCCTCAACTTGCGTAAGGGCAAGTCCTGCCAAGCCAACGATAATAAGCCCTATTACGAGAAGCTCAGCATTCACCTTATTCTCACTCAGGGCAACGCCGGAAAAAGTGTCTTATAAGAATGTCGTTAGAGAGGCAACAATGTGAGGGTAACCGCGATGACGTCTCTCTTCTCTCTTTTACCCGGACGACAAGGCAAAAAAACGTTTTTGTAAGTCGAGTAGAGAATGTGGGTTGAGCAAAATGAGTAGAGAAATCGACCTAACAAAAGAACTTGCCAAAAGGCTGCAGATAAGAAGGTTCCATGATTTCAAGATTTATGCCAACAAAAGCCCTTCAAGAAGTAGTAACCTGAGGAAATTGTGGTTTGAAAGGTTTCATGAGCAGTGTCCGCCACTGCAGCCAGAGATGGACATGATCATCTATGAGCCTTCGCCTGAACCCAAAATCAGAGCCTTCGAAATAAAATACTTCGAGAGGGTTGATGGGATTATCAATCAGTCCTTCTACAAGGGGATAGAACAAGCCTCTGCACTCATTCAGTGGGGATTTGACAACGTTGCCCTTTGGCAGATTTTTGATGAAACGATAACAGAAGACGACTTAGGAAACTATGGTTGCAGGACTTGGCGTTACATCCTAGGAATACTTCAGTTGCCTGTGGGTTATACGATGCTTTGGCTTAAAGGAAGGAACTTGGATTCAGTTGAGTTTCAAGTCATTACAACGGATTGGAACAAGAGACCTGCTCCGATTATCAGACTAAGGAATATTGATGATTCTGAATTCCCATTCGCCAACGTTCCACCAAACCCTCTAATAGAAAGAGAAATCTTGCATCCCGCAGTCAAGGAAGAAATTCACTTCTTAAGAAACTTTCTTCTTGAATGGTTGCCAAAGCAGAATCAAGGCTTGGCTTGATGCTCTACTTCCTTCATTGGTAACTTGGTTCAGTCCTCAGAACGATATTTCCCTCTTTCCACAATATCACTACCTCAGACATGGCTCTATACAAATGGCTACTATTCCGTTTGAGTTTGCCACGCTGGGTTCAGCCAGTACAAGTAAACTCGCTCAACAGGCAGAGCCTTAGACAAGATTTCATCAACTTGCCCTTGCTGAAGCTTCTCCGCGCGCGCTAGCAAAAAACACGCAGGAAGCAACCCAACTGATAGAAATAGGATTCGACTACGTAACAGGCGAATATCATGATGGCGGAAAACTGTTTAAGAAGAAAAAGCAGCTATACCTTAGCTCCTAGCCAAAAGAAGGCCTGTAGTCCAGGTGAAAGGGCCCGTAGTCTAGGCTGGATTAGGACACTGGCCTGCGAAGCCGGTGATCTTGGGTTCAAATCCCAACGGGCCCGCCACCATTTGGGTCAAGTCCCTAGGAAGCTTGAACTGTTTCAGGTGCAAATCCTGTCATAAACGCCAATGAGCGCCACGACGGCATTTTACCCGGACTCATCCGCTGAAGTCGTCAGAAGGAATCGCTTTGGCAAAATACTTGCTAGGAGATTCTCTTCATGTGGGTATTCATCTCTTTCCTTTGGATGAAGCTAAGAGTTTTAAATTGCTTTGGGCTTTGCTGTAGGCGAAATGACAATTCAGATTTCAGAATTTGCTCCCGAGAGGCACTTGACGGATTTGGCCGAGTTGTTGAACAATGAGTACCGGGGCTCGTTCGAATTCATTCCGTTCGATGGAGAGAGAATCAAACATCAGATTCGAAGACGAAACATGAGCGTTCTTGTGGCAGAAGCAAGTGGCTACGCGGTAGGAATCATCGGGACTCATCTTGAGGAGCGCGGGGAAGTGGACATTTCTTGGCTCGCCGCTCGAGAAGGACCTGACCGA
>Ga0187784_10003090_pt1 | contig 13415 bp, 10 predicted proteins | sample 1015_SJ02_MP15_2_FD_132964 | JGI IMG/M metagenome (GOLD analysis project Ga0187784, IMG submission 132964) | Tropical peat soil microbial communities from peatlands in Department of Meta, Colombia - 1015_SJ02_MP15_20_MG | ecosystem: Environmental > Terrestrial > Soil > Wetlands > Peat | place...
GTCGCGGATGCGATCGACGCGTATCTTTCGAAGAAGCGGAATGAGGCCTCGGCACCGCGGCCCGATTCGTTCGGGGGCGCGCAGCCGTTCCATCTTCCCCCCGGCTACAATACGCCGATCCGAGTCTGATCGAAGCCTCGTCCGACCACCGCGCCAACCTTTTTCCCCAGTGCCCGGCATCCACCGGCATGGGACCCCGCCTCGGCCGGGCGTTCGCCGTGGGAAGCTCACTTCTCGGCGTCCTCGTCGCTCTTGTGCTCGTCTCGGCATTCCCTTCCGTCGCCGCGGCCTCGACCAGCACGCACGACGGACTCTTCCCGGCGTCCCGCGGCAATGCGCTGTCCTCAATCGACCTGGCGGGCAGCGAGCTGTTTTCGGCCCCATTCGCGCAGCGAGCCGGCTACGCCGCCGGGGACCTCCACGAGGTCCACGGATCGGAACCGGCCGAGGGGTCCGTCCTGGTCGCTCTGACGTTCGAGCCTCGGAACGAATCTTCGTTTTTCGCGCCGCTCCCCCCCAACGCCCCTGCCTTGGAGATCTTCCAGATCGCCGATCGGTTCGGGCTCTCGCCCGCCCAGTACACTGCGATCGAGGGGTACTTCCTCTCCAAGGGATTGTCGGTCGTCCACGCCTGGCCGGATCGGCTGTCGCTCACGGTGGAGGGGTCGGCCGCCTCGATCGGCTCCGCGTTCGGCACGTCGTTACTCTCGGGCACGTACCGCGGAGCTTCCGTCATGTTTCCGGAGACGCCACCGGAGCTTCCTTCGAACTTCGAGCCGCTCGTGGGGAGCGTCCTCGGACTCTCCTCTGGGTTCGACTCGTTTTCGACGGCTCTGGGAACCTCTCCGTCGCCCGAACGTTCGGCGCCTGCCTTTCTCGAGTCCAACGAGGTCACTCCGACGATCGCTCGGCAGATCTACGACCTCTCGAGTCTCTACAACGTCTCGGGCTCGTTCCACAGCGCGGCGTCGGAAGGGATCGCCTTGCTCCTGTGGGGAGACGGCTACTCACCTACCGACCTCGATACCTTCTTCAGCCAGGACTACCCGTCGAGCTTTCCCGCCCCCACGGTGACCGCCGAACCGGTCGATGGGGCTCCGCCGCCGTCGGAAAACGCGGTGTCGGACCCGTGCAAGGACTCCCAGGAGTTGACCCTCGATCTCGAATGGGCCGGGTCGATGGCTCCCGGAGCGAACCTCTATGCGGTCTATGCTCCCGAGACGAACCCTCCCGGCTGTTCGCCGACGGACGCTGCGATGGCCGACGCCCTCAGCGAGGCGGTGAGTCTGCCGGTCGCCGCGATCTCGATGTCGTTCGGGACGCCGGACGCGACGAGCGGTGGACTGGCCGTCGCCTGGCAGACCGGGTTGTCGGTCGCCGTTCAGAGAGGGATCACCCTTCTCGCCGCGACCGGTGACTTGGGCGGGGATGCGGCGGCGAACTGTCAGGGTGGGCCCTCGCCCGAATATCCGTCGACGTCTCCCGATGTGCTGGCCGTCGGGGGGACCAGCGTCAGCCTGAACCGAGGGCTGACCGGCATGACGTTCAGCGAGACCGCGTGGGCCCAGAGCGGAGGCGGGTACTCCACTCAGTACGGGGCTCCGAGCTGGCAGAGCGGGTACCCGAGCCGGGGAGTGCCGGACGTCGCGGCCACCGCCGCCCTCAACTTCCTCTACTTCAACGGCCAGGACGAGACCGCTGCCGGAACCAGCTTCGCGACCCCCTTGTGGGCCGGTCTGATTGTCGAAATGGATGCGATCCGGGGCAGCGATTTCGGTCTGATCGCCCCAAGGCTCTATGCCGTCGGAGGCGCGGAGACTGCGGCCGGGAGTCGCACCCCGGCCGGTCTCGCCGGAATCACATCGGGAGCGAACTGCGTGGCCTCCGCGGGACCGGGATGGAACCCAGTGACCGGCTGGGGATCCCCACGGGCCCTCGCCCTCTTCGAGGACCTGACGTCGACGTTCGTCAATCTCTCGGTCGCAGCCTCTCCGGGGACCGTCGCCGAGGGGGCCTCGGTGACGATCGCGAGCCATCTCGCCAACGCCACCGACGGTTCGCCGATCGCCAACGTGCCGGTCGCGGTGTCGCTCGTCTCCACGGTGAGCGTCGGACCATGCACGGGGACGTTCGGCTCGTCGACCGCCACCACGGACGGCGGTGGGAACGTTTCCATCGTCCTGACGATTCCGTCCTGTTACCTGGGGTCCCATGCAGTGGCTCAGGTGGTGGTCTCGTCGGACGGTTACTACGGGACCAACTCGACGACGATCTCGGTGAACCTGCTAGGCCTTCTTCCCGCCCTCGGACCCCTCGCCGTGTACCCGACGAGCATCGTGACGTTCGTCGTCATCGCGGCGGCGGCCTCGCTGGCAGGTTACTTCCTGGGACGCCGGGGGCCCTCCGCGCCCACGGTCCGTTCCCACGCGCCCTCGCCCGAGGTTCCCACTGGAGCGGCCGGGGCCTCTCCTGCCGCCTCGTCCCCGGAGAATCCAGCGCCGGGGGAGTCGCCCGTCGGCGAGAGCCAAAAGAGATAATCCGGCCTTCTCTCGCCGCCCGCGTGCCCGGTGCATCGGGAGGAGCGCCGGACGCGGGGGTACCGGTGACGCTCTCCGGGCCCGAGCGTTCGGTTCTCGAGCAGTTGCGGACGGCGACCGACCTCCCCATCGAGGAAGAGGATCTCGCCCGCCGGGTCGGGCTCGGCCTCGACCAGGTCCGGGGCTCGCTCCAGCGCCTCCGATCCAAGCACCTCGCGGTGGTGGAGGAAGAGCACGAAACCACCCGAGTCCTCACTCCTCGCGGGCAGGAGTCACTCGCTCGGGGGCTTCCCGAACGGCGACTGCTGGACGCGCTGAACCGCCACGGAGGGTCGCTGACCTCCGAGGACGCAGCGGCCGAGGGGCTGGACGACGAGGAGCGCTCGGCAGCAATTGGGATTCTTCGCCGCCGTCGGGTCCTTGCCGATGGAGTACCGTTTCGGCTGCGGGAGCAAGGCGGACCGTACGACGGCCTGCTCCCCGAGGAAACCGTCCTGAAGCAGATCGCGAACGGGGAGGAGGAGATCGACCCGGCGATCTTCGCCGTGCTCGAGCGTCGGGGCCTCGTGCGAGAAGCGCACCGGTCCATCAAGCGGTGGGCCCCTTCGGACGAGGGGCGGCGCCTTCCCCTCGCAGCCCCGGGCGAGGCGACTCTGGGCGCGCTCACCCCGTCGCTTCTCGCATCCGGCGAGTGGAGGAGCCACTCGTTCCGGCCGTACGATGTCCGGGCCACGGTCCCCTTCGTCACCGGCGCCCGACCGAATGCGTACGTCGCGTGGCTCGAGGAGTTCGAGGAAGTCCTCATCGGACTCGGATTCGAGCAGGCCGAGGGGCCCCTCCTCGAGTCGGAGTTCTGGAACAACGACGTCTTGTTCATGCCCCAGGACCACCCGGCTCGTTCGATCCACGACGCCCTGGCGGTCGAGGGAGTGACCGGCCGGGGGCCGCCGGCGGACCTCTTGGCACGCGTCGCCGCAGCGCACGAGGGTCGTCCACTCCCGGGGGAAACTGCGCCGATCGGGCCTGGCTGGCCGAGCCCGTACAGCCCGAGCGTTGCCGCCCGGCCCGTGCTGAGATCCCAAACGACCGCGGTGTCCGCCCGGTTCCTCGCTCGGCGACCGACCCCTCCCTTCCGGATGTTCTCGCTCGACCGCAACTTCCGACGGGAGTCGGTCGACGCTCGGCATCACCTCGAGTTCGCCCAGTGCGAGGGGATCGTCGGCGAGGAGGGAACGACGATCCGGCACCTGATTGGCATCTTCCGTGCCGCCGCGGAGGCGATCGGGATCCGGGAGATCCGGATCCGGCCGAGTTATTTTCCGTTCACGGAGCCATCGATCGAGGGATACGTCCGCCATCCGAGCCTAGGTTGGATCGAGGTCTTCCCGGGCGGCGTTTTCCGGCCCGAAGTCCTCCGACCGCTCGGGATCGACGTGCCGGTCATCGCATGGGGGATCGGCATCGCGCGCCTCGCGCTCGTGGCGCTGGGCATCAACGACCTCCGGGAGTTTTTCACGGACGATCTCGCGAAACTCCAAGGTGGTGGACTCTAGCGATGCCGCAGAGCGTTCTCTCCCTCCAGCGCGTCCTGTCTCTCCTCCCGTCGCGCCCAACCCCCGAGGCGTTCGAGGACCTGCTCTTCGTGTCCAAGGCCGAGGCCGGTTCCCGCGACGGGGACTCGCTCCCGCTGTCCGTCACGCCCGACCGACTCGACCTCCTCTCGGAAGGGGGGCTTGCGCTCTATCTACAGGGAGCGATCGGGTTCGCCCACGGCGTACCCCACGTCGAGCCGACCTCGACGACCGTGCCGTCCCCGGGGTTTGCGGTCGACCCCTCGGTGGACGGGATCCGGCCCTGGATCTCGGGCGCGCTCGTCCGCGCTCCGGACGATTCGGGGATTGACGAGGGGTTGCTCGCGGAAGCCATCCGGTTTCAGGAAGTCCTCCATGCGTCGTACGGCCGGGACCGGCGGGCCGCTAGCCTCGGGATCTATCCGTGGGAACGAGTCGTCCCTCCCCTCCGGTATTCCCTGGAGCCGGTGTCGGGGGTACGATTCGTTCCGCTCGACGGTCTCGAGGAGGTCTCGGGAGAACGGTTCTTCGCGGAGCACCCGCTCGCGGAACGGTTCGGTGCCTACGGACGCGTCGGGGATCGATGCCTGGTACTCCGCGATCACGCCGGCGTCATTCTGAGCCTTCCCCCGATCCTGAACGGACGCGAGGCCGGGGAGGCCCGACCGGGAGACCGGATGCTCCTTCTGGAGTCCACGGGGACTCTCGAACGCGTGGTCCTCGAGACCCTCGGCCTCCTCCTCGTGGTCTTCGCCGCGCGCGGTTGGACGATCGAACCGGTCGCGATCCGTCGGCCCGACCGCCCCATCAATTCGGGCCGCTCGGCGACTTCGCTCCGGATGATTGATCTGCCGTCCGCGACCGTGCGGGCCATTTCGGGGGAGTCCCTCTCCGCGTCCGAGGTCGAGCATCGGCTCAGCCAGACCCGTCTTTCGCCACGCTCGAGCGGAGGAGGCTGGCAGGTCGGCGTCCCCCCCTGGAGGCCCGACCTTCAGACTGCGACCGACCTCGCCGAGGAGGTCGTCCTCGCGAGCCCCCTCCTCCCGGAGCAGGGGATCGTTCCTCCGAGCCGAACGTGGGGGCGGCGCCTCCCGGAAGTCCGGTTCCGACGGGCGATCGCGGCGTACCTCCTCGGGCTTGGGTTCGCTGCGCCGCACACGCTGCTCCTCGTCTCCGAGTCCAGCGTGCTCCGACTCCCGGGAACCGGGTCGATCCGACTGGCGAATCCGGTGTCGAACGAGTATGCGTACCTACGGGATCGCCTTCTCCCCACCTATCTCGACGTCCTTGCGCACAATACCCGGCATGCCTACCCCCAGCGGTTCGGCGAGGTGGGACCCGTTGTCCTTCGGGACCCGGACTCGGAGACCGGCGGACGAACCGCTTACCATGCGGGATTGATGATCGCATCGGAGTCGGCCGGTTTTGCCGACGCCGCTTCGTTCGTCGAGTACCTCCTCCGCCGCTTGGACGTCGGCGCCGTGCGCGAGCCGGCCGACCTTCCGGGAATGATCCCGGGGCGATCGGCTCGGTGCCGGGTCGCCGGAGAGCCGGTGGCAGAGCTTGGCGAGATCCACCCCGCGCTCCTGACCGAGCTCGGGGTGCCGGTTCCCGCAGCGTGGGCCGAGCTTGACCTCTCGACGCTCTGGCCGTTCGTGGCGCGTCGCGCTACCCCTTAATAGCCGGCGCCGGTCGTACCGCCATGTCCCGGCCCCGTCGACCCCATCCGTCGGACGATGGGCGGCGTCGGTGGGAAGCGAAGGCGGGGAAGGTCCTCGGCGCGCGCACGGAGGGTGGGCGCGTCCCGCTCCTCGTGGGACCCCCGGAGGATCCCGACGCCGCGTTCCTCGAGAGGATCGGGTTCCCCGGCGAGCCGCCGTTCACGCGGGGAATCCAGCCGACGATGTACCGCGGCCGGTTCTGGACGTTCCGACAGTATTCCGGCTTCGGGAGCGCGGCGGCGACGAACCAGCGATTCCAGTTTCTCCTCCAGGGAGGTCAGACCGGCCTCTCGGTGGCGTTCGACCTTCCGACGCAGAATGGCTACGACTCCGACCACGAGCGCGCGCGGGGCGAGGTCGGACGATGTGGTGTGCCGATCGCGACGCTCGGTGACATGCGCACACTGTTCCGCCACATTCCCCTCGATCGTGCCACCATCTCCATGACGATCAACGCCACCGCGCCGATCCTCCTCGGGCTCCTGGTCGCGGTCGCGGAGGAGAACGGGGTCCCGCGCTCTCGCCTGGGGGGGACGGTCCAGAACGACATCCTCAAGGAGTACGTCGCGCGGGGGACGTACATCTACCCCCCTCGGCCGTCGCTCCGGCTGGCCACGGACCTGATCGCGTTTGCTACGGCCGAAATGTCCCGGTGGAACTACATCTCGGTCTCGGGCTACCACATGCGGGAAGCGGGAGCGACCGCGGTCCAGGAGGTCGCCTTCACACTCGCCAACGCGATCGCGTACGTGCAGGCCGTGCGCGAGCGCGACCTCGACTTGGACGAGTTCCTTCCCCGCCTCTCGTTCTTCTTCTCGGCGGACCGGAACTTCCTCGAGGAGGTCGCGAAGTTCCGCGCGGCCCGGAGGCTCTGGGCCAAGATCGTCACCGAGACGTTCGGGGCGAAATCGGCTCGGTCGAAGGAGCTCCGATTCCACACGCAGACCGCGGGCTCGAGCCTCACCGCCCAGCAACCGGAGCTCAACGTCGTCCGCACCACGCTCGAAGCTCTCTCGGCCGTACTGGGAGGTACCCAGTCTCTGCACACGAACGCGCTCGACGAGGCGCTCGGCCTTCCCACGGAGTCGTCGGCTCGCCTCGCCCTTCGAACCCAGCAGATCCTCGCGGAGGAGTCCGGTGTGACGAACACGATCGATCCCCTCGGAGGGGCCTACGAGGTGGAATTCCTGACCGACCGGATCCAATCCGAGGCGGAGGAGTATCTCGCCCGGATCGAGGGAATGGGCGGTGCTCTCGCCGCGATCGAACGCGGATTCTTCGCCGCGGAGATCGCGCGAGAGGCGTACCGGGTCGCGCGCGACCGGGAGCGAAAAGACGAGATAGTCGTCGGCGTCAATGCGTTTGTCGAGGGAAACCCGAAGTTCACCTTCTTCCCCCGGGCTCGGGGCAAGGGTTCGGCATTCCAACGGATCAATCGGTCCGAGGAAGCTCGCCAGGCCGCGCGAGTGCGAGCGTGGCGGGAGCGACGGTCGGCGGGAAGGGCGCGCGCCGCGCTCGAGCACCTCTCCGCGGCGACCCGATCCGGTGAGAACGTGATGCCGTACGTTCTGCGCGCGGTGACGTCGGGCTGCACTCTCGGAGAGATCTCGAACGAATGGCGGACGCTCTTCGGCGAGCAGCCCGCCTCGCGAGCGTTCTAGTCGGAGGAGGGAGGCCGTGGACCTCGATCACGTCGGGATTGCGGTGTCGAACCTCACGACGGCGACCCTCCGATGGCGTGCTCTCCTTGGGGGTTCCCCATCGACCCCGGAGGAGGTCCGGTCGGCGGGAGTGCGGGTCGTCTTCCTCGACGCCGGCGCGACGCACGTCGAGCTCCTCGAACCGCTGGGGCCCGAGTCCCCGGTCGCGAAGTTCCTCGAACGGCGAGGGGAAGGGCTTCACCATCTCGCGTTTCGCGTGCCGAGCGTCGACCACGTTCTGGCCGAGCTCGCCGCCCGTGGGGAACGGGTCATCGACCGACTCGGCCGACCCGGCGCCCGCGGCCGACGGGTCGGGTTCGCGCATCCGGCCGCGTTCGGCAGCGTCCTGGTGGAGTTCGTGGAGGGGCCGTGAGCCAGATCGCCTCCGCCGATCTCGAACCGGCGTACGATAGCCGCGGGCGCCTCACGGTCGAGGCGACGATCGTCCTCGCCTCGGGCGCCCGAGGCCGGGCGGGGGCACCGAGCGGGGCGAGCACGGGGAGCCACGAGGTTCTCGCGTTTCCCCCTGGCGGCGTTCCCGAGGCACTTGCGACCTTCCGGAGCCACGTCGCTCCCACCCTCACGGGCCTCGAACTCGCCGGTGATGTCGCGCGTCTCGATGCGGCGCTTCACCAGGTCGACGGGACGCCGAACTTCTCGCGGATCGGGGGAAACTCGGCGACCGCGGTCTCGGTCGCCGGTGCCCTTGCGCTCGGGAAGGAGGCGGGCCACCCCCTCTGGAAGCTCCTCGCGAGGCCGGGGATCGACGGCTCGCGCTTTCCCGCGATCGTCGGCAACTGCCTGAACGGGGGTCGACACGCCATCGGAGGTCCCGAGATCCAAGAGTTCATCGCGTTCGCCGAAGAGCGTTCTCCCGCCGACTCGGTCCGTGCGGCGGTCCGCGTCCACGAGCTCCTCGGCGAGGCGCTTCATCGGAAGTACCCCAAGGCGGCGCTCGGGCGTGGGGACGAGGGAGGGTGGGTCGCGCCGATCGGAAACATCGAGGCGCTCGAACTCCTCACCGAGGCATGTGCGAGGGTGCGGGACGAGACGCATCTTGCCGTTCACCCCGGGCTGGACCTCGCGGCGAGCGAATTCTATGTCGACGGCAAGTACCGCTACCGGGAACAGACGCTCGACGCCGGCGGTCAGGAGACGTTCGTCGGACGCCTCGTCGACCGCTATGACCTACGGTATGTCGAGGACCCGTTCGACCAGGAGGCGTTCGATTCGTTCACGGCTCTGACCCGCTCGGTGGGCACGAAGACCCTCGTGGTCGGGGACGACCTCTACTGCACGAACGTCGCCCGGCTCCGGACGGGCATCGAGCGCCGGGCGACGAACGCCGTCCTCATCAAGGTCAATCAGATCGGGACGCTGACCGACACCCTCGCGGCCGTCGACCTCGCCGGGTCGAACGGCCTCGCCACCGTGACGTCGCACCGGTCCGGCGAGGTTCCCGAGGGCTGGCTCGCCCACGTGGCGGTCGGCACGGGGGCCCGGGGATTGAAGTGCGGGGTGCTCGGAGGGGAGCGGGTGGCAAAGCTAAATGAACTCCTGCGGCTCGCCCGCGCCACCCCCCCACCGTAGACCATGCCGGACGAGGAGACGCTGACCGAGCCGCCCGCGATTCCCAGCGATGGCCAGGATATCCGGCCGGGCGAACTGCTGGTACCAGAGGACACGTACCTGACCTCGGGGGTCCACATCGGAACCCAGCAGAAGTCCGCTTCGATGCGGCGGTTCGTGTTCAAGGTCCGTTTCGATGGACTTCACGTCCTCGACGTGCGCGAGACGGACCGGCGGATTCGCCTCGCCGCGAAGTTCCTGGCCCGGTTCCCGTCGGACCGGATCCTCGCGGTCTCCCAGCGGCAGTACGGCCAGAAACCGGTCCGGGTCTTCGCGAAGACGATCGGGGCGGTCTCGTTCTCGGAGCGGTTCGTGCCCGGGTGTCTCACGAACCCCAACCTCGAAGAGTACTTTGAGCCGAAGGTCCTGCTCGTGACGGATCCGGCCACCGACCAGCAGGCACTCAGTGAGGCCGTCTCGATCGGAATTCCGGTGGTCGGCCTCTGCGATGTCAACAACGAAACCCGGAACGTCGATCTCGTGATCCCGGCGAACAACAAGGGCCGGGTCGCCCTCGCGACGATCTACTGGCTCCTCGCCCGCGAGGTCCTTCGAGCCCGCGCCGGGGGCGCGGAGCTTGAGTTCCCGGCGACCGTCGAGGATTTCCAGGCCGCGCTGTGAGACGCCCAAGCGTCGTTCGGACCACTTTTAACGGGCGGACGCTCTAGGGGATTGTGGTTCGTCCGGGGTCCGGCCTCCTCGAGCTGCTCGCCGAGCACGGCGTGCCCGAGAAGGCGGCCCGGGTCTACATCGCGGCGTGCCGGACGGGCCCCCAGACCGCGAGCGAGCTCGCGCGGCTCTCCTCGGTGAACCGGGTCGAGACGTACCGCTGCATCAAGCAGCTGACGAACGAGCGGCTACTGAAGGCGACCGGGAGCCGGCCGCGGCGGTTCGCCGCCACCGCGCCGGACGAGCTCATCGACCGGTGGATCCACCGCGCCTCCGACCGGCTCCGGCGGCTGGAGGAAGATCGCGAGAAGGTCCTCGCGGACTGGGAGGAGAGCCGGACCGAGTTCGACGACGGCGACCCCCGGAAATTCGCGGTTCTCGAGGGTCGGGAAGCGATCCATCGTTTCCTGGTGAAGCGGATCGGCACGGCCGAACGCCAGATCTTGGTCTCGACGACCGGGCTCGCTCTACCGGGCCTGATCGACGACGGAGTCGACCGGGCGTTCAAGACCGCCGCAGCGCGCGGCGTCAAGGTGCGGCTCGTAACGGAGGTCTACCCGACGAACCTCGTGGAGGCGAAGCTCTTCCAGACATTCGCGGAGGTCCGCCATTCCAAAGGCACGGTCGCGAACCGGGCGGTCGTCTTCGACCGGCTGGGGGCGCTCGTCTACGTCTCGGGCGAGGACGGTCTGGGCCGCACGGGGGAGGAACAGGTCGCCCTCTGGTCGTCCGCGCCGATGTTCGTCCAGCTCGCTCGGGACTACCACCGGAGGCTCTGGACCCCGGGGGCCCGCGCCGAGGCCCGGATCGTCGAGCTCGAGAGCCCCCCCGCCGCGGTCCTCCCGGTGATCGCCGGAAGAGAATCGGTCCCGTTCCAGCGCCTCAAGGAGATCGCGAAACTTGGGATGCGCGCCTCCGGGGTCCGCGAGCTTCATCTCCATCTCCCCGAGCTCATCGAGACGATTGCCCGCCAGCTTGGCCGCGAGATCGCGGGAAAGATCGAGGGTCGCACCCCGGAGGAAGTCGCACAGTCGCTCTCGAAGTACTACGAGGCCCACACGATGGGCCGGCTTACCACCCTCAAGACTCAGCCGCTCACCCTACGGGTCACCGGGTGCTTCGCCTGCACTCGGGACTCCCCCGAGATCGGGCGGGTGCTCTGCCCGCAGCTCCTCAGCGCGGTCCTCGAGACCCGACTGGGCCAGCACTGGGAGGTGTCGAAGCCGGATCCCACGAAACACGCAACGCGCGGATGCGTGTTCGCCGCGACGCCGGCGTAACCGTTTGCGGCTTGGAATCCTTCGACTCGGCGCGGTCCGTCACGGCGTCCGGCCGTTCCCTCTCAGGGAGATCGAGTCTCTGCCGATCGGTGTGACCGCGGCGACCCCCTCCAGGGCGGAGTTCGAGTGCGCCAACGCATGAAGCACGCACTCCTTCGACCCGGGCTCCCACCACCAGCGTCCGCTCCGCGGATGAGCCCCGGGCGCGACCGCCCGGGCGCACAGAGCGCAGCCGATAGTCGGGAATCCCTTCGCGTGAAGGCGGTCGATTGGAAGGTGTGCTGTACGTAGTGGAGCATGTCGTGCCAGCTCCAGTCGGTGAGAGGGCCGACCTTCCAGATCCCCCCATGCATCTCCTCCCGGGAGAGTCGCTCGACGAATTCGGACTGGGCCCAGTCGATCCAGTCCTCCGCGTTCCGTCCGTCCATCGACCGCGCGAGGTCGCCGGCACTCATCGAAGACAGTCAGAGGTCCGCAGAATTTATACGAAGCATTAGGAGAAATCTTGGTAGGAAACACGAAGAATCGGGTATGGACCATCGCGCGGTATACGCAAGACCCTCACAAAGAGCCCGGGATCGAGAGGTTCGGACCGCCGGCACCTCGAGAGGGACGCCTGGCCCTTCGCCGGGTCGGCACGTCCGAAGTTCCCGGGCCGTTCGGTGCGATTTTGCGCCGAGACTTCGGGTTCGCCCCCGAGCACTTCGGGCCGTGCCACACTGGGTCATGGTGTAACAACTGTAACCAACAATCGTGACAGTAATCGGACCAACCTATAAATACGGGCTTGCAATTAGGCGACCGTAGAAGCTATGAATGCTCGTACCCCCGCCACTTCAATTCGTCGTCCGCGTTCCACCGCCGTAAAAACTCCGGGCCGAACGTTCTCGCTCGACACCCCGGCGGCCCCGACGCCTCCCCCCGCTTCCGATGTCTGTCCGAACTGCGGATCGACCCACCTCATCCGAGACGAGATTCGGGGCGAGGTCGTCTGCGCGGATTGCGGTCTCGTCGTGGACCAGAGCGCCCTCGTCAGCGACCGGGGCCAGCGCGGCTCGAAGGAGGACACGGGCCGAGAGGCTCGCGGGTGGGGACCGGTGATCTCCCCGTTGATGCCGGACAAGGGACTGTTCAGCGAGATCGGAGTGCCCACGCGCGACTTCCAGGGGAATTCGCTCTCGCGCAACACGTCCCTCAAGTTCTACCACCTCCGGAAGCTCAACCATCGCCTTCGCGCAGCCCGGACGCACCAGCGGAACCTCGTGGTGGCGCTGGGAGAGCTCAACCGCCTCGCCGGAGTTCTCGGTCTCTCGCGCGAGGTGAAGGAGTCGGCGACGTACATCTATCGCCGGGCCTTGGAACACAAGGCCACTCGCGGCAAGAAGATCGTCGCTCTGGTGGCGGCGAGCGTCTACGCAGCGTGCCGCCAGTGCCACGTCCCCCGCACGATGAAGGAGATCATCGCGCACTCCAAGGCGACCAAGATCGAGGTCGGTCGGGCGTACACGCTTCTTGCGCGCGAGCTCAAGCTCGGGCTCAAGCCCGTCGAGCCCCGCGATTACCTCGTGCGGTTCACCCAGGACCTCAATCTTTCGAAGGAGGTCCGTCAGAAGGTCCTCTCGCTTCTCGAACAGGTCGAGCAGGTCTACTCCACGAGCGGAGTGCTTCCGAACGGTATCCTCGCGACGATCATCTACATCGCATCGAACTTGATGGGCGAGCCCCGCAGCCAGGACCGCATCGCCGCGGTGGCGAACGTGACCCCGGTAACGATCCGCAATCACTACAAGGAGCTGCTCGACCTTCTCGGTCTCCCGAAGAACCTGACGAACCCTCAAGCCCGAGGGACGCTGCCCTCGGAGAGCGAGGAAAAGGTCCCCGCCGATACCGCGGCCGCGGGACATTAGCGGAGACTCCCGGCCATCGCCGGGCGTCGTCGAGGACGGAAAGGCCAAGAGCTCTCGCGCGGCTCGGTGGCTGTGCCGCCGGTCCCTCCGCTGAGCTACTCGTCGTATCGCACGTACCTCGAGTGCCCGCTCCGCTGGAAGTTCCTCTACGTCGATCGGCTCCCGGAGGAACCTCGCGGGTACTTCACCTTCGGACGCGTGATCCACTCGGTCCTCGAGGAACTGGTCCGGCCGCTCGTGGTCCCCTCCGCGCGCCGGATCAACGAAGCGGAGTCGCAACGGACGCTCGATGAGTGGCAGGGAGCGGAACGCCCCGTGCACGCGGGATGGATGGCACGGGACGAGCTGCTCGACTTCTACGACCGCTCCTGGTCGAGCGACGGGTACGTCTCGAAAGAGGA
>Ga0187784_10003091_pt1 | contig 13414 bp, 8 predicted proteins | sample 1015_SJ02_MP15_2_FD_132964 | JGI IMG/M metagenome (GOLD analysis project Ga0187784, IMG submission 132964) | Tropical peat soil microbial communities from peatlands in Department of Meta, Colombia - 1015_SJ02_MP15_20_MG | ecosystem: Environmental > Terrestrial > Soil > Wetlands > Peat | place...
CCTCTTCGTGGTCCAGCATGTAATCGACCGGTGAATGGGTTACCACCACATCGGGATCAAAACTGCGCATTGCTTCCACCACCCGCCGCAGGTTTTCGAGATTGTAAATAACCTCGACGTCCATCAGGCCCGCGCAGGCGTACCAAGCGCCCAGGTAAGCTGCAGCGGCTTGCGCCTCGGCGTAACGCATCCGCGCCAACTCCTCCCGGGGAATCGTCACCGAGCCGCAGTCCCCTGCGGTCATGGTGACGATGCCCAACTCCCATCCGAGATCCTTCAGATGGAATAAAGTTCCTCCCACCAGGATCTCACAGTCATCAGGGTGAGCCATGACAACGAGCAGGCGAGGAGCTTTCGATGCAGGTGACATCAATTAACCTCGGCGACCAAGGGCCCGGCGAGCTCCCGGGTGAAGTAAAGGACTCCGGGTTGCGTAGGCATCCACGTAGAGGGAATATGCCGACTGACCGCATGACGAAGCGTGACCCATAACGACAACCCTTGCCATTGCATGCCGCGACCCAATTCGCCATCAGCTCCTCCGATGGTGTAATCGGCGCGTGTGAAGAAAGCGGGGCCGATAGTGTTGGCAAAGGCAGGTACCAGGGTTGTGCGGCTCTTGAAGCTGGTGATGGCATTCTGCTCAATGGTCAGGGGATGTAGGCGGGCGCCCAAGCGATGTGTCTGCCGGCGCCACTCTTCGTCGCTGGCGAACTCGACGCCAAAATGGGGTTCCCAAAAGGCGATGTGGCACGCCCGCCCGATGCCATAGACCACCACCAGCGTAGCTCCCTTCTCGCGCAAAGCGGCAATGCGCTCAGGGTATTCAGGCAGCAGCTTTCTGGTAGCAAAGAAACGCTGGCCTGCGGGCACGGTGAGATTAGCCAGCGGGCCGTAGAACGCGGTCTCCATGGCGTGTTGGAAAGCTCCCGGATCATCGCTGGGCCGCGTGTTGCCCGCAGCGTCGCTCCATTCATCCGTATTGAAGCCAGTCACATGGTCGCACGGAATGTTCCAGTCGCGCAGCAAATAGACTGTCCAACGATACATCCCCATGGGTCCTACGGGTAGAATCAGTGCGAGCTTTCGCCCTGCTTCCCGACAACGACGAATTTCCATCGCCAACTCGTGGCCCATCATGACATCGAAATCCGCCACGGTATTGGCCATGCGGATCGAGAAATTCGCGTGCCACTTGGGCTGTTGATCGAGAATCGCCTTTGGATCGTCCGCAACGCAAGCGTCCCATTGCGACAGGTCCCATGCGGACGGGAAAAAAGATTCGAGCAACGACCCTTTTAACGTTGTTAAAAGGTTCATCCGAGGTAATCCTCCCGAACTGGGCTTTCTCTTCACGTAAGTGACCTATCAACTGCAGTTGGCCAGATGGAGTTTGTCTTCTGGTGAAACCCTTGCGGTGACGGGGCAATTCACGTTTCTGCATGTACGCGAGCCAGTCTAGCAACAATAGCGGCGTTAAATATACTAGTCTACCGTGCCAATTGCAATACTAAACTACAACTTTAGAAATATATTAATCTTGACTTGTGTGTTTCCGGCATGGTATGCACTTTCAAAGCGACCGGTGTGAATTCTGTCCGGAAGTCGTCAAGACACTCGGAAGAGTAGCGCCCAGCATAAACTGGCCTCAAGGAGGGATAGGGTCATGAGGAGAAGACATCCGACACCCATTATTGTTAGGGCGAGCTTTGGTCGTACTGGTCGTCGTGTTCGGCATGCAGGGCAAGGCCCAGCAAGTGACCGCGACGTTAAGCGGAACCGTGAGTGATCCGAGCGGGGCATTGGTTCCTGATGCGCAGTTGACTGCCACCAACGTGAATACAGGCGTTGCCGTAAAAACTATCAGCGATCCAGCAGGGAATTACATCTTTCCGTCCCTACCTTCGGGCACCTACTCTCTCTCGGCGGGGAAAAGCGGGTTCAAGAGCACAGTGATTTCGAGCCTTACGCTTGAGGTGTATCAAAAGGCGACGATAAACGTGGTGCTGCAAGTGGGCAGCGTTGCGCAGTCGGTCGAGGTGAAGGGCGCCGCGCCCATGGTCAACACCACCAGCGCCAGTATCGGCGCCGTGGTGGAAGAACGCGCGATGGTTGACCTGCCGCTCAACTTGCGCCGCACCAGTTCGCTGGCCCTGTTGGTTCCTGGCGTGTCCGACACTTCGGGATACTCCTTAACTTCCTCGAGCGGCAACGGTTCGGGCTTCAACACCACCAGCTTCAGTGCCGCGGGCGGCGCGTCGTCCAGCAACCTGGTTTTGGTGGACGGCATGCCCAACCGGGCGCTCAACAACGGAGGCTTTGCGCTGGATCTGCCTCCCGAGATGGTAAAGGAATTCAATATTCAAAACAATGTTTACGATGCTCCCTTCGGCGTCGCGGCGGGTTCAGTGATGAATACCATCACCCAATCGGGCACGAGCCAATTTCACGGCTCCACCTGGGAGTACGTGCGCAACCAAAAGCTGGATGCCCGTAACTACTTTGCTCTTAATCAGACTAATCCGGTAACGGGCGCAGAGATTCCGGGGACCGCGCGGCCGTCGTATATCCGGAACCAATTCGGCTTCGCACTGGGAGGGCCGATCCGCAAGGAGAAGACCTTCTTTTTCGTGAGCTACGAAGGGCTGCGCTTTGTACAAGGCTCAACATCCCTCAGCGTTGTCCCCACGGCCGCAGAAAAGCGTGGGGATTTCAGTGCCTATCTCACCGGCCAGACCGCGAACCTTTGCGGCGCGGGCGGGCCGACGAATTTGAACTTCGACACCGGGCAGATTTTCTATCCTGCCACGGAATATCTATTCACCTGCCCTTCCGGCTCCACCGTGCTGGCCGGTCAGCCCATTCCCAACAACCTGATTACCGCCCTGGATCCCTTCGCGCAGAAAGTTCTGCCCACCTACCCGGCGCCCAATTACCCCATTGTGTCGGGCTTCAACTACATCAACAATACGCCCTATCGCGAGTCCGACAATACGGGGCTGGTACGGATTGACGAAACTCTTTCGCCCAGGAACCAATTGTTCGGCCACTATATTATCGGCCGCTCGGAAGAGTTCTATCCGGGAAATTTTAACCCCTTTAATGATAGCCAATATTACCAGGGGCAGAACTTTGTGCTGGGCTGGACTCACACGTTCGGGCCCGATCTGCTCAACGACGCGCGAATCGGTTATGCGCGGGGATTTGAGATTCGTAATTGCTCCGAGTGCCCTCATCCCCCTGGCACCCTGGCCAGCTTTGGGATACAAGACGTGGCCGCTACATCGCCTCAGACGGAGATCGATCCACAAGTTACCTTGGTTAATTTCGCCGCGTGGGGAGACGGTAGCTATAACCCGGACGTCCTTCCCGACGCGTACCAGATGATCGGAGACGCGCTCACGAAAATTCACGGGCGGCACAGCCTGGCCGTGGGCGGAACTTTCTATTTCTTTCAACTTTTGGGATATGAAGATCCCGCCCAGCTTAACGGGCTGCTCAACTTCAATGGACAGTATTCGTCCCTGGCGGGGACGATTCCCAATGTCAGCACGATCTCCGATTTGGCCGACTTGGAACTGGGTTATCCCGGCGGCTCGCCCGCCGGGATGTATATGGAACACGCCTTTGTCAACAACTTCATCGGCGGGGGATGGTTCAATCTGTTCGCCCAGGATAATATCCGCGTCCGCTCTCGGTTGAGCTTGGAGCTGGGCTTACGGTGGGAGTATCGAAAGCAGCCTCACGACAAACATAATTTGATAGCGACCCTTTTCCCGCTCAGTCACAGCTTTACCCCCGGTGACGCGCTGCTGCTCACCGGTTTGCCCGATGCGGCGAACGATGCGCTCTGCTCCCAGCCTTATTTCATCTCGGCGAGTGGGGAGTGCCTGGTGATGACCTCTGCCGAAAGGGTGAAATACGGCTTCACCGGAGGGAAGCGCAGTGAGGTGAGTTTAGGCGGCGGTTGGGACAGCTTCGCGCCACGCTTGGGTGTCTCATGGCGCCCCAGCAAATCTGACAAATTGGTAGTTCACGCCGGGGCGGGACTATTCTATGACTTGCCGGAAACGAATCAGTTGGTGGCGTACAACAACAACAACTTTGTCTTTGCCCCGACGCTCCTATATTTTCCCGGCTTTGGGTCACCTCCGCCCACTCTACCCAGTGGGGCGGCCACCACGACCGAGACGATGTTTGCCACCAGCGGCGCCCTCCAATCTCTCTCCTCGGTCACCGGACAGCTAATGGCTTCTCCCTTCTATTTCACTCCTACGGTCTATGAATGGAGCGCCACGGCGGATTCGCAGTTCGCTGCCAATTGGGCGTTAGAGGTCGGGTATATCGGCAATCGGGCAGTTCACACGGACATCTATCATACGTATGCCAATATGGCCAATCCCACTCCGCTCAATCAAGCTGTGGTACCCGTCTGGCCCGACTTCGGCCAGTTCGTATGGAACACCTACGATGGCATTTCGAACTATAACGCGCTGACGGCTCGATTGACCAAGCGGCTTTCGCAGGGATTCTCGGCGCTGTTCTCTTACACGTGGGCGAAGGAGATGGATTACAACGGAGGTGACTCGTCGGAGGAGACTCTTCTGCAAAACGACAACGATCCCCGGGCGGATTATTCTCCCGGGGATGTGGACACGGGCCAGCGCTTCGTCGCCAGCCCCATTTGGCAACTACCCTTCGGTAATGGCCAGCGCTTCTTGAACCGGCACGGCGTAGTCAACAGCCTGGCCGGGGGCTGGGAATTGAGCGGTATTATCACTTTTCAGACCGGTCTTCCTTTTACCATATTATCGCCCGAGGATTTCTCGAACAGCTTGGCGGCCTATCCGCGACCGGACCGGATCTGTAACGGCAGGGGCCCGGGAACGGTCGCGGAGTTTTTTAACACCGATTGTTTTACCACCACCTTTCTCACCGCGGCCCTGGCGAACGGGACGCCGAGGTACGGTAATGCGGGGCGCAGCATCTTATTCGGTCCCAACGTCAGGACGGCGGACATCGCGCTGATGAAGCACACGAAGATCAGCGAGCGCTTCGACCTTCAATTCCGGGCTCAGTTCTTCAATATGTTTAACCGGGTAAACTTCTCCCTCCCTGGTGCTATCGTGGGGAGCAGCACTTACGGAGTCATTGGGGGCGCACGAGATGGGCGCACCATCCAATTTGGCCTGAAAGCAGAGTTCTAGTCTAGCCGGCTGCTGAAAGGCCCGGGCCTGTCATTCCTTGCTTCGCTCGGAATGACAGCGCCAAAGAGGATTCTTTCCGAAGCCTGCCAGCGCGCCAAGAAGGCCCAGCTATGGCCACCCGCCTCGCAAGTCCGGTTGACGCAAAAGAGAAAGTCACGCCTGCGCCCGGCGAGCAGGCCCGGGGAATTTTGCCGTACGCGCAGGCGGGTGAAGGGCGTTTGGTGTCTTTGGACACTTTCCGTGGGTTCGTCATGTTTTGGATCGTGGGGGGCGGGGCGCTGATGGCAGGGCTCCAAGCTCTCAAGCCGAATTTTCTCTTTGATACCTTTGTCTATGAACTCAACCACACCCCCTGGCGGGGGCTGAGGTTCTACGACCTGATCTGGCCGTCCTTCATGCTGATGGTGGGGGTTTCCGTGCCCCTTTCTTTCGCCAAGCGCTCGCGCACGCACACCTATCCCCAAATGCTGAGGCACGCGCTGAAACGCTTTGCCGTCCTTTTCCTGCTGGGCTCGCTGCGGGAATCGCTGCATAAAGGCGCGCCCTACTGGGTGGAGTTGAGCAGCGCCTTGCAGCCCATCGCCGTGGCATCCCTTGCGGCTTTCCTTTTGGTGAGGAAGTCACAGCGGGTGCAAGCGGCGGTAGGCGGTTTGATTCTTGCGGCCTACGCCCTCGTCCTGGCGTTCGTTGCTGCCCCGGGTATTCCCGCAGGCAGTCTTGAGCCAGGCGTCAACCTCGTGAGGTACGTTGACATCAAGTTACTGGGAAGAACCTTTCCTGTGACGGACGCCTGGGGAACCATCATTTGCACTCTGCCGACCATCTCGACCACGCTTCTTGGCATGCTGATTGGCGAATGGCTGATGAGCTCGCGCTCGAAGGAAGACAAGGTTAAGATGATTGCGGGGGCAGGCTTCTTCTGCCTCGCCGCCGGCTACGCCTTAAGCCCCAGCGTTCCCATCATTATGAAAATCTGGACGACTTCTTATGGATTGGCGTCCGCCGGCTGGGCCTGCCTGATGTTTCTGCTCTTCTATTGGGCCATCGACGTGCGTGGCTACCGGAAGGGGTCGCTGCTTTTTGGCGTGATCGGCGCGAATGCAGTTTTCATCTACATGTTTACCAGTCTTGTGCCCTTGCGTCGCTGGGTGAGTATCTGTGTGCAAGGCCTGGCAGGAACCACGGGGCAGTTGGAGCCACTTTTGCGGGCCGTCGTGGTTCTGGTCGTCGAGTGGTTGATGCTTTTCTGGATGTACCGGCACAAAATCTTCATCAAAGCGTGAAGCAAGCAGATAGAGAGGAGCCCCCACACGGGGGGAGAACAGGAAGGCATCTATGAATAGACGAGACTTCATCAGCGTGGCGGGTGCGGGCATAGCACTGGCCGGAACCAGTTTTGGCACCGAGCAGCGCGTACGCGTCGGCGTGATCGGGACGGGGCACCGCGGCAGGGCCCTGACACGCCTCTTGAGCTTGTTTGATTACGTCGATATTCCCGCCCTGTGCGATATCGACGTGGACCACTTGGCGCAGGGCCAGCAGATCGTGGTCGACGCCGGGCGGAAAAAGCCGGAGGGCTACTCGCCGGGCGATGAGGACTATAAGCACTTGGTTGATCGAGACGATATCGACGCGATCATCATCGCCACGCCGTGGGAGTGGCACGTGCGCATGGCGGTGTACGGGATGAAGAACGGGAAATACGTCGGGGTCGAGGTGCCTTGTGCCAACACGGTGGACGAGTGCTGGGAATTAATCAACACGCAGGAGCAGACCAAGGCTCAAATCATGATGCTCGAGAACTGGAGCTTCCGCCGGGATAATCTCGCTGTCTTGAACATGGTCCGCAAGGGGATGTTCGGCGACCTCACCTATGCGCAAGGCGCTTATGCGCATGAATGCAATAAGGAGTGGTTTTTCGAACCGGACGGCCGCATCACCTGGGTGGGCGAACATTTGATGAATCGCAATGCTGACCAGTATCCCACGCACGGCCTGGGACCGATCTTGAGCTGGCTGGATATCAATTGCGGTGATTACCCGGCCTATTTGACCTCGACGGCGACTAAGGCAGTCGGTGTCAACAGTTATTTCCGAAGGACGTTCCCCAACAACCCGCTGGCCACGCGGCAGGTCATGCAGGGCGATATTGTGACTACGGTGATCAAAACGATTCAGGGTCGAAATATTGTGGTGTATAACGACATGGTTTCGCCACGACCGTACGACAACAAGTGGCAGTTGTCGGGAAGCATGGGTATTTACAGTCACGAACACAACGCCGTTTACCTCGAAGGCGTTAGCCCCACTCCTGCCCACGGGGAAGCGTGGGAACCTTTTGAGCCCTATCAGGAGAAATACGACCACGTATGGCATCGCGACGTTCAACAGATCGCCGGCACATTGAAAAGGGACGTTGTGTCGCACGGCGCTCCCGACTACCTGGAAATCAAGATGTTCGTCGAAGCGGCCCGCCACCACGGGCCTCTTCCCCTGGACATCTACGACTCGGTGGTGATGAGTGCGCCCGTTGCCTTATCCGACATTTCGATCTCGAAGGGCAGTGCACCAGTGCCGTTCCCGGATTTCACGCGCGGGCAGTGGAAGACGCGGAAGCCATACTTTGCGCTGGAGCAATGCTAAAACCCCGCAGCGTCGGCGTTCCCTCCTGTGCATGGGGAGGGTGTCTGAGAATTAGTTGGTCCGACTCAGAATTAGTTAGGTTGGGATCCTGAGTGGAGAGCGCTTTGCTTGGACACGCCCCTATGAAAGGAGTTATAACATGGCAACCGACCTCTCAAGCCCGGTGGCGTCTAAAGAACAAGTCATGCCTACGCCTGCTGAGTCGGCACGTAAGGTTATTGCTTTTTCCAAGGCTGAGGGCCGTCTCGTCTCCCTGGATACCTTTCGTGGCTTCATCATGTTCTGGATCATTGGGGGCGACGCCTTTGCGCACGCCTTGCGAGCCCTCAAGCCGAATTTCCTGTTCAACGCGCTGGCGTATGAAATGAGTCATACGCCGTGGCAGGGGCTGAGGTTTTATGATTGTATCTGGCCCTCCTTCATGCTGATGGTGGGAATCTCGATCCCGTTTTCATTCGCCAAGCGTTCCCGCACCGAAACCTACCCCCAGATTCTCGTACACGCCTTGACGCGATTCGTGGTCCTGTTTTTGCTGGGTTCCCTCCGGGAGTCGATCTCGCGCGGCCATCCTTACTGGATCGAACTGAGCAGCGCCTTACAGCCCATCGCCGTCGCATATTTAGCAGCGATGTTGCTGGTGCGGAAGTCGCAGAAGGTGCAAGCGGCGGTGGGCGCCTTGATTCTTTTCGTCTACGCGCTTATCCTCGCGTTCGTTCCTGGTCCAGGCGTTCCGGCGGGCAGCTACCTGCCGGGAGTGAACCTGGTGAGAGCGATCGACATCATGCTTCTGGGGAGAACGTTTCCCGTGACCGATGCTTGGGGAACTATCCTCTGCACTCTGCCCACCATCTCGACAACCATCCTCGGCCTGCTGATCGGCGAATGGCTGATGAGCAGCCGCTCCAGCCAGAGCAAGGCCAAGATGATCGCGGGCGTCGGCCTCTTGTGTCTTGCTGTCGGCTACGCCTTGAGCCCGATTGTACCAATCATCATGAAGATCTGGACGACTTCCTATGGGCTCACCTCGGCGGGCTGGGCGTGCCTGATGTTCGCTTTCTTCTATTGGCTCGTTGATCTCCGCGGCCGCCGCGAATGGACACTGCCCCTGGTGGTGATCGGAAGCAATGCTGTGTTCATCTATATGCTCTCGAGCATTGTTCCGCTTCCCGAGTGGGTGAGCATCTTTACGCGGGGAATGGCGGCAAACGTCGCGCCACTGGCAAATGCGGCCGTGGTGCTGTTGGTCGAATGGCTGATCCTATTCTGGATGTATCGAAACAGAATTCTGATCAAGGCCTAACGCAACCACAGGTTGGTATCAATTGCCGGATCAGCAATTTGGTGCACTCTTACCCATCCAAAGTGAGCGCGGTGGCCATGCTGGCATTTGAAAGCGGGGCTATGGGCACCGTGGATAGATTCTTTTGCATAGCGGACGAAAGCAGCCAGAACGTTCTGGAGCTATACGGTTCGGAGGGCAGCATTCTGGCCGAAGGCACCATTGGGCAGGGCAGCCAAGGTGAAATGGTGTTTTATCCTCGCGCCCAGAGCCAGGGATATGATGCGCAACAGGTGCGCGACACGGGCGGTCGAGTGGCTGATATTGCTGTGGATGTACCGGTACAAAATCTTAATCAAGGCTTGAGCACATGGCACCACTCTTGGTTCTCTCGGCAGTAATCGGCAGGACTACGGCACTGCAGACTTTCCACCCAACAAAGAGAGCGATCGTCAGAATTACCCTGGGGACGTGTCTACTTATCTTCTGTTTTCAGGTAGCGGCCTTCAGCCAAGTGCGCGTTTATCCGGAGCCCCAGCAGATGGAGCTCCTGAACACTAAGTTCAGGCTGGATGATCAAGCGCTGGTAGTCCTCCCGCCTCAGGCGTCAAGTAACGATTCGTTCCTAGCCCGCTTTCTCGTGGCAGAGTTGGTTGACCGGTATGGCTTGACCCTCAAGACGGAACACCTCGCCACCCTGCCTGCGGGTCGACGCGCGATCTTGATGGGAACTATTAGCAATCCTGTGGTGAACGACTATTGCACCCGGCATCACCTCGAGGTTAGCAGTCGACAGCCGGGACCTGAAGGTTATCTGCTGCAGGTGAGTGATGATTTGGTGTTGATCGCGGGAAGCGATGAAGCAGGCGCCTTCTACGGCTTGCAGTCGCTGCGCCAACTGATGGACAAGCAGAGTGACGGAATGTGGATTGTTGGCGTTCGAATCCGCGATTGGCCGTACAAGCCCTTCCGGGGGATAAAGCTATACCTCCCCGGCCATCAGAATATCCCCTTCTTCAAACGCTTTGTCCGTAATTTCATGGCCCTTTACAAATACAACAAATTGATCGTGGAAATGAACGCCGGGATGCGCCTGGACAAACATCCGGAGTTGAACGCGGGATGGATCGAATTCGCCAGAAACCTCACTTACACTCATCGCGACCGCCCCGAGGGACCCCACCGGCAGTATCAGGACTCCAGCCACTACGATACGGCGGATGGAGGAGTCCTGGAAAAGGAGGAGGTGGCTGACCTGGTGCGTTGGGCACGCGAGCACTTCATTGAGATTATTCCCGAACTTCCCTCTCTTACCCACAGTTATTATCTGCTGACGTGCCATCGTGAGCTGGCCGAAATACAGGACGCGGAGTGGCCGGACACTTACTGCCCGTCGAATCCGGGGAGCTACGAGTTATTGTTTGACGTCCTCGATGAATATATCGAGGTGATGAAACCCCGAATGATCCACATCGGTCATGACGAATGGAGAATGCCGTGGGGCGTTTGTCCGCGTTGCCGGAACAGAGACCCGCGCGAGCTTTTTGCCGGCGACGTCAGGAAGATTCACGACCACTTGGCAGAGAAGGGAGTCAAGACGGCCATGTGGGGTGACCATCTTATGGAGGCTGTTAGCGGCAAGTATCTGAGCCCCAGGGTTAGCCCCTCCGGTTATCACTACAACATCCCAGGCGGTCTTTCGATCGCCCAGGTCGAGGCATTGATCCCAAAAGATATTCTGGTCTTTAACTGGTTTTGGAATGAAGCGGACAACCGGCCTTCGGACCCGGGCCATTACGGCGAACCGGACGACCTCAAGCTTCAGGAGTTGGGTTTCGAGCAGGTTTATGGGAACTTCACCCCCGAGATCCAGAATTATGGGAGGAGAAGCAGCCGGTCGAGCGTCCTGGGTGGCGCCCCTTCCGCTTGGGAAGCGACAACGGAGTTCAATTTCGGCAAGGATTTATTGGAAGACTTCGTCGGATGCGCCAGCTTGCTTTGGTCCAAACACTGGGTTGAGCGCGAGCAGCTTCCCGAAACTGTGCAGGCGATGATGCCCGGCCTGCGGCGCAATCTTAGCGGCAGGGGTCTGCCCAGCCATCTGGGAGATCCGGTCGAGCCGGTACAAGTCGCGCCCCTGTTCACTCCCAGCCCTCCTCCGAAAGTCTTGAATCTTGATCCTAGGCGCTTGAGAACCGGCAGGCTGAATTTCGGGAAGTTGGTTTTCGATTTGGCCGACCCGAATTCGTGGGATGGTAAATTCGGGGTGATCGCTACCACCAGTGACGTTCGCACGCGACTCGCGCCGGAAGAAGCCCCCCACCTTCCGGTGGGCGAGGACGTGAGCAGCCTGATTTTTCTGCAAGCCTGCGCCCAGCCGGCTAGCTCGATGCCTGGTTACAGCTATATCTTTAATTTCCCCGATACCGCCGATTTGCTGGGGTGGTACGAGGTGGTTTATGAAGACGGGTTCGTTGCAACGATCCCCATCCGCTACGGGGTAAACATTCGGGAGTGGGACTGGAAACAGAAACCTGGTCGGCGCGGGGAGGCCTACTGGGCGGACGCGCTGGATGTCGGGGATCAGCCAGCCGAGCCCATCACCTTTTTCGCCTACGAGTGGGTCAACCCTCGTTTAGGAAAAGTCGTGAAGGAAGTTCGCCTGCGTGCTTCCAGCGGCTTCACGAATACGAACGGCAAGGTTATGCCGGAGAATGCTGTAATCCTGCGAGCTCTCAGCGTGGTGAAAAAACGTCAGGCTCATGATCAAATCGAAAAGAACTTGGGGGCATTGACTGAATACCCTTGACCATGGTGAACTGGTGCATAAGACCGACGAGGAGGCAAAATGCGCTTGACCACAATGGTGGAGCGCGCCGCAGAAAATGGTAAGAAGTCCATAGTGTGGCTTCATGCTTGCGGCCGCGCCGGAAAATAGGCGGTTAATGTAGAAATCGGAGGCATCTCGCCATCGATCGGGAACGATGCCCAGAGGCCTGCATGAAACATGTTTCAGAGAAGAAGGAACGGGACAGATCCGTCATTGAGGCTCTCGTGTGGAACCACGGGCCCATCTCCCGCGCGGAGATCCGTCAACTGACCCACCTGCGGTGGAGTGTCGTCTCGGACGTTGTCAGGGAACTGCTCAGCGAGGGGAAGGTTCTGGAAGTCGGCCGGTCCTCCAATCCGATCGGGCGAAAGCAAACTCTACTCCGCCTCAACGAGGAGCACGGTTTTATCGCGGTGGTGAAATTTGATCCGGAATCTGTGTGCGCGGCCGTAACGGACCTGTTCCCACACATCAAGAATAAGGTCACGGAAACGACTTGCACAGACGGGGGCGTGGAGGGGCTTGTAGGCCAGTTGCTTTCGTGCACACACGAGGCCATTCGAGAAGCGGGAACGGCCTCAGACAGGCTACTGGGCATTGGCGTTGCTGACCCGGGCTTGGTCAACTTGCGAGAAGGAAGCTCGGTATTCTCCTCAACCTTGGACTTCTGGAAAGAGGTCCCTCTCAAGAGGCTCTTCGAGGAACAATTTGGCTTGCCCGTGGTCCTGCAGAGCAATACGCGCGCGCTGGCGCTCGCCGAACGCGCCTTAGGGGCGGGAGAGAACGCCGAGGACATGATTTACATTGAATACGGAAAAGGCATTGGCGCGGGCATTACGATAGAAGGGAGGATGTTGCACGGACACGACTGGTCGGCGGGCGAGTTTGGCCACATTCCCATCATCGAGAATGGCCCTCCTTGTACGTGCGGAAGCTTTGGCTGTCTCGAGGCTGTGGTCGGCTTATCTGCGATCGAAGCGCGCTGCCGGAAGGCCGTTCAGGAAGGCAGTAATTCCTGCGCTTTGCAACTTGCCAACGGTAACGCTGCCAATATCACCGGTTGGACTGTCCTCGCGGCGGCGAAGCTTGGTGACAAAACCTGCGTTGCCATTGTCGAGGAACTCGCGAAGTACTTGGGTCTCGGCATCTCCACGCTGGTGAACCTCTTCAACCCGGCCATCGTGATTCTGGACAAGCGACTGGAATTAGCAGGGGAGAGCTTCCTGGAGCAGATCGCCCATGCGGTAAAGAAGCAGGCTCTAGGACCTTCCACGGCGCATCTGGAATTCCGCTACGCAAAGCTGGGAAGCGACGCATGCCTTTTGGGCGCTGCCTTGAATGTCTTGGAGAAGATCTTTGAGATTCCGGCCCTCAAGCCGCCGCGATTTATGGTAGATAGATCTGTGATCGACGACCTAGCTGCACAGCGGCGCGCCTGGGCTGACCATGCTGAGA
>Ga0187784_10003092_pt1 | contig 13410 bp, 18 predicted proteins | sample 1015_SJ02_MP15_2_FD_132964 | JGI IMG/M metagenome (GOLD analysis project Ga0187784, IMG submission 132964) | Tropical peat soil microbial communities from peatlands in Department of Meta, Colombia - 1015_SJ02_MP15_20_MG | ecosystem: Environmental > Terrestrial > Soil > Wetlands > Peat | place...
GCAGCGCGGCCTTGAGCGTGCGGCCGGAACGCAACGGCGCGAATAGACGCTCTTCGAGCATCTCCCACATCCATTTCACCTGTTGCTCGCCGCGGCGCACGGCGAGCTCGCCCGAAGCCGTGAGCCGCTCGCGGTGGTCGAGGACCTTCGCCCATAACGCGGCAATGCCGTCGCCGGTCAGCGCCGAATATGTCACGACGGGCGGCGACCAGTTCGGCGAGCGCGGCGAGAGTATGTGCAGCGCGGCGCGATACTCGGCCGCCGCCGCTTTGGCGCGGGCGATATTGTCGCCGTCGGCCTTGTTGACGGCGATCACGTCGGCAAGTTCGACGACGCCCTTTTTCAATCCCTGCAGCTCGTCGCCGGCGCCGGGCAGCATCAAGACCAGGAAAAAGTCGGTCATGTCCGCGACGGCGATCTCCGATTGACCGACGCCGACGGTTTCGACCAGCACGACATCGTGGCCGGCCGCTTCACACAGCAGCATGGTTTCGCGCGTCTTCGCTGCGACGCCGCCAAGGGTGCCGGAAGCGGGGGACGGCCGGATGAAGGCGTTGGGATCGTTGGCGAGGTGGGCCATGCGAGTCTTGTCGGCAAGGATCGAGCCGCCGGTGCGTCGCGACGAGGGATCGACCGCGAGCACGGCGACCTTGTGGCCCTTGCCGGTGAGCATGGTGCCCAATGCATCGATGGTCGTTGATTTGCCGACGCCCGGCGCGCCGGTGATGCCGACGCGCACCGCTTTCCCGGTCGCGGCGAGCAATGCCTGCGTCAGTGCCGCGGCGGCGCGGCGATGGTCGGCACGCTTGCTCTCGACGAGCGTGATCGCACGTGAAAGCACGCTGCGATCGCGGGCGCGGATCTCGCGCGCAAGCCGGCTGACATCAACGGGCGGAATCGACGGAGCCATGATGTCTCTTCGGCGAGCGAGCGCATTCCGTCAAGCAGCGCGCATGCATTCGCGTTTACGCTTTGCTAGCTCTTGCGCGATCCGGGCGCGGAATTTTCGCCGAATGACCCCGATGTTGTCGAATTGCGGCCGCATCGCCGGGCTGACATCCCTGCTTGCGCCAATAGAGGCAGATGAGCGGCGTTTGTTGTCCATCCTTAGCAAGGAGGCACCATGAACTGGGACCAGATTCAGGCCGACTGGATGCAATTCAAGAACAAGGTGCGGAGGAATTGGGTCAAGCTCACTGACGAAGACCTCACGCGTATTGGCGGGCGCCGCGACGAGTTGGCAAGACGCCTGCAAGCGCGATACGGCTTTGCCAAGGCCGAGGCCGAGCGCGAGATCGAGGCCTGGATGAAGGCGCTGCGGCGTGCGGCCTAGCGGCAAGAGGCCGTATCGGGGCTGGTGAAAAACCGTCTTCGCGCAGTCACGGCCGGGATAATCTCGGCCGTGACGCTTTGCCCTCAGCCCCACAGCTCGCGGCTTGCCAAAGCCGCTCCTTGAGCGAGCGCTTCGAGCTTGGCCCAGGCGATCATCGGGTGGACGCGGCCGCCAAGGCCGCAATCGGTCGCGGCGATGACGCGCTCCCGGCCGACGTTCCTGGCAAAGCGCACAATGCGCTGGGCGACCAGTTCCGGGTGTTCCACGACATTGGTGGCGTGGCTCACGACGCCGGGCAGAATGATTTTGCCGTCGGGAAGCTTGACGTCCTTCCACACCGTCCACTCGTGCTCGTGGCGCACGTTGCCGGCCTCGAACGAATAGGCTTGGCATTTGACCGCCAGCATGACGTCGACGATGTCGCGCATCGGAATATCGGTGGTGTGCGGGCCGTGCCAGCTGCCCCAGCACAAGTGAAAGCGGATGCGGTCCTCGGGCAGGCCCCTGATGGCGTGGTTGAGCGCCTCGATCCGGATCATGCAAAACTTCCTGTAACCCTCGACCGACGGCTCCGGATTGATCATGTCCCAATTCTCGGCGATGGCCGGATCGTCGAGCTGGAGGATCAATCCCGCCTCGACGATGGCCTTGTATTCTTCGCGCATGGCTTCGCCGACGGCGAACATGAACTCTTCGTCGGTCTCATAGTAGACGTTGGCGAAACGCGCGGCGCTTGCCGGCGCGACCGAGGTCATGAAGCCTTCTTCGACGCCGTTTGCCTTGAGCGCCGCCTTGAAATGGGCGATGTCGGCTTTGATCGCGTCGTGACCCTTGTAGACGATCGGGCCGACGCACACGGGCCACTGGGCCATTCCGGGTCCGGTCGTTACTTCGTCCTTGTAGACGGCCAGGAACCTGTTGCGATCGCGGCGGTCGGAGAAGCTGGTCAGGACGACTTCGCCCGGACGGGCTCGTTTCGGCGGCGCGTCGTAAAGGCCCGGGCCGGCCAGATTAAGTCCGCCGAGCCGATTGAAGCAATAACTCCACCACGCCCGGTAGTTCACCTTGTGACCCATGGACTTGCCGAACTCGCCGTCGCCGGGGACATCGATGCCGATCTCTTTCTGCCGGCGTACGACGTCGGTCACGCCCGCCTGGAGCGTCTTTTGGAAGCCTTCCTCGTCGGTAGTTTCGCCGGCCTCGCGGGCGCGGTTGGCTTCGATCAAGTCGTCCGGGCGCGGCAGGCTCCCGGCCTGACTGGTCAGGATGTGGTCGCGGCTCACTCTCATGAGATTTCCCGACGGCAGAAGGCGGATGACGGACGACGGATTTCGCCGCCTCCTTCATCCGTCGTCGGTTCCTTGTGTTCAAGTCCTCAAACGGCGTGGAACGGCTGCTGCTTCACCGATTCCACCAGGCCATAGAACACCTCGTTGACCTTGTCCCAGTTCGGCAGCTTCTTCATGTTGTTAAGCCAGCGCTGCACGTTGGGATAGGCGGAAAGGTCGCAGCGGATGACTTCGCCCAAGGTCACGAGCGCGGCGCCGAAATAATCGGCGATCGTGATCTGGTTGCCGCAGAGATACGGGTTCTTCGGCCCGATCCAATGATCGTTGAGGACTTTCAGCCAGCGGCGCGCGTTCTGCTGGCCGACCTCGATGGTTGCTGCCTGCGCCTCGTCGCTGCGCCGCTTTTGATTCGGGAACAGCTGCGGATAGGCAAGGTTATACGCCCAGTCGCGGTAAAAATTGGTGTTGATCCAATCCATCATCTCGTTGACCTTGGCGCGTGCTTTCAAATCCTTCGGATAAGTGGGCGAGCCGATCTTGTCGGCGAGATATTTCAGGATCGCCGAACTTTCGGTGAGACGCAGGTCACCGTCTTCGATCATCGGCACAAGGCTGTTGGGGTTCAATTCCGAGTAGGGCGGCTTCATGTGTTCGCCGGTAAAGAGGTCGATGACGACCTCCTCGACGGGAATATTGTTTTCGGCGATGAAGAGCCGTACCGGACGGCTCGTCATCGACACCGGATGCATGTAGAGCTTCATGGCAATGTCCTCCCAATTTGAGTGTTATGTGTTGCCGTATTCTAGAGCATGTTGAAGAAGGGTGGAATGCGGCGGTATCCTGCCCACCCTAATTAGAAAAGCCGGGCGATGGGCAGCGATCGGCCAATCGCCTTTGGTCGAGACGGGCGCGGCCGCGCCGTCGCGCCCTTCATTGCGGCTTGGACTTGGCCACCATTTCCGCAATGAAACGCGGCAGCGCGAAGGCGGCGGCATGGACTTCGGGCGTCCAATATCTGGTCGAAAAGCTGCCGGCCTTACGGTAGCGCGCGGCGAGCGTTTCGACCGAAGTCCGGCGTAAGCTTGCGTCGTCGGTCGCCCAACCCATGGCCATATGGCCGCCGACATAGGTTGGGATCGCGGCCACGTAGCAGGTGCCGTCGGCAAACAGCCGCCGGAATTTTGCTACGCTCGACTTGAGTTCGCGCGGCTGGAGCATCGGCACGCCGTTTTGCGTCACCAGTACCCCGCCCGCCGCCGTGCGGCGTTTGCAGGCGGCATAGAATTTTTGGCTGAACAGGACTTTTCCCGGCCCTTGCGGGTCGGTGGAGTCGACGATGACGACGTCGAAGCACCGCTGCGTTTCCGCAACGTATTTCATGCCGTCCTCGATGACGCTCTCAAAACGCTTGTCGGCGAACACGGGCTTCGTGAATTCCGGAAAATGCTTCTTTGCGAATTCGATGACCGCGCCGTCGATTTCTACTTGGGTCAGGCGCTTCACTGTTTTGTGCTTGAGCACCTCTTCGGCGATGCCGCAATCGCCGCCGCCGATGATCAGCACCTCGCGCGCATCGCCGTGGGCGAACAGCGGCACGTGCGACATCATTTCCTGATAGATGAATTCGTCACGCTTGGAGATCTGCACGGCACCGTCGAGCATCAGCATCTTGCCGAAGAACGGTTGCTCGAACAGCAGCAAATGCTGATGCCCGCTTCGCGTCTCATTGAGCACCTTGTCCACCCGGTAGCTCATGCGGAAACCGAGTTCGTCGAACAACGTCTCGGCGATCCAGCGCTTTGCCGCCATGACACCCTCTGCAGCCGGGGTTAGAGAAACACAAAACGGCCGAGACCGCGCCCGGCCGTTGCAATCCGATCGAGCGTTTGCGCCGGGCTTAGCTTTAAGCGCTCTGCCCGCGCAAGACTTCGTGCACGCCGACGCGTTTTGCGGAAAAAGCCTCGTGCAGTACGGGGATGCAGGCGTCGGGATCGGCAGCGCCGCACATGAACACGTCGAGCGCGGCATAGCCGGCCTCGGGCCAGGTGTGAATGGAGATGTGACTTTCCGCGAGCACCGCTACGCCGGATACGCCGTTCGGCTGGAAGTGATGGAGGTGAATGTGCAGCAGGGTCGCGCGCGCCGCCTCGACGCAGCGGCGCAGTGTCGTCTCGATGTGTCCAATGTCGTCGAGCCGATCCGCGCCGTGCAGGTCGATGATCAGATGCACGCCCGCGCAGCGGACGCCCTTGCGAACCGCGAAATGGTCAGCACGATCGTCAGCCGGCACAGCGACTTTGAGCTTGGTTTTCGTGTCTTCCTTTCCGGCGGTGCCTGGGCCGCCTAAGCCCTTCCCCGATCGTAAGAGGGCGCTCCGGCTCATGCCGTCCTCCCCAACCAGAGATAGACCCCAAAATGCCGGCGAGCCGGCGCGACGGAAAGCGAAGGCCGCTCGATCGCGTCTGCGCGGACCGATCGGCAGCGGCGAAGTCCCACATAAATGTAAACCCTTCGGAGTCAAGCGAATTCTGGAGAATAATCGATAAACGCGAGCCGCCCGATCTTCGTTTCGCGACGCGGCGGTCGCGCAAGGTCGTGTTGTCGGAATGAGCAAGTTAATCCAGATAAGGCGTGCGTTGCGCGGCCGATCGAGTCACACTTTCGCCAGCGGATGCTTTATAATTTCAATAGACCGACCGCTCATCGCTGCGGCGGGCCGAAACGAAGAAGGGAGAATGGATATGATGCGGATGTTGGGAGCCGGGGCATTGTTGGCGCTCGCGGCATTGCTGCCGGTGCAACAGGCCGCGGCGCAAGACCCGGTGGCGGGCGCCATCGTCGGCGGTGCGCTCGGCGGCATCGTCGGCGGTGCGCTCGGTCGCGGACCGGGAGCGGTGGCCGGAGCCGCGATCGGTGCCACAACTGGCGCGGTGATCGCCGCCGAAGCGCAGCCGCGTCCCGGCGGTTATTATTGGTGGCGCGGCGGCTGCTATTACCATTATCCCAATGGCGCCTGGTCGGCGGCCCTGCCGCCCTATTATTGCGGCTATTGAGATGAGGCGCGGCGCCGGATCGGCCGGTCCGAGCAATTAGCCGTTGGCTGCGGCTGCCTGCGCCATGGGGGGCGCCGGCCTTTTGACCCGCGTGCGGAAGAAGCTGAGCACGCGGCGGGCGGTGTCGGGCTGCAGCCGGTTGAAGCTCGCCAGCGCCTGGTCGAGGTCCTTCGCCGACATGCCGCGGTCGGCGGCGCGTAATAGCAAGATGGCTTTGGTCGTGGCGGCGGACAGGCCGGCGACCTTGGCGAGGATGAGCACGATCTCGGCGCCCGGATCGAGCAGCGCTCTTTCGACGACGTCGATCGATGTGTCGCACAAGAGCGACAGCGCGATGGCCGTCTCTTCGAATTTGCGATCACGCGCATATTGATAGATTTCCGTCTCGCCGATGCGGCGGATGCGATTTTGCCGCTCGACCGCCGCCTGCGCGGCGGCAAAATCCGGCGAAGAGCTGCGCACGTCGTCGCGGATGTCATCGACGACCTCGGCTACGACACCGTCGATCGTAGCGCGCGCCTGGGGATTCTCGGCGGCAAGGCGCGCGCGAACGGCGCTGGAGGCCTTCTCCAGCAGCACGAGAAAATGCGGGCGCGGAATGTCGCCGCGCATGCCGACGGTCGTCGCCAGGTCGTCGTCGCCGATGGAGCGCTTGACCAGCGCGCGAAAGCCCGCATCGGAAAACCGGGCTCCGGCGTTCTTGACCACCGAATGAACGACCTCACGGTCGCCTCGTTCAACCAGCACGTCGGTCACGGCTTCGCTCAGCGACCGGCGCTGTGAGATGGCGAACAGATGCTGCTGGCTTTTGCTGTTGGCATTGGCGATAAGCGCCGGGTCATCGAGCCGTTCCGACTGTCGAAGGACCGGCCGCGCGACCTCGATGTTATCGTCGAAGGCGAGCAGTTGGATCACGCCGCACGGCGCGTTCGCGATCGGCGCCAGCCGCTGCGCCAGCTTGGCCCGCGCCTGCGCCTCGATCGTGCTTACGAGGCGCATGATCACGTCGTCGAAGACGCCGACCTGCTCCTCGGAAAAGCGCGATGCGCCGCCGATGAAGAGGTCGGTGATGCGGGTGAGCATTTCGACTCGGCGCGCGTCGGTGCCGGAGTTAAGCGCGGCCTCAAGCTCGTCGATGAGGGGGAGAGTTTGCACCATGGTATGGGCCGGCCCCATTGAAGCGCCGCCAACAATGCCGCGGGAAGGGTGAACAAAGGCTTGCCATAACGCGCAGGTGGTAGCCGCGGCTTAAGAAATCGTGAATAGCTTAGGCCGAAGGCCGGCCGCCGACGGCACCGAATGTTCCCATGCGGTCTTGCACCTCGCGCGGCACGCGATAGTTGCGGACGACCGATCGCTGGTCGCGGAGGCCGCAAGCTTCGCGTTGGATGACGAAGCACCACAGCGCGTCGTTTGCCTCCTGCACGAGCCGCCCGCGAACCGCCGTGACGGACCGCGTGAGCGCCGCGGGCTCGCTGGCGAGCGCGTCGTCATGGCCGAACAATGCAGCCAGGGCGGCTTCAAGCGCGCGGCCGAGCCGGCCCAGCGCTGACGCCTGTTCCTGCGCAATTTCGCGGTCGAGGACGTTCTCGCGCGGCTTGCTCGAATGCGACCGGGGCGGACGCAGCGTCATTGCCGAAAGGATAGCGAACTTCCGCTTGCGCCTTAAGCCCGCGATCCGCCGTCACGCCTCCAGGTTCCAAGCGTAATGCCGGCGGCCGCATCGATGTCGCGTCGTTGGCGCGGCCGCAGCCCATGAGCGGCGAGCACGTCCTCCGGCGTCACATGCGGCCCGACCTGTGGAAACAGCGGTCGACCGCCCGGAATTTGTGCGTGGGCGGCGCGCGTCAGATGGAAAGAATCATAGAGCGGCAGAAACAGGCCGTACACGTCGGTGCCGCCGATCACGGCAACGGCGCCTTCTGCGACGCCGAGTGCCGCCAGAGCCTCTTCGAGCTTTGCGCCGGCCGGGTTCCAGAGGCACGCATAGGAATTGGACGGATCGGGAGCGACCGCCGCGACGCGGCGCGTGACGATAAGGCGCTTGCGACGCGCAGCGCGCGGCCCGCCCTCGTATGAACGGCGTCCGTGCACGACCGCGGCGGCCCGGTCGAGCTCGGTCTGCAAAAACCTCTGATCGGCATCGTTGCGGATCGGCGCCGGCATCGCGCCGCTGGCGTCGGCGATCATGCCGTCGGCGGAAACGATGGCGTAACCTTCGATGCGGTAGGGGCCGATCATGGACGGAAACGATAACGGGCGTCGCGCGCTGAGTCATTTGTGCAAGCGGCCGGGTTCGGCATAATGCACGACATTGTGCCCGGCCGTCTTGCGTGCGGTCGGGCGCGCGACGCTCGACGCGATTGAGGCTAAAGCCGCATGAACGGATCGCCGACCGACGCTCAGATCAGGGCGCTCGAGTTCGTCAACAGCGCGAGCACCTACATCCTGCTCGTCACCATCGCGCTGCTCGCCTGGGTGGCTTCCGGTGTGGAGTTTTCCACCGAGGGGCTGCGCCTTGCCTCGATGGCCTGCCTGACCCTGTCGGCGATCTTCGGCGTCGCGGTGCTTGCGCTCGTTCCGCTGGTGCAGGAAGCGCGGCGGCCGGGGCAATCGAATTTCGACGTGACAGTGACATTCTCGCTGCTCGGGCGGCGCAGCTCGCGGCTCAAAGCGGTGCTGCTGCCGCAGCAGGTGCTGCTGCTGGCCGGCCTTATCCTCTACGTTCTCGGCATGATCGGCTGACGCTTGCCGACGGCTAATAGCGCGGCCCGGTATCGCCGCCGCGCGCCTTTCGCCGCAACCGGCGGGCGAATTTGCGTTATCGGGTGCGAACCTTTATGTCGAATTCGAACGGCAGTTTGAAAAATGGGCCCTATGACGCGACCATCCGAAATCACGCGCGAGCGTATCCTCAAAGCGGCGGAGCGCTTGTTCGCCGAGCGCGGCTACGAGGCCACCAGCATCCGCACGATCGTGGCCAAGGCGCGCGTCAACCAGGCGGCCATCAATTATCACTTCGCCGGCAAGGACGGCCTTTACCGCGAAGTGCTGCGCGCGGCGTTTCGCGCGCTGACCGAGCACCAGCTCGCGCACGCGCAAGAGGCCCAAGCAATGTCGCGCGAGGAAGCGCTCAGGGCGTTCGTCCGCCACCAGCTGCGACCGCTGCTCACCCGTGACGATCTCGGCCGGCACATCCGGATATTCAACTGGGAAGCCGCGCATCCGACGGCGGTTTTCCGCAGGCTCCTCAGCGAAGAGGCGGTTCCATTCATGGGATTGGCGGTCGATCTGGTGCGCCGCTTCATGCCGCAGGCGGACCAGCGCACACTGACGGTCGCGGCGATCTGGCTGATCGGCCAATGCGGCGTATTCGTACGCAATCGCGAGCAGCTTGCCGCGCCGCCGTTGTCTCTGCCGTTCGATGAAGCCGCGGTCGAGGAGCTTGCCGGACTGCTCAGCCGCTGGGCGGCTGCCGGTCTGGCGCAACCGGCCTGAAGACCGCTCCTTCGCAGGAAATCCGCGACCATGCCGCAAAAATTCCTTCTTCCCGGCCAGCGGCTGCCTATAACGCATGTTTGAAATTCAATCAGCCGTTTGAAAAATTGGTGGAGGAGGGCGTCATGCCATACCAAGGACCTCTGCTTGGGCGCTTCCTTGCCAAGCTCATCTTCGACATCCTGCCGGCGGCGCTGGCGAGCGTGATCGGCGGCTTATTGTTCACGCATTACCAGTTGGGCCGTGCGCCCGAGCCGGTCGCGGCACGGATTGCGCCGGCGTCTGCCGAAATGATGCAGCTTCTGCGCGACGAGCATGCCTTGATCGTGAACGTGCTGAAGGCGCAACTCGTCAATGAAAAGATGCAATTTGCGGCGGACGAGGCGGCGCCGGGCGCCGCCGCCGATGCGCCGCCGATACCGATGGCGCGTCGCCCGACCGTCGTTATGACGGCGGCGAAGCCGGCTGCGCCGCGCGGCAGGACGCTCGCTGCCGCCGCGCCGCCGCAATCGCCCTTGCCGATCGTGCCGGAGCAGCCAGCCGAAGGCGCCACGCTTGCGCGCGATCGTACCGACTCGCTTCTTGCCAGGACGATAGGCATCAGGGATCACGTGGTCGCCGTCACGCAACGGGTGGTCTCGGCGATCGGCGGCATTCCGTCTTGGATCGGCGCGATCGGCGACCACATCGGCGGCGAGGGTAACCCGCGGCCTCCGGCCGAACTGGTCAGCGCGTCGTAGCGCATGATCCGGAAAACTGGAAACCGGTTTTCCGAAAAGATCGTGCCGCAGCGAAATATTCGATTCAATCTGAAACGATTACGCTCCAGCGCCGGCCGGCCGATTATCCAGCGTTTTCAACAGCGCCGTGGCATCCGTATTTTCCAGCGCCTTGCGAGTGCGCGGGATGGTCGCTAACCAAGTCTCGCCGGATACAGGAACCGGATCCGCATTCGATGCGTTTTTCGCACGTGCGGTGGTTCTCGCGTTGTGGTGCGGGCGGTTTTCGCTCGCGTCGGAGGTCACGAATGGGTCACAGCAGAAATTTTAATCCGGAATGGGGTTATCTCGCCCCGGCACCTAGTTTTTTGCGCACCGTGCGCATGACCGTCATCGCGGCGGCGATCGGCGCGATCGCTGGCGCCGCGGTCGTATTCTCGCTCGTAGAGCGGCCGGCAGCCGACGAATCGGTCGCGGCGCGCACATTGGCGCAGCCGGTCCAGTCTGCTTCGCTACCTATCGCGGCCGCGGTGACGCCGCAGCCGCAACGACCGGCACCGTCGTCGATGCCGCAGACGGCGGGAACCGGAGAGCCGCAGTCCGCGGCGCTGGCGCCGGCAAACACGCGCGCGGGCGGTTTCGCAGCGGCCGAGTCGAGCGCCAATACAACGACGCAGCATGCATCAAGCGCCGCGGCACTGGCTGAGGTCCCGGCGGCGATTGATGCAGCGCCGGTGTTCGATGAGCCAGCGGCGGCACCCGATGCGGCGCAAGCGCAAAAGAAGGCGATCAAGAAGCCGGTGAGCGGGCGCAATGCGGGCTGGCGCAATGCTTCGCGCGGCGAACAGACTGACCGCGGTCCGCTTATGCTGCTGCACTCGCTGAGCGAACGTACCACGGCCAGCGGATATTGGCCGCGGGGTGCGTATTAGCCGACCGCCTCCCCGACCTGCCAAACCGGGAACGCCGCGATGGTTCTGCGCGAGCTTAGAGCATGATCCGGAAAATACCTGCCCCCATGCTCCACCAAAATGCTGGAGCGATGATCTATTCAATCTGAAACGACTGCGCTCTCAAGGAGCCGAAAAACGCTCCGTTTACAGGGCAAAAAAGCCGCCCGCGCAAAGGCGGGCGGCGATCGGCAAATCCAAGCTTAGCGGCTTACTTCCACCACGCGTGGCACCAGTGATGTTTCATCGCCCACGCGCCCTTCTTTTGAGCGACTTCCCATGACGGGACGCTCACCCAAAGATACTTCCAGCCGCTCTCCATCGGAGTCGCCTTGTGGTCGGCCCAGGCGCGGCAGGTGTGGTCCTTAAACCTGACCACGGCAAAGTCGGCGCGCGCCGGAGCAGCGGCGGCAAAGCCGATGGCCAATACTCCAATTGCAATAGCTAATCGCTTCATGTTCACCCCCCCTTTGTTGCGACCTTCCGCCGCCCGCAGGATTTGCCCCGGCGGCTCCAAAAGGTCCACGGTTGCTTACATGAACTCTTTGCACCAGTGACGCTTCATCGCATAGTGCTTTTTGTGCGCGGCGTCGCCCCAGCTCTTCAAGCCGACCCAGTGATACTTCCATCCGGCGTGTATCGGGGTAGCCTTGCTATCGGACCAAGGCCGGCAATAGCCGTCCTTGAACATCACCACAGCATAATCGGCCTGCGCCGTGGTCGAAGCGACAAGACCGATCGCCATAATGCCAACCACAAAAGCTAATCGCATTTTTCCAGCTCCGTTGTACCGACCCCACGAAGTTCCGATAGACGGAACCCAATCTTGAGGCAAGCCGCTACCGGGCCGCTGCGCACGAATTGTGTTTTGGCTAGTCGGAAACTGCAACGTTGGCGTGTATTGGGGAATCGGTTTACGTGGCGTTAGGGCACTTCTCAAAGCGCATGGAAGGGTCGATGAATTTGCAGTGAGTGCATTGCACAATTTCCTTGTTGCGCTGCAATAAAGTTTCGATAATCATTGCATAAAAGAACAAACACAGGTGCGGATATGAACGACGTATGGGACACGAAGGATGGCCGGCGGCGGGTAAGGCATGATCCTCCCACCGTTGAAGAAGCGGTGATTGCGGCGCAGGGCCTCACCGACGATCTCAAGGAGCAGATCGAAATCGTGGCCTCGCTGATGAAGGTTTCCCTCGATGAGGCAAGAGGTGTGGTGCTGCGTATGGGGCCGCGCAAGGACGTCAACCAAGTGACTGTCACCAGCCGGGCGGGCGCACCGCGCGCCGTCGTGGTCGAGCGGCGGACGCCGCGTTATTCGATCGCCCAGCGGCGATCCGCGGGGCGCTAATCTAGAGCGCAATCGTTTCAAGTTGAATCGATTGTCGCTCTAACATTTTGGTGGTGCATGATCTTTTCGGAAAACCGGTTTCCCCCCGGATCAGGTCCGGGGGGCAGGCATTTTCCGGATCATGCATTAGGCGGGCGCGCGAGCGCGGCTATAGCCAGCGGCGGCCGACGGGATCGGGGATAATCCCGTTGGTCACCAGCCGGTGCCAGACGAAAAGGACGATGAGCGCGCCGACCACGGCGCCGATAAGGCCGGCGCCTTCATTTGGATTGTACCAGCCGATGGCTTGGCCGATGAAGGTCGCGACGAAGGCGCCGACAATGCCGAGCAGCGTGGTGAGAATGAAACCCGCCGGATTGTTGGGGCCCGGCGCCAGAACGCGGGCGATGATTCCGGCCACGAAGCCGATAATGATGACCCAGAGAATGTGCATGACGTTCTCCGTGCGATGCGGCGATCGTTCTATGGATAGCACGAGTCCATAAAGGAAACTTGGCGGCGCCGGCAAGTGCCCGCCGGCGGATCGACCGGGCCTGGTCTTTCGATCATGGGACCGGTGGGATCGGATCACCGTGCGGACTATAATCGCGATGTTCGCTCGAGCCACGGCCGCGGAGCGTCCGGTGATGACGAAGACTCTGGTAAAACCGCGCACCAAGGTGCGGCTCAAGACGCAGCGCCCGCCGCTTTACAAAGTGATTCTCCTCAACGACGACTACACGCCGCGCGAGTTCGTCGTGCTCGTGCTCAAGGCGGTCTTTCGTATGAACGCCGATCAAGCTTACCGCGTGATGATGACGGCGCATCAAAAAGGCGCTTGCGTGATCGCGGTCTATGTCAGGGACGTCGCCGAAACCAAGGCGAAGGAAGCGACCGATCTCGGCAAGCAGAAGGGTTATCCGTTGTTTTTTACCACCGAACCCGAGGAATAGCGCAAGCCGGGCGCGCATGCGTGGCGATTGCGTAGATCGGCGCAGCCGATGCGTCGGGCAGGCCGGTTATGTGCGATCAGCGTTTGTTCGGCTATTGGCCGAGCGTGGCGGCAAGCCACGGTCGCAGCTCGGCGGGCAGGTCGTCGCGCGCTGCGATCGCGGTCGCGAGGTTTTTGTCGCCATTGAGGCCCATGACAAGCCGCGCGTAACCCGCTTCCGATATGCGCGCATTGGGGTTGTCGATGATAGACCGCTGGATGGCCGCGTTGCCGCGCTTGAGCA
>Ga0187784_10003093_pt1 | contig 13409 bp, 11 predicted proteins | sample 1015_SJ02_MP15_2_FD_132964 | JGI IMG/M metagenome (GOLD analysis project Ga0187784, IMG submission 132964) | Tropical peat soil microbial communities from peatlands in Department of Meta, Colombia - 1015_SJ02_MP15_20_MG | ecosystem: Environmental > Terrestrial > Soil > Wetlands > Peat | place...
CCGGATCCGGCCCGCCAACCCGAAGTGGTCCGGGTGGATGTGGGTGACCATCACGCCCTGCACGTCCTTCACGTCGCACCCCACCTCGGTGAGGCCGCTCTGCAGCGCGCCGAACGCGTCGTCCGTGTTCCACCCGGCGTCGATCAGGTAGGGGCCGCGGTCGGTCTCGAAGACGTACACCAGGACGTAGCGCAGGGAGTTGTTCGGCAGCGGCACCGGGATGCTCCACAGCCCGTCGCGCACCTTCTCGACCATCGGGAAAGGGTCGTTCGCCGCCGCCGCCCCGCGGGCGCGTCGGGCGTGAGGGGGCGCGTGGTGCTCGTGCGACATGCTCCCGATCGGTCCTCTCTGCCTGTCCGGCGCGCGACGTCCGGCCCGTGCTGTCGGACCGAGCGTAAAGGACACGGTCCTACGAACGCCCGTTCAGGTCCGGCCACCGGATCGGGCCTGGGTCCGCCGGCGTGGCTTACGAACGGCTCTGAGCAGGGATGATCTCGTCGACCAGCCCCCAGGCCCGGGCTGTGGCGGCGTCGATCGAACAGCCCGAAAAGGCGAGCCAGGCCGTGCGGAGCCGGCCGATGCGCCGAGGCATGCTGACGGTCCCCCCGGCCCCCGGGACCAGGCCCAGCTCGACCTCGGGCAGGGCGATCTCGGTGTCCTCGGTCGCCACCACCCTCTCGGTGAACGCAGCCAGCTCGATCCCCGACCCCATGGTGGCCCCGTGGACGTAGGCCGTGGTCCGGGCCGTCAGGCGGGACAGGGTCCGGGCCACGCTGCGCTCGAGCCGGACCAGGTGGGCCGTGGCGGGGTCGGGCCGCGACCCGAATTCGTCGAGGTCCCCGCCGGCGCTAAAGGCCTTCCCCTCGCCGCGCAGCTCCACGTCGGTGATCCCCGGGTGGAGGGCGGCCAGGGTCAGTGCCTCGACCAGCTCGTCGCGCATCTGGGTGTCGAGGGCGTTCAGCCGCTGCGGTCGGGTCAGCGTGACCCTGAGCACGTCCCCGCCACGCTCGACCCGCACCCGGGGACCCGGGTCGGGCTCCCGGTGTGGGGGGTGCGCGGCGCGCCAGGCGGCGAACTCCGGGCCGGACTGGAGCACCGAGTACGCCGCGGACTCGGCCACCAGGCCGTCGTCGACGGACAGGCGCAGCTGGCCCCGCAGGAGCAGGGCGAGTGTGGCGCAGGTCACCGGGCGCGTCGCCAGGTTGTCCTCGATCCGCTCGAGCGCCGGGTCGCCGTCTGCCACCACCACGTCGCACAGGGCCAGCCAGCGCTCGTCGATCGCACCGCGCGTGGTGCCCACGACGACGAATGGCAGGCCGGCCAAGCGGTGGCGGGCCAGCTCGTCGGGATTGATGGCATCAGGCCACTGCAGGCCTTCTTCGAGCATCACCAGCACCGCGCCGCTGCGCTCGGGGGCGACGTCGCGGCGCAGCTCGTCGAACAGTGCTTGGGCACTCAAGAGTTCGGAGATGGCGAGACGTTACCCTGCCCCGGTGCGAGACCCACGCCTGGAGCGCTGGGCGGCCAGCGGCGCCATGGCGCTCACCGGGCTGCCCGACCTCCCCCTCGGGCCGCCCGAGCCCCTGCTGGACGGCATCGAGCGCCTAACCCGGCCCTTCCCCGGCCTCGACGCGCCGGCACTCTTGGGCGAGCGCGCCGCGCTGATGGGGCTGTGGCGCCGGGGTGCCACCAGCTGCGGCGGCAGCTGCCGCATCCTGCCCGCGGCTGGCGGGTTCGTGGCCGTGAACCTGCCCCGGGACGAGGACATGGAGAGCGTCCCGGCCTGGCTCGAGCTCGACGACGTCCCGCCCAACGCGCCCGCCACCTGGGCCGCGCTGGCGCGGGAGGTGGCCTCGCGGGACCCCGACGAGCTGGTGGCGCGCGCCGCGCTCGTGGGGCTCCCGGTGGCCCGGGTCGGCGAGGCGGCGGACCGGCCGGCCGTGACCCGCGTGCCGCTGGGCGCCGCGCCGGCCCGGGCACCCGTCGGTGCCGTCGTCGTCGACCTGTCCGCGCTGTGGGCCGGCCCCCTCTGCGCCGACCTGCTGGCCGGCGCCGGGGCCGCCGTGATCAAGGTTGAATCGACGCGACGCCCCGACGGGGCCCGGCGAGGGCCGGCGGAATTCTTCGACCTCCTCAACGCGCGCAAGCGCTCCGTGGCCCTGGATTTCGCCGACGAAGCCGGGCGCCGCGCCCTGCTGCACCTGGTGCTGCGGGCCGACGTGGTCGTCGAGGCGAGCCGGCCCCGCGCCCTCGAGCAGCTCGGGATCCGGGCGGCCGACTGCGTGGGTGAAGGCGGCCCTCAAGTCTGGGTGTCCATCACGGGCTACGGCCGCAGTGGCCACGGCGACGCCGGCGGGACGGCCCCCGAGGAGGGCCCGGGCCGCGTGGCGTTCGGCGACGACGCCGCGGCCGCCGGCGGCCTCGTGGTGTGGCACGAGGGCACGCCCCTGTTCTGCGCCGACGCCGTGGCTGACCCGCTCACCGGCCTGACTGCCGCCACCGCGTGCATCGAGGCGCTCGGCGGCGGCGGCCGCTGGCTGCTGGACGTCTCCATGGCGGGCGTGGCGGCCAGCCTCGCCGGACCCACGCTGGCCGTGCCGGACGCCGACGGCGGGATCGAGGTGGCGCCGCCCCGGGCCCGGCCGGCGGCCCGGCACGCGCCGGCCTCGGGCGTCGACACGGCCGAGGTCCTGGCCGAAATGGGCTATGGCGGATGAGGCGGACGGGGCCAACGAGCGGACGGCCGAGGCCGGGCTGGCACGCCGGCACCCGCATCGGGGAAGCTCACGGGATCACGCCGACACGCGCCGTGTCGCGCGGCGAGGGGAGGGATGCACGGTGACGGACATCATGCGCGGGGTGCGCATCCTCGAGGTGGCCGAGCACTCCTTCGTGCCCACCGCCTCCGCCGTCCTGGCGGACTGGGGGGCCGAGGTCATCAAGATCGAGCACGCCGAGCGCGGTGACGCCCTGCGCGGCCTGGCCTCGAGCGGCGTCATGCCGTCCATGGGCGCGGTGCACGTCCTGGTGGAGCACTCCAACCGGGGCAAGAAGAGCATCGGCCTCGACCTCAGCACCGATGCGGGCCTCGACGTGCTGTACCGGATCGCCGCCACCTGCGACGTGTTCCTCACCAACAAGCTGCCCGAGGTGCGCGCCAAGCTCCGCATCGGGGCCGCTGACGTGCGCGCCCACGCCCCGAACATCATCTACGTCGCCGGCACCGGTGCGGGCGAGCGGGGGCCCGAGGCCGACCGCGGTGGTTACGACTTCTTGACCTACTGGTGCCGGGCGGCCAGCGCGATGGGTTCGACCCCGACCGACGTGGACTACCTCATCGGCCAGCCCGCTCCCGCCTACGGGGACTCCCTCGGCGGCATGACCATCGCCGGGGGGATCCTGGGGGCGCTCTTCCACCGCGAGCGCACCGGCGAGGCGCTCGACGTGGACATCTCGCTGCTCGGGGTCGGCATGTGGGCCATGAGCGCGGCCATCGCGCTCTCCTTGGCGCTCGGCATCCCCTGGCGCCCCGGGCCCAGCGGCGGTGGCGGGGCGCCGGGCAACCCTCTGGTGGGCACGTACCGGACGAAGGACGACCGCTTCGTCGCCCTGTCGTGCCTGCAGGGGTTCCACTACTGGCCGGGGGCCTGCCGGGTGCTGCAGCGCGAGGACCTGGTCAGCGACGAGCGCTTCTCGACCCACGAGCAGCTGGCCGCCAACGCCGGCGAGGCGCGGGGGATCCTCTCGGAGATCTTCCGCTCGGCGCCGCTCGCCGAGTGGCGGGCACGTCTCGAGTCCTTCGACGGGCAGTGGTCGGTGGCCCAGGACACCCTCGAGCTGACCGCGGACCCGCAGGTGCGGGCCAACGGCTACCTGGTCGACGTCACCGGCCCGCAGGGCTCGCCCTTCCGCCTGGTGGCCGCCCCGGTGCAGTACGGCGGCGCCCCGGCCACGCCGACCCGGGCGCCCGAGTTCAACGAGCACTGCGAGGAGATCCTGGCCTCCATCGGCTGCAGCGACGAGGAGATGATCGCGCTCAAGGTGGCGGGCGTCGTGGCGTAGGCCGGGCCACGGTGGGGGCGCCGGCGAACGCCTGGGCCACCTCCATCCAGCTGCGCGCCGCCTCGCCGCGCACCTCGAGGCCGGTGTCCGCCACGTGCCGGCGCTGGGTCACCACCAGGCAGAAGTCGAGGGCTTGGCCGCGGACGCGATCAGCGGCCTCCTCGGCGCCCCAGGCCCACGTGCTGCCGTCGGGTCCGAGGAGCTCGACCCGGACCGGGGTCCCGGGCGCCTCGGCGCCCCGCACGGCGAAGGAGAACGCACGGGTCCGCACACCCAGATGCGCGATGTGCCGCAGGCGGGCCGTCTGCGGGTAGCGGGCGCCGAGGGCCGCGGCGACGTCCTGGCCGTGTGCCCACGTCTCCATGAGCCGTGCGGTGAGCAGGCTGGCGGCGCTCATCGACTGGCCGTACCACGGCACGCGGGCGTTGCTGACGACCTGCCCGTACGCCGACAGCAGCCTCGCCCTGGCCTCGCGGAACCAGGTGCGGCCAGCGTCGACCCCCATGGCCCGGTGCTGCGCCGCCACCCAGTCGGGGAAGTCCGGGGCGTGCTCACGCACGAGAGTCACGGCCTGTTCGGCGAAGGTCTCCGCGTCCGTGGCCGCCATCGTGGCGGCGTCGTCGAAGTAGGCCAGGTGTGTGACCTGATCGCCCACCGACCAGGTCGGAGCCGGAGTCGGCCGGGCCCACTCGTCGTCGCCGAGCGCGTCGAGCATCGCGTCGAAGACGGCCGTCTCCTCTGCCAGGTCCTCGAGTAACGCGACCAGGAGGTCCGTCACGACGAAGGCGACCGGCCCCGGCGCTCCGACGCACCCGAGGCGCCCAACCGGTCCTGGAGCTGGCGCTTGTCGATCTTGCCGGCCACCGTCCGGGGCAGTGTCTCGAGGGTCTCGACCTGCTCGGGCCAGGCGTGGCGCCGCAGGCCGTGGTCCTCGAGGTAGTTCCCGACGCTCTCCACGTCGATGGCGGGGGCGTCGGGGGTCAGCTCGACCACCGCGCACACGCGCTCGCCGGTCCGCGGGTCGGGCAGGCCGATGACGGCGACGTCCGCCACGGAGGGATGGCCGCGCAGCAGTTCCTCCACCTCCGCCGTCCCGATGTTCTCGCCGTTGCGGATCACCACGTCCTTCAACCGCCCGGTGATGCGGACGTAGCCGCCGGCGTCGATGGTGCCGAGGTCCCCGGTGCGCAACCAACCCTCGGCGTCGAAGGCGTCGGCATCGAGCGACGCGTCGACGTAGCCCAACATGACCTGGGGGGCGCGGACGCGCAGTTCCCCGGGCTCACCGGGCCGGCCCGGCACGCCGTCCAGGCCGACCGTGCGCAGCTCGACCCCGGGGAGCGCCGTCCCCTCCGACTCGGACAGCTTGTCGTCGGGGTCGCTGGCCTTGCCCATGGTCAGCACCGGTGCCTCGGTGAGGCCCCAGCTCGACAGGATGCCCGCCCCGCCCAGCTCGCGCTTGACCCGCTCGTGCAGCCCGGGGGGCTTGGGTGCGCCGCCGCCGGGGCAGCAGCGCAGGAACGGGAAGAGCGGCTCGTCGGGCCGCTGGGCCTGGGCCTCGAGGTAGGCCAGGTGGAAGGCGGTTCCGGATCCGGCCATGGTCACGCCCTCGCGGGTGAGCACCTCCGAGGTGCGCAACGGGTCGAAGTTCTCGATCAGGATGAGCGTGGTGCCCGACACCAACGCGCCCATGAGGTTGATCGGCCCGCCGATGTGGGCGATCGGGAAGGCGATGCCGCTGCGGTCCGTCTCGGTCATGGCCAGGTGCTCGACCATGCCCGACGCCGCGGCAACCAGCGCCGTGTCCCGGTGCCGGACGCCCTTGGGCAAACCGGACGACCCCGAGGTGTAGAAGACCCACTGCGCCTCGCCCAGCTCGGTGTGCGCCTCGCTGCGGACCCGGGCAGGCAAGGGCGCGGACGACTCGTCGACGACCTCGGCGATCTCGAACACCGCGATGCGACCGCCGCGCGCCGAGGCCAGGTCCCGGCAGAGCTCGAGGTAGTCGAAGCCACGCCAGCGGGGCGTGACGATGAACGCGTCGGTGGCGATCTCGTCCGTGATGTGACCGATCTCGCGCTCACGGTAGATGGGGATGATCGGGTTCTGCACCGCGCCGAGCCGGCTCAGCGCCGCCGCCACCACGAGCGCGTCGATCCCCGTCGGGAGCACCCACGACACCACCGAACCGCGGCGGATCCCGGCGGCGGCCAGCCGGCCGGCCACCCGGCGGGCTCCCTCCTCGAAGGCCCGGGCCGACATGCTGCGTCCCCGCTCGTCGACCAGCAGTGGGTGCTCGGGCGTGCGCGACGCCCGGGAGGCCACCAGGGCGTTCAGGCCCGCGCTGTCGTCCGCGCCCCTCACGGAGTCGTGGACACTCGGCCCGCGCAGCACTGGTCGATGATGGCCGCCAACTCGGCCGCGTGCGTCTCGTAGGACCGGTGGCCGGCGTCGAAGTCGACCACCGTCGCCCCGCCCATGTCGGCGATCATCTGACCGGCCAGCTCCGGGGGGATGACCTTGTCGCGCAGCCCGCGCACATAGGTCCTCGGCACCGCAGCGGGGAACCCGACCCACGAGACCGGCTCGAAGAGCGGCCGCGGCGCCTCGACGCCCATGCGTGGCCCGTTCTCGACGACCTCGAGCTCGGTCTCGATCGCCGGCTCGCCCGGCCGCAGCCCGCCGATGGTGCAGCCCCGGGCGCGCTCCACCATGGCGTCGCGGGTCTCGAGCGCCAAGGTGCGGATGTCCTCACGCAGGTACTCGGCGGGGCTCCTCCCGTCGGCGGGCACCGTGGCCGCCACGAAGACGAGGGCGCGCAAGGTGGCCCGCGGGCCCCCCGGCCGCCCGCCGGTCAGGCGGGCCGCGACGCCGGGCAGCACGTAGCCGCCCGAGGAGTGGGCGACCAGCACCACCTCGTCCAGCCCGGCGCCCGCGATGTCGTCGCACACCGAGGCCACCCAGTCGTCCACCGTCACCTCGGCCAGGTCGGCCGGCTTGTAGCGCCGGCCCGGCAGGTCGACGGCGATGGACGGAGTGGCCAGGTGGCCGCGCACGGCGTCCCACATGGTCGAGGTGAGCGTCCCGCCGTGCACCAGCACCGCGGTCGCGCCGCCGCCGGCTCCCTCGGTGCTGCTCACAGCGAGCTCTGCACCACTTCTCGCTCCACGTAGGCCAGCGTGCCCCCCGGCACGAGCTCGTAGACGGGGTCGTCGCAGTCGATTCCCTCCGTGCGCAGCGCGCGCACCAGGATCTTCGACGTGGCCGTCGTCGGCAGCGTGTGCGCCACGCGCACGTAGCGGGGCACCCACTTGCGGCCCAGGTCGGGCTGCTCGGAGAGGAACGCCCCGAACGCCACGCCGTCGAAGGCGGCGCCGGGCCGCAGCTGCACCGCCGCCATCACCTGGTCGCCCACGCTCGGGTCCGGCACGGCGTACACGGCCGACACGACCACGTCGGGATGGCGGTCGATGATCCGCACCACCGGAGCGGCGGCGAAGTTCTCGCCGTCGACGCGCAGCCAGTCGTCGCCGCGCCCGGCGAAGTACAGGTACCCCTCTGCGTCCTTGTAGGCCAGGTCGCCCGACCAGTACTTGCCGTCGCGCACCCGCGTCTGGTCGGCCTCCTCGTTCTCCCAGTACCCCTCGAAGTTGGGCGGGACGGTGTCGGTCACGATCTCGCCGACGGCCTCCAGTGCGTTGAGCAGGCGGCCCGTCTCGTCGAACTGCGCCACGGCGCACTCCTCGCCGTCCTGGTCGACCACCAGCACGCCCAGCGGCGCCGGTCCCAGTGCCCCGGCCGGCGTGTCCGGCGTGCGAGAGATGGCGATCCCGCCCTCCGTCGAGCCGTAGTTCTCGGAGACCGAGCAGCCGAAGCGCCGGGCGAAGCGGTCGACGTCACCCGGCGCCGCTTCGTTGCCGAACACGTCGCGCAGCGTGGTCTCGGCGTCGTCGGGCTGCTCGGGCGTCGCCAGCACGTAGGAGAGCGGACGTCCCACGTAGTTCCAGTACGTCACTCCGTGACGGCGCACGTCGGACAGGAAGCCGGAGGCCGAGAAGCGGCCGCCAGTCGGCAAGGCGATGGTGGCGCCCCCCACCACCGCGGGCGCCCACCCCGACATGAGGCAGTTGGAGTGGAAGAGCGGCATCGACAGGTAGCAGCACGAGCCGGGCCCGAACTCGTAGCGCTGCCGCAAGACGTCGCCGATCACGACCATGCGCCCCTGCGTGCACCGGCAGGCCTTGGGCGAGCCCGACGTCCCGGAGGTGAAGATGAGGTAGCCGAGCGTCACGTCGTGCACCAGGTCCACGTCGGGTAGGCCGGCCGACGGTGCCAGCGCTGCGGCATCGTCACCGTCGACCAGGTGCACCCGCGGGTTGCCCGCCGAGGCCACGCCGATGGCCGGCCCCAGGTCGTGACCCTCGAGCATCTCGAGGTGGGCGCGGTCGGTGACCAGCACCTGGCAGCGCGTGAAGTCCAGCTCGCCCGCCAGCGCCGGGCCGGGATGGGTCGGGTTGGCCCCCACGTAGACCGCGCCGGTGAGCGCGCAGGCACCCAGCCAGAAGTGGTGCTCGGGGACGTTGTCGAGCAGGACGGCGAGGTGTGGCGGGCCCGGCACCCGCACGCCGGCCCACCAGGCGGCGCGGCGGGACGCCTCGTGCACCACCTCGGCCCACGACCAGTGCGCGTCCTCGTGGCGCAGGCCCGGGTTGGGATCGCCGGCCCGGGCCGCCCAGGCGTCGGCCATCGACCTCATCTCCCCATCCTCCTCGTCACGTCGCCTTGCACACCAGCCATGCCCCTGACCAGGGTCACCGCGTCCGGCCCAAGCGCGCTCTGAGCTCCCGGAGCGACTCCGAGAAGACCGGACGGTCCATCGACCACCGTTGGGGCTCCGTCTCGAGGTCGATCGCGGCCGCAGCGTCGTCCACGGCGCCCGCCGCGTCGAGCGTGCGCTTGACCACCGCCGCCAATTCGGGGTCACGCGCCGCCGCCCGGCGTGCCAGCCGCTCGGCCTCGGTGCTCAGCTCCTCGGGCGGCACGCAGCGCCAGACCAGCCCGCGCCGGGCCGCCTCCTCGCCGTCGAGCACCTCGCCGAAGAGCGCGAGCGCGGCCGCTCCCTGCCGCCCGACGGCCCGCGTCAGGCGCCACATCGAGCCCCCGCCCGGATGGATGCCCACGTCGAGGAAGCGGACGTCGAAGCGCGACCCTGGCGTGCAGATCGCCAGGTCACAGGACAGGAGCAGGTTGATGCCTGCCCCCACCGCCGCTCCGTCGACGGCGGCCACCGTGGGCATCGGCGCCTCGTCGAGGACGCGGAAGGCGCGATAGGTCTCCTCGAGCGGCACCTTGGGTTCGAGCAGGTCGTCGACCGAGCCGCCGGCGCTGAAGACCGGTGGTGTGTTGCGCAGGATCAGGGCCCGGCTCCCGGACGCCGCCGCCCCTTCGACGGCAGCCATCAGGGCGCGCACCAGCTCCCACGACAGGGCGTTGCGCCGGCCCGGGTCGTCGAGCACCACGGTGGTGACGCCGTCGTCCTCCTCGACGCGGACCAACGACCCCGCCGCACTCACCGCGAGCCGGCGCCGGCGCCGGCGTCGAACTGGGGCCGGCCCATCTGATCGCGCACGGTGACCACCGGCGGGTTGGTCAGGCTGCGGCGCTGCCAGTTGGCCCCGTCCACCACCAGCATGTGCCCCGAGATGAAGCGCGCGTAGGGTGAGGCCAGGAAGGTGGCCGCCCACCCGAGCTCGCGCAACCTTCCCACGCGCAGCGCCGGCTGGCAGACGTCCTTGTCGCTCGTGCGGTCGAGGTTGCCCCTGATGTCGGCCGTCATGTCCTCGTGCGGGAACAGCCCCGGGACGAGCCCGTTGACCGCGATCCCGTAGGGGCCCCACTCGACGGCCAGCGTCTCGACCATGTTCTTCACGCCGGCCTTCGCCGCGGCGGAGTGGGCGAAGCCGGGGCCTCCCGTCCAGGCGTAGGACGCCCCGACGTCGACGATGGAGCCGGGCGTGCCCGCCGCGATGTGGCGCCGGGCGAACTCGCGCGAGCAGAAGAACGTGCCGTTGAGCGTGATGTCGACCACCGTCCTCCACGCGTTGGGCGACATGTCCTCGGCCGGCACCGGGAAGTTGGCCGCCGCGTTGTTCACCAGCACCCCGGGAAGCCCGAAGGCCGCCTCGGCGGCGTCGAAGGCCGCGGCGACCTGCTCGGGCTCGCGGATGTCGCAGGTGACCGTCTCCACCGGGACGCCCAGCTCGGCCACCGCCGCCGCGCCGGCGTCGAGATGCTCCTGCTTGCGACTGGCGATCACCAGTTGGGCGCCCAGCCGGGCGAACTCCACCGCGATGGCCTTGCCCAGGCCCGTGCCGGCACCGGTGACCAGCACGGGCACGCCCTCGAAGGTACCCGGTGGCAGGGCGGTCGTCCCCGCCGGGGGGGGTTCGGGCAGTCCGGGCAGGTCGGGCAGGTCGGGCATGGTCGGTCAACTCCCCCTGTAGACGGGTGGGCGGCCCTCGGTTCGGGCGGCGCGCATCTCGGCCATGTCGTCGGACCGGGCGATGAAGGTCTGGGCGATCATCTCCTCGTCCATGGAGGCCACCAGCTCCGGCAGCGCCAGGTGGTTCAGGATGCGGCGCGCCGCGCGCACGGTGACCGCCGGGGCGGCCACGATCTTCTCGGCGATCTCGCGCACCTCGTCGTCCAGGCGCTCGAGCGGGACCACGCGCGAGACGATGCCGTACCCCAGCGCCTCATCGGCGCCCATGACGCGGCCGGTGAGCACCATGTCGGCCGCGACTCCGTGCCCGCACATCTGGAAGATGCGGCCGACCCCGCCGGTGTCGGGGATCACGCCGTGGCCGACCTCGGGCAGCATGAAGCGGGCGCCCTCGGCGGCCACTCTGATGTCGCACAGGAGCGCCCGCTGGAACGAAGCACCGATGGCCCAGCCCTGCAGGGCGACGATGATCGGCGCGTCGAGGTCGAAAATGGCCCGGATGCCGCGGTGGCCACGCCGCATGAGCTCGTGGTGGGTCATCCCCGCGTCGGCTCCGCCCAGCGCCCCGACGTCACGCCCCGACGAGAAGGACTTGCCGACGCCGCGCCAGACGACCGCCCGCACGTCGGGCCGGGTGCGCACCTCGGCCAAGACGTCGAAGAGCTGGGCGTCCATGTCGTCGTCGAACGCGTTGTGCTTCTCCGGGTTGTCGTTGGTGATTGTCGCGATCGCGCCTTCGACCTCGAGTCGCACCGCACCGGCCACGTGCCGCACCTCGCTTCCCTCTTCGACGATTCCCAGCCCGACCCCGCCGAGGGCAGGATCCCCCGAATCAGATACCATATACAAATGGTCGACGTGGCGGCTGAGCCTTCTGACCGGCAGCCGTCAGGACCCCTGACCGGCATCCGGGTCCTCTCGCTCGAGCAGATGCAGGCCTTGCCCTTCGCCACCCAGCTGCTGGCCCGGCTGGGCGCAGACGTGGTCAAGGTCGAGCCGCCTGGAGGCGAGCTCGGCCGGAGCTCGCAGCCCTCGGTGCCCGACCCCGAGGGCCGTGCCATGGGCGCCACGTTCCTGCGCAACAACCTCTCGAAGCGCAGCATCTGCATCGACCTGAAGAATCCGATGGGCCGCCAGCTGGTCCTCGACCTGGCGCCGCGCTTCGACGTGGTGGCCGAGAACTTCCGCGCTGGGGCCATGGCCCGTCTCGGCCTCGGGTTCGAGGAGGTCGCCGCCGCTCACCCTCGGTGCGTCTACGTGTCCGTGTCGGGGTTCGGCAACGTGACCGACTCCCCGTACCGCGACCGACCGGCCTTCGCGCCCATCGTCGAAGCCATGTCGGGCATCTACGCCATGAAGCAGAAGGGCGACCAGCCGCCCGAGGCCTCCCCCATGGGGGGCCTCGGCGACATCGGCGCCGCGCTGTTCGCCACAGTCGGCCTCCTCGCCGCGCTGCGCGAGCGGGATCGGACTGGCCAGGCCCAGTTCGTCGACGTGGCCATGTACGACTCGGTCCTCGCCATGACCGACATCGTGTCCAACTTCTGGTCCATGGGCCTGAAGAACGGTGAGGTCGGTCCACTGATCAACAACGGGTTCCGGGCCGGCGACGGCTGGATCATCGTCCAGGTGACCCGCGAGCACTACTTCGAGCGCCTGGCCGAGATCGTCGGCCACCCCGAGTGGACCACTGACGAGCGCCTGGCCACGCGTCAGGGCTGGGTCGACCACCTCGAGGACGTGATCCGCCCCGCCATCGAGGGATGGGCCGCCGACAAGACGCGCGAGCAGGCCTGCGCCGAGTTGGGCGCAGCCGGGATCGCCGCGGGCCCCTGCCTGCGCGACGAGGAGCTCGTCGACGACCCGCACGTCGTGGCGCACCACATGCTGGTCGGGATCGAGCGGCCCGACGGTGCCGGGCAGCCGGTGCTGACCCCGGGCAACCCGGTGCGCATCCACACCGCGCCCGGGACGCCCGACACGCGGGTGCCCTGGGTCGGCGAGAACACCAACGAGGTCCTGGTCAACGAACTCGGCCTCTCCGCCGACGAGGTGGCCGCGCTGCGCGCCGAGCGCGTGGTGGCCTGAGGCCGGCGCGCGGTGGCGAAGGTGGGAGCGCACGCGTGAGCGGTCCGGACACCGTGCCCGCCGCGCTCGAGCACGCGGCCGACGTCTTCGGTGACGAGGAGGCCGTCGTCGACGGGGACGTACGGTGGAGCTTCGCCCAGCTCAACGACGAGTCCCTGCGCGTGGCCGAGGCCCTCGCCGCCAGCGGCGTGCGGGCGGGCGACCGGGTGGCGCTGTGGTCCCCCAACAGCGCCCGCTGGATCGCCGCCAGCTTCGGGGTCTACCTGGCCGGCGCAGTCCTGGTCCCGGTCAACACCCGCTTCAAGGGGATGGAGGCGGCCCACGTGCTGCGCCGCTCGGGTGCCAGCGTCCTCCTGGGGAGCACCGACGCCGTGGGGACCGACCTGTTGGCCCTGCTCGACGAGGCCGGGGGCCTGCCGTCGCTGCGCGCGACCGTGGTGACCGACGGACCTCCGAGGCCGGGCGCTGTTCCGTGGGTCGACTTCACCGCACGCGGCGCCACCGTCAACCCCGGCGAGCTCCCGACACCCCGCGCCGAGGACCTCTCCGACATCATCTTCACATCGGGGACGACCGGGGCCCCCAAGGGCGCCATGCTGGACCACGGGCCGAGCGTGCGCACCTACGAGGCGTGGAGCGACGCCGTCGGCCTGCGGCGCGGCGACCGCTACCTGTGCGTCTACCCCTTCTTCCACACCGCCGGCCTCAAGTCGGCCGTGCTCGCCTGCGTGCTGCGCGGCGCCACCCTCGTGCCCCA